>Ga0315279_10001839_pt1 | contig 33799 bp, 45 predicted proteins | sample YL17G06_20_MG_FD_203694 | JGI IMG/M metagenome (GOLD analysis project Ga0315279, IMG submission 203694) | Sediment microbial communities from Yellowstone Lake, YNP, Wyoming, USA - YL17G06_20 | ecosystem: Environmental > Aquatic > Freshwater > Lake > Sediment | place: USA: Wyoming | collected...
GATTTATTAAAACAGTTGAAAAAATTTTAAGATGGTACCCCCCTGTAGTGTCCCATTTGTCCCATTTCTCGAACAAAATCGCAAAAAATGAGACACCCTTTTATAGTGTCCAATTTGTCCAATTTTATGCTCAAAATGGTTGATCCAAAGCGACCCGTCTCTAGCTATGTCTAACTTTAAATCTCCCCTTAAATCTTGGTACTGAACCCGAGAGGGGAGCTCGTAAAAAACCACCTTATCATTGAGGCGGTTTTTTGGTAGAATAAATAATATGAATATCAAAGAATTTCTGAAACCAAGCAAGAAAACATTATTGATTGTCGTTTTACTGATAGTAATTATTTTTATTTTTAAATACAATGATTTTTTTGGGCATTCTTGTAATAATGATATGGATTGCAAGTTTAAATGTGGCGCAGGGGCAATTAATAATAGATTTTTTTATTTTGGCGACCCTTTTGTGAGAAGAGATTGTTGGCCTGCCATAGGAATATGTGAGAATAAAAGATGTCAGGTGCTTTCTCCGTATATCGCAACATCTATTGAGAATTGTGAAAAAATACGACAAAAAAAGCCCCAATGGGTAGGAAATTGTTATTACTTCTTAGCTCACCAATTAATTGATATTAGCTTGTGCGATAAGATTGATGAAATTTCTCGGCGGGAACAATGTATTGGAGACTTTAAAGAAATTAAATAAAACAGATTCTAACATCGTCCCCTAGACGACCCTGACAAAAATTGAATTCAAATTTAGCTACCCCCTTTAGATAGTTAGAACCAATCAATCGCCAATCAGGCGATTTTTTGGTAGAATAGAATATATGCCAAGAGTTAGGGGATTGAAATACAGAAAAAGATTTAAAAAATCTCATTCCCATAAAACAAAGAGGCGGTTAGAAATAAAGAGGCTTATGCTTGAAGCTAAGCCAAAAAAAAGAAAGCATAAGTAAAATTTCTAACAATATTTTAAACACCATATCTTTTTAGAAGATTATTTTTTGTTTCTATAAGTAAAAATAAGTTCTAAAAAGTCCATTAGAGAGGGAATTCACAGAAACCGTTTTATTAACGGTTTTTTATTTTAGTCTCACAATCGTTGAAAGAGGAGTCAAATCGCCAATCAGACGGTTTTTTGGTAAAATGAGGATATGAAAATTGCAATTTGTGCTAGTTTAGATTTTACTAACGAAATAATAGATATATCAAAACAACTAACCGAGCGAGGCCACGATGTAATTATACCTCAAACTGCCGAGATGATTTTGAATAAAGAGGTGACTTTAGAACAAATCTTAAAAGAAAAAGAAAATGGTGAAATTTCAGAGAGAGCGATAAGACAAAATTCAATAAGGTATTATTTCGAAATAATTAAAAAGGTTGATGCTATTTTAGTTTTAAATTTCGAGAAAAAGGGAACCAAATACTATATTGGTGGCAATGTTTTTCTTGAAATGGGATTTGCACACGTCTTGAATAAAAAGATATTTCTCTTAAATGAAATTCCCGATATTTCATACAAAGATGAGATTTTAGCGATGCAGCCGATAATTCTTAAAAGAGATTTAAATAAAATTACCAACTAAACAGATTCTAACATCGTCCCCTAAGGGAGTTAATTGCCAACATGAATATTTTTTAGTAAGATAAAATAGGTATTATTAATAATAAATAATTAGCGATTAAACAATATGTCCCAAAAAATATTAGTAGGAATAATAGCGATATTGATAATCACAGCGGTTATTGTTGTGGTTTCTTTTTCTAAATCTAATCCAAAGAAAGAGGAAACAAACGAACCGGCCACGCAAAAAAATAATGAAATTACCCCGGCTACTGTAGATGAATCGATTAAGTCACTAATAGAGAAGTTCAAACTAACTTGCATTGATTTTCTTGCTGGCGACTTGAGAGGCGACGCCGACGTTGACTGTCCAGGATTTGAAAATCCGGTAAATAAAAATTTATGTTATTATTGTTTTGCCACTAAAAATCAAACCCCGGTTTTGTGTGGGAAAATAGATGATGATTCCGGTTTTAAGGTAATATGTCAAAGAGCAACTGGAAGCTCTATTGATGAAATAATAAATCAATAATTTTTAAATTAAATGTATCTAAAACCGCCCAATAAGGCGGTTTTAGATTAAAAACAGGTTCTAATATCGTCTATTAGAGGGAGCCGCCAATCAGGCCTCGCCCGTATGGCTATGGCCGAGGGGGGTTTTACAAACCAGTTGCTATCGCTTCTTGAAATTGGGAGGCAATTCAGGATAGAATTAGAATATGAAGAAAAACAAATTGCACACTTTTTTGCTTATATTGATAGTAATAAGTTTTGGAACGATTGGATATTTTGGATATCAAAATTATTTATTGAAGAAAAACAAAATAATTCTTGAGGGCGAACTTTCGCAAAACAAAGCGGATTTTGCTTCAGCAAAAAAAGACCTTGGGGCAATTATTGATTCCCTCCAACAGGAATTAGCGAAAACAAAGACCGAACGGGATGATTTTGAAATAAAATACAACGAAGAGAAAACTAAAATGGATTCTTTTGCATCGCAGATTGAGGGCATTCAGGGCACGGTTGGAATTTTAGAAAAATTGAGCCAGACAGACCCGGAATTGCTTAAAAAATATTCTAAAGTTTATTTTCTAAGCGACAATTATATACCCAGGTCATTTATTAAAATAACGCCAAAATATACTTTTGATTCCCAAAAGGATTATTTGGTTTATTCAGGAATCTGGCAGTTTTTGCAAGAAATGCTGACAGCTGCAGATAACGCTAACTTAAACATCAGAATTATTTCAGCTTACCGCTCATTTGGCACACAAACCGAACTAAAATCATCCTATTCTATGGTTTATGGTTCGGGTGCCAACAAATTTAGCGCAGACCAAGGATACTCAGAGCATCAACTTGGCACAACTCTTGATTTTACAACTTCAGAAATTGGAGCGAGTTACTTGATTTTTAACAAAACTACGGTTTACAAATGGCTTTTAGAGAATGCTTATAAATACGGATTTATTCTTTCATATCCGGAAGGTAATCAATACTATCAGTTTGAACCTTGGCATTGGAGATTTGTAGGTAGGGCTTTGGCTGAAGAGTTACATCAAGAAGGCAAAAATTTTTACGATCTTGACCAGCGTGAAATTGATCAATATTTAATATCTTTTTTTGACTAGATATCAAAAAAAGATTAGTGTATCCCCAGATGTTAATTTTATCGCCAATCAGGCCTCGCCCGTAGGGCTATGGCCGAGGGGGGTTTTACAAACCAGTCATTATCACTCCTCCTTAATTGTTTCACAATTAAGGGTAGAATGTAGAAAAAGGTCGCTATTAATTAATATCGATCTATAATAAAATTATGGATGAAACACCAAAATTAGAACCTAAGAAAAATACAGGAATGGCAGTTATTGCCTATATACTTTTTTTCGTTCCGCTTTTAAGTAATGCAAAAAATGACTCTTTTGTAAAATACCACGTAAAACAAGGTCTAGTGCTTCTTATAGCCAGCTTAGTTGTTAGTTTTATTTCTTGGCTTCCTATTATTATCTGGTTTGCTTGGATATTAAGGCTTGGTATACTTGCCCTGTTTATTATTGGAGTTTTGAATGCGCTAAATGGAAAAGAAAAACCGCTCCCTTTAATTGGACAGTTTGCAGAGCAATTTAAATTTTAGACATAGATTTTTCTTGATATTTATTTTTTGTGATAATATCAAAACGAAAGGTCAAAAAGTTTGTTAAATTAAGTAAAAAGTAAAATTATGTTTGGAATTTTAGTTTTAATCATTGGTCTTTTCTTCTTATTACGAAATCTAGGTTTGATTACTGGCAATCTCTGGAGTCTTCTCTGGCCATTATTAGTAATTGCCATTGGTTTAAAAATGCTGTTTGGAAAGAAACACAATCATTGGAAGGATGCTTGTTGTAATTTTGGAGGAGAGATGCATAAAAAATTTCACGAAAAAGAGCAGGAACAAAAATAGTTTCTATTTTTCTGAATAGTCTATCTCCATATTTAATTGAGCGTTAACCCGAGATTTTTTCTCGGGTTTTTTGTTGGCAAATTCGTATTCCGATTTGCACAGTTTTTAAAAAACTAGGTTATTGACATCGCTACTGATTGGAATATAATTATTTCACAGAGTAATCTTAACGGATTTGGTCCTCCGTTATCAAACCAAGGTAAGCAGCTTCATTAAAATGATAAGGGTAATTATTAAATTTTCCTTATTCAAGTAAAAATGAGGCTAAAAACAATGGCTAAAAAGCCTTGTTAGTATTTAAAAAATAGAGGCGCTGACATCAGCGCCTCTATTTTTGTTTTTTCATCTAAGTTCGTATTGTAATGAAATTCAGATATGGTACAATAATTTTTAAGTATTAATTTTTTATTTAAATTTTATGGAAAAAATTGGTATTGTTGTTGAGGATACAACTATTTTGCCTCAGGAAATAATTAATAAATATCAAATCGTTTTTGTGCCAGTAAAATTGCATTGGCCGGAAATTGAAAATCTGCCAGGCGAAAACACTTTTCAAAAAATGCGGGAAATGGAAAAAAGAGGAATTAAAAGTTTTGGAAAAACTTCCCAGCCTTCAATGAAAGAATTTTTAGATGCCTATAATTTACAGCTTTCCAGATTTGATAAGGTGATATGTCTTACCTTAACTTCCAAACATTCAGGAAGTTATAATTCTGCAATCCAAGCCAGAAACTTTCTAGAGCCGGAAAAACAAAATAAGGTCTTTGTCATTGATAGCCAAAACGCGAGTTGCAGCCAAGTTCTCATAGTTTTGAAAACAACAGATTTGATTCAGGCGGGTAAAAACACAGAAGAAATTGTTAAAGAAATAAAAGAATTTCTGCCCAAAGTCCATTTTTATTTAATGTTGGAAGATCCAAAATGGCTAGAAGCTAGCGGCAGGATAAGTCCTTTAGTAGCTAATTTATTAAGAGAAATGATAAAAAGAGACATCAGAATCTCAATCACGTTTAAGGAAGGAAAATTGACTCCGGCTGGAATTAAAATTGGTGCTAAAGATATACCAACCGCACTTTTTAAGCAGTTTGAAGCAGAAATAAAAAAATTTAAAGCCGAAGGTAAAAAAATAAGAGGTGCAATTTCTCATGGGGATTGGCCAGAAGGAGCTCAGAGATTAAGGGAAATGGTTGAGAAAGAAAAAAATATTGAAGTTGTTTCTTTGAGTATAATAGATAACGTAATTGGTGCGATAACTGGGCCAAACACCTTAATTTTCAGTTGGCACGAAATTTAATATTTAAAAAATTAAAAAATAACCTATAATTAAATAAAGAATTTAATTATCCCTAGAGGTATAATAAAATAACATGTACGTTCCAACAAAAATATTTTTAACAAAAGGAGTCGGGGTTCACAAAGATAAGCTTGCCTCTTTTGAGCTAGCTTTGCGAGATGCCGGAATAGAAAAATGCAACTTAGTATTTGTTTCCAGCATTTTGCCTCCAAGCTGCAAAATAATTCCAAAAGATGATGGAATAAAATTTTTAAAAGCCGGGCAAATAACTTTTTGCGTTGTTTCCAGAAACGAAACTGACGAGCCCAATCGTTTAATTTCAGCTGCTATCGGCGTTGCCGTTCCAAAAGAAAATGATCAGTATGGCTATCTTTCTGAACACCATGCCTTTGGTCAGAAAGCAGAGCTGGCCGGAGAATATGCCGAAGACTTGGCAGCCACGATGCTGGCCACAACTTTGGGAATAGAATTTGATTCAGACAAAGCCTGGGAAGACAGGGAGCAGGTTTATAAAGCCAGCGGCCGAATTTTTAAAACGACTAATATCTGCCAATCAGCCGAAGGGAATAAAGATGGTTTATGGACAACCGTAATCACAGCCGCGGTTATGCTAGAGTAGGAATATTTTATTTATTATTGATTTGGGCCGAATAATTTTATGAAATTTTCAGAATACATTACCAAGGATGTTGATGATGTTTTCAAAGATCTAAAAACGTCTGAAAAAGGAATTTCCGAACAAGAAGCTGAAGAACGCCAAAAAATTTACGGACTAAACGAGGTAAAGGTTAAAGAAACCGGTCTGCTTGATGTTTTACTAAGGCAATTCAAGTCGCCTTTTTTTTATCTTCTTTTTGTAGTTGCTATCATTTCTTTTTTAATCGGAGAAAGAATAGACAGTCTGGTAATTTTTATTTTCATTTTTATTAATGTTTCTTTAGGATTTTTCCAAGAAGCAAGAGCAGTCAGAACCGCTTTAATTTTAAAAAAATATTTTCCGTTAAAGACCAAAATTATAAGAGGTGGGGAAGTAAAGGTTATTGAGCAGCAATTTCTGGTTCCAGGCGATATAGTGTTGATTGAGGCAGGCAATATCGTTCCGGCTGATTTGAGAGTTATAAAAGCAGAAAATTTAATTGTTGATGAATCTGTCTTGAGTGGTGAATCAATTCCCTTACCTAAATCACCAAAAGCTTTAACCGAAAAAACTCAGGAAATCTTTGAAGCGAAAAATACTGTATTCGCCGGCACTTCAGTAATATCTGGCGAGTCTCAAGGCATTGTCGTTGCTGCAGGAAAAAACACTGCTATTGGTGAAATCGCTAAATTAACTGCCGAAACAATTAGAGAGAGTACTTACGAAAAGGACATATTGCATCTTTCTCGTTTGATCTTACGAATAGTAGTTGCAACCGGAGCTATAGTTTTTGTTACGAATTTAGTAATAAAAGGAAAGGCCAATTTCCTTTTATTTTTAAGTTTTTCAATTGCTCTTATTGTAAGTATAATTCCGGAGGCTTTGCCGCTAGTCGTGACCTCGGCCCTTTCTAAGGGCGCTTTGAACATGGCGAAGAAAAAAGTCATCGTTAAAAGATTATCCGCGGTTGAAGATTTGGGAGATATAGAAATTCTTTGCACAGATAAAACCGGCACAATCACTGAAAATAAACTCTGGCTCCATAATGTTTACTCATCAGATAGGGATAAGTGCTTATTGTACGGTCTTTTAGCTTCTTCTTGTACAGAAGAGGTAAACGGCGCCATAAGAGATCCTTTTGATTTAGCTCTTCTTAGAGAAGTATCGGGAGTAACACGCCGGAATTTCAGAAGGGCGAAAGTAATCTCTGAAATACCTTTTGATCCTTCTCGGATGAGAAACAGTCATCTTGTAGAGCTTTCCGAAGGCAAGAAAGTTTTAATCGTTAGAGGTGCCCCCGAAGTTATTTTAGGATTATCATCTAAGTTTGAAGGCAAAGAAGATAGGGCGACAATACAAAGGGAGTTTGAAAAAGAGGGCAGAGAGGGAAAAAGAGTTTTAGCCGTGGGCTTCAAAAAAATTGAAAAATACGAGTTTACTGACGAAGACGAAAAAAATCTGACATTCTTGGGTTATTTCTCTTTTCACGATCCTTTGAAAAACAAAGCAAAGGAAGCTATTCATCTTGCTAAAGAGATGGGAGTTCAAATAAAAATTATAACCGGTGACAGTAAAGAAGTGGCGGGTAAAATTGGAAAGGAAGTGGGAATAATAGCCAATATGGAACAAGTGATTCTTGGAGAGACTTTAGATTCTTTGCCTTACGAAGATTTTGAAAAAGCCTGCAGAGACTTTTTTGTCTTTGCCAGGGTTTCTCCAAAAACAAAATATAAAATTGTTGAATCTCTGCAGAAAAAATACGAAGTCGGATTCCTTGGCGAGGGGATTAATGATGCCCCGGCTTTAAAAATCGCCAATGTAGCTATAGCAGTAAGAGAAGGAACGGATATTTCAAGAGAGGTCTCTGACATTATTTTACTTCAAAAAGACCTCAGAATACTTGTGGATGGAATTGAAGAAGGGAGAAAAGTTTTTTCAAACATTAATAAATACATAAAGTGTACTTTAGCAAGCAACTTTGGCAATTTTTATTCCATTGCCGCCATTTCTCTGTTTATTCCTTATTTACCAATGATGCCAGTTCAAATTTTATTAGTTAATCTTTTATCTGACTTTCCTTTGATTGCCGTAGCATCGGATAGTGTGGATCTCAAAGAATTGAAAAAACCAAAGTTATATAAGTTAGAAACAATGATTTTCCTGGTGTTTTCTTTGGCCTTAGTTAGTACAATGTTTGACTTTGTGTTCTTTGCTTTATTTTCTAAATCCGGCGAAGCTAATTTACAGACTCTATGGTTTATTGAGAGTATTGTCACAGAAATACTGCTTATATTTTCCATAAGAACTTCTGGTCTATTTTTCAAGGCAAAGTTTCCTAGTTTTCTTTTAATATTTTTTGCCATACTTACCATAGGGGTTACTTTTTTCTTGCCATTTACAAATATAGGGCACGAATTCTTCCATTTTGTTTCTCCTTCAGTTGGTTCTCTGATGATTGTTGTCGCTCTTTTAATAAGTTACTTCTTTTTAAGCGAAATAGTAAAGTTGATTTACTTTAAATATTATAAGACTAAAAACAACAACCATGATTAATAATTTTACTTGACTCACTTCTTGGCTCTTGCTAAAATAAAGCCGACAAAATTAGTCGGCTTTTTATTAAATAAATTTATTTATGAAGATTTCACAAAAAACTCAGTACGGCTTAAGAGCCATAGTGTATTTGGCCAGATTTTCCAGCAAAAAGAAACTCTGCTGCTTAAAAAAGATCTCTCAAGATGAAGGCATACCTTTTTCCTTTTTGGAAAAAATAATTGCCGAATTGGTGAAAAATGGCTTGGTTTTTTCCAAAAAAGGAGCAAAAGGCGGTTATTATCTGGCTAAAAAAGCGGATAAGATAAAAGTTGGCAAAGTTATTGAAATTCTAGAAGGAGTAACCGCTCCAGTTGCCTGCTTGGAAAAGAAAATAAATTTTCTCTGCCCTAGAGAAGATTTGTGTTTAGCAAAGAAATTCTGGAAAAAATTTCAAAAATCAATAAACTCCGCCCTCAAATCAATAACTCTGGGTGAATTAATTAAATAAAATATGGTAAAAATATCTAGGAAAATCTATTTGGATTATGCAGCTACCACCCCGGTTGATCCGAGAGTTGTAAAAGCCATGCTCCCTTATTTTTCAGAAAAATTCGGCAACACAATGTCTTTGCACGCTTTTGGCCAGGAAGCAAAAGGTATTTTGGAAGAAAGCAGAGAAGTGGTTGCAGATCTAATAAGAGCTAAACCTAACGAGATATTTTTTACCAGCTCTGCTACGGAAAGCAATAACTTGGCTCTAAAAGGAATTAGCGAGGCCAATAAGAAAAAAGGGCGCCACATTATTATTTCTGCAATTGAACATCCTTGCGTAAAAGAAAGCGCTGCTTGGTTGAAAAGCCAGGGTTTTGAAATTACCAGATTAAAGGTTGATAAATATGGATTAGTTAATCCTAGAGACGTTGAAAAAGCGATCAGAAAAGAGACGATTTTGGTTTCAGTAATTCATGCCTCTCACGAAATAGGAACTATTGAACCAATTAAAGAAATAGGAAAAATCTGCCAAGCAAAGGGGATATATTTTCACACTGATGCTTCCCAAAGTTTTGGTAAAATTCCCATTGATGTAAATAAAATGAATATAGATTTATTAACCGCCAGCTCGCATAAAATGTATGGGCCAAAAGGCGCTGCGCTTTTATTTATCAGGGAAAGGACGAAAATAGAACCGATTCTTCACGGCGGCGGCCACGAATCAGGGTTAAGATCTTCAACCATTAATTTGCCTGCAATCGTTGGTTTTGCAAAGGCCTGTGAGATTTATAAAAAAGAAAGAGAAAAAGAAGCTCGCAGATTAATAAAGCTTAGAGACAAATTAATAAAAGGAGTTTTAAGCAAGATTCCCAATTCTCATTTAAACGGCCATCCTACAAAAAGACTTCCTAATAATGCCAATTTCTGGTTTGAGGGCATTGAAGGCGAATCAATAGTCATACAGCTTGACCTTTTAGGGGTTGCTGCTTCAACTGGTTCTGCCTGTTCTTCAGCTAAACTTGAGCCAAGTGATGTTCTTTTAGCTATAGGATTAAGGCACCAGGAAGCTCACGGTTCTTTAAGATTGAGTTTGGGCAGATGGACAACAGAAAAAGATATAAATTACGTTTTGAAAGTTTTACCAAAAATTATAAAAAAATTAAGAGAAATATCTCCCTTTAAAAAATAAAAATAATATGAAAAAAGTTGGGCTTTATACAAAAAAAGTTATTGAACACTTCAGCAATCCTCACAATTACGGAAAAATAAAAAATCCGGATGGGGTCGGAAAAGTAGGAAACGTTGTTTGCGGCGACGTGATGTGGCTTTATATTAAAGTTGGTAAAAATGAGAAAGGAAAAGAAATAATCCAAGATATTAAATTTGAAACTTTTGGTTGCGTGGCTGCTCTGGCTACCAGCAGTATTATCACTGATTTGGCTAAAGGAAAAACTCTGGAGGAAGCCTTAAACATTGATAAAAATGAAATCGTCAATTCTTTAGGAGGTTTACCGCCAATAAAAATTCACTGTTCGGTTTTAGCTTCTGATGCTTTGGCTGAAGCAATTTATGATTATTTATTAAGAAATAAGAAAAAAATCTTTCCGGAACTTAAAGAGAGGCATAAAAGAATTTTAAAAGAAATTGAAGTGATAGATGAAAAATACAAAGACTGGCTGGATGTTGAGGAAAAAATGCACAAACATCACAATGAATAAAGAAAAAAACAAAAAAATTGTGGTCGCTATGTCAGGTGGAGTAGATAGCTCTGTTGCGGCAGCTCTCTTAAAAAGAGCTGGTTTTAATGTTATCGGCGTTTTTATGAAGTTTTGGAAGGAAGCAGGAGTTGGCGAGAATAAGTGCTGTTCTACGGAATCGGAAAAGAGAGCCAGAAAAGTGGCGAAATTTTTAAAAATACCTTTTTATATTTTTAATTTTGAAAAAGAATTTAAAAAAAGAATAGTTGATTATTTTTTGAAAGAATCAAAAAAAGGGTTAACCCCCAACCCTTGCGTAGTTTGCAATAAAGAAATAAAATTCGGGCTATTGATAGAAAAAGCGTTATCGTTAGATGTTGAATATATTGCCACCGGGCATTACGCGCGAATTAAAAAAGATAAAAATTTATTTCATTTGCTTAAAGGAAGTGATAAAGAAAAAGACCAATCTTATTTTTTGTGGGAACTTAACCAAAGCCAGTTAAGCAAAGTTTTATTTCCAGTAGGGAATTATACCAGGAGCGAAGTTGAGTTTCTGGCAAGAAAATTTAAATTGCCGGTGCTTTCAGCCAGAAAATCAGTGGAAATTTGCTTTATTCCAAAAACGATTGAAGATTTTTTAAAAAAGCATCTTAAGGAAAAAATGGGAAAAATTACTGATGCTAAAGGGAAAATTTTAGGCAAACATAATGGCTTGTGGTTCTTTACAATAGGCCAGCGAAAGGGGATAAAAGTAGTCGGCGGGCCTTATTATGTGATAGCGAAAGATTTTAAGAAAAATATTTTAATCGTTTCTAAAAATAAAAAAGATTTGGCAAAAAAAGAACTGGTTGCTAAAAATATAAATTGGATTGCAGGAAATGCGCCCCTGTCGCTAAGGGCGACTCCCCGTAGGGTTGCAATTCCTTTAAAGCTTAAAGCTAAAATTCGTTATCGCCACGAAGCTACTCCGGCAACTCTATATAAAATAAAAGATAATAAATACAAACTAATTTTTCAAAAATCCCAGTTTGCCATCACTTCCGGTCAGTCAGTCGTATTTCTAAAAGGCGATGAAATTCTTGGCGGCGGGATAATTGAAAGATAAAAGATAATTAAAAACGGCTCGCAGGAGCCGTTTTTCTTTTTGTTGACAATATCACTGTTTTTGTCATTATGTATATGCTGGACATTAACAAAGAGATGAAAATATTTGGAAAATAGAAGAAAGAAAAAATGGATGGATCCTGAAGATTTACTAGGTAATTCTGTCGACGTCTGTCTTTTAAAATCTTCTTGTTCTTCACAATCAAAAAGAAAAGGAGAAACTAATGGAAAATACAAAGTTAAATATAGGTATTGTATTTTTCCAAATAACTGCAATCAAAAAAGAAGAACAACAAAAAAACAAATTATTCTGGATTATCTTAAATCTAAGAATGACAACAAAGTCTCAAGACTGATAAAGAAACTCAAAAAAGCTATTCCCGATCTCGTCAATAATCAATAAGCCCTTTCTCGGGCTTTTTTTATTGACAAGGTAAAAAATTGATTTTAAGATTATTTTGTCAGTAGATCTTTCAAAATGAGCGTGAGATATTGAAAAGAAAGAGATTGAAAAAGATAATAACCAATCTGGTGTTGCTAACCCTGTTTCTTATAATGGCTTTGCCTCTTATCTTTGCAGCTTGTGGCGCTATCGCAGATGTAACAGGCGCGGATTTCACCTTCAGAATGGGAATGGGGAACAGTATGCTTCCAACGCTAAAAACTGGAGACATCACGATACAGGAAAAAGACGCAAAAAACGTAAGAGTCGGCGACATCATCAATTTCAAAATAGATTCGCCTTCAATAAAAATCGCCCACCGAGTCGTAGCGATAATAAAACAAGGGAGTCAAAGCGTATTTAAGACGCAGGGGGATAATAACGAGAGTCCGGATTATTTTAACGTCACAACCAACCAAATTTTAGGCAAGGTAACAGGTATTATCCCTACAGGGTTTGTTATGATGCCTTACATACTTATTCCGTCAGTTTTACTGGCACCATCTGTTGCTATTTCGAAACTAATGAAATCTAAAAGAGAAAGTAAGCTTACTCAGCTACCCGAACACTCAATAAGGAATACAACCAATATACTTTTGATGTTGATTGCTCTTATTTCGACAACTAATGCTTTCTTCATCATTCTTTCCTTCAATGTCTAAAAGCCCCCTTTGGGGCATTTTTATTGACAAAATGCATAGATTAAATATTATAAAATCCTAGGAGGGGAAGTTGAAAAACATTGACTTTTATTTTCAAGTTTTGTAGATTACTATTAGTCCTTCATATAAAGGAGAAATGGTTATGAACTGTGGAGTTTGCGGTAAGGATATAGGCAAGGTTATAGTGAATCTGCCATTGAAAAAAGCAGATGGCTCCCTGAGTACTTTGGTCTGTTTGAAATGCGCTCAGAAATCTTCTCTGTTTTGCAAAAAACACCAAAAACCACATATTGGATTTTCCGATGGTACTACTGCTTGCATATATTGCATTGAAGAAATGGTAGCTAAAAATCAAGAGAAAAGAGATATTATCGCTAATGAGCTCCAGGAGAAACTTCCTCAGGAAGAGTTAAAACGACTAATGGAATGGGCGACTGAATCCAGCTCTAAGACCTGTAGTAACGTAAACACGTGCATTTTGCGAGTTGTCGTAACTAAAGCCAAAAGGAACAACCAAAGCATTAAAGAAGTGTTGAAAAACACCATCGAAGCCAAATCGGTTAAATGCCTTCTCCCGTCCCAACCCATCTCTTCAAAACAAAGCCAACATTGAGGAATTTATCATATGATTCCTCTTTTTTTTGAATTTTCGTCTGCCCTGAGTTTATCTGCAAAGAGTTTATTGAACTTGCCAAAGGGCGAAAACGGGGGACCCTACTTTACAAAAAATGAAAAAATTGGTATAGTCTAACAGGTGTTTCGATTGGCTCTTTCCAATAAAAATAAAGAGGAAGCAAACAAGAAAGGAATTTGCAGATGGGTTAGTTTAATAGTGGGCATTACTCTGTTTTTCATTGCTTTTTTCAAAGGGGAATTAGTAACTGCATTTTTGACTTTTGTAATTGGTGCACTCTCTGGCTTCGTTATTGATTGCATAGGCGTTGGAATATTAAAACTATGGAGATATCCAAGGCAAGAGTTTCTGAAGATAGAATATTTTGGACTAGTAGTGCCGGCGTGGGGGGTGTTTGGGATGCTGATAAATCTACCGCTGAACTGGATTCCTGTGCCTGAGTTATTATCTTTCACAGTGATTACAGTATCATTACTGGTATTCTATGAACTTCCAAATATCAAGATTGGAAGTTGGAAATATCGTGTTCCAGCCTGGGTAGTAATTCTCTGTTGGATTCCACTAATCTTGGCCTACAGATTTCTCTTCTTGTCTTTCTCTTAATAACCGTAAGCGTGTCTTATAAAAAGATACGCCTTTTTTATTTCAAGACTATATATTTAATTCAAGAATGCATATCTATACAATAACGAATCAAGATTCTGAGGAGCGAAGCGACTAGGATTCTTATTTAAATTTTAAAGGAATTAAAAAAAAGTTGAGTTTAGTTTTTCTGCCTCAACTTTTTTATTTCAAATAGCAGTCGTTTCAATGGGTCTTTTCTGATTTGCCATCGATAGTTTGCTTCTTCAATATTGGTCGATCTATACAAGTATTTTTTGATGTATTTTATATGCAAAAGAACAAGTTTTTTTATTTCTTCGTCTGGAATACTTTCTTGGAATACCTTGCTTATTAATTGTTCAATTGGGGTTAGGGAATAATGGCCAAAAGAAATTAAGTTCGTTTCAAATCCTTCTTCTTGGAGTCTGGAGGCAAAGTAATTACCAGTGGAAGAAATGCAGCTGCTTTTTTCGTGGTTCTCAGCATGATGAGCAATAAAGTCTATTTCTGCTTCTAAGCTGTCAAATCTGTATTTCCGGTCTTTCTTAATTACCGCTTTCCATTCTTTTGCATCTATCTTTCCGGACATCATGGTTTTTAGTACTAAGACAGCTAATTCGCCACTATTTCCTGTTTCGAAATGGGCGAAGAAAGAATCTCTATAACAATAAGGCTGCATTTTCGGATTTCCTTTCTTTATTTGAGATAATGCTTTTAAAAGCGGTTCAACACTTTTTTCCCAGGGGTCTTCTATGGGGCTAAGGATCGGTTCTAACGCTTTCTTGAGGTCAGGAACTACCAAATTAGCGGGTAAGCCTTCGCAAAGTCTGAATATAAATTCTGCTGATTCTCTGGGAAAGGGAAGAAAAAGGCCGTCATATTGAGTTTGTCTCGTTAAGTGCTTGGCAACTTTATTGCTGAAGATTTTTGATTCTGGGGCATGCAAAACCGTTATACTCATTCATTCCCACTCCTTTTTTAAGGTATAAATTTTTATATTCCATTTTTATTTCTTTGTCAATTTATTTTTTACCTCCAGCGCCGCGGCGCTGGAGGTAGAGGTGCTGGTGGAGTGAAAAAGGGTAGAAGTATAAGTTGAACTTTCGCTAAAATGGGGTAAAGTGAAAGAACAAAATAGATCATTATGAAATATCTCGTTGTTTATTACTCGGAAACGAGAAATACCGAAAAAGTGGCAAAGGCAATTTCTAGCGCAATTGCCGGAGATATTAAGAGAGTAGAGGAGACAAAGCCCGAGGAATTGGCTGATTATGATTTAATATTTATCGGAACGCCGGTTCATGGCTCAAGACCCGCCAGAAAAATAGAATATTTCTTGGACGATTTGCCGGAGCTTTCCAATAAAAAAGCCGCAGCTTTTTGCACAATGCATCTTTTTGGAGATGAGACAACTTTTCAAATTATAAAAGAAAAGCTTCTGAAAAAAGGAATTATTTTTATTGATGGTTTTTCCTGTCTTGGTTGGAGCCGTCTGGTCGGCAATTTCGGTCCAAGAATATTTAATAGAGGGCATCCAAACAGCGAAGATTTAAGAAAAGCAGTTGAGTTCGCAAAAAGAGTTATAGGAGTATAAAAAAAAGAAAATATGTACAATTATTACCCTCCAAAACCAATAATTATAAAACTTACTGATGATTTAGGTTTTAGACTACGAAATAAAGCCGCTGATTACATAAAAGGAAATCTAAATATAACAGGAGCAGAGAGAGGATCTCAAGAACAACAAGGATTTGGAGCTTTGGCTCAAATTGTGATTCGTAATAAATTAGGATTAACAGAAATAGTTACAGATTATCAGGATATATCTTATGATATTTTATTAGATTCCGGAGTTAAAATTGATATAAAATGTCGAGGCGGAGACCTCCCTTTTCAGGAAGAGTATTCCAGTAGTGATAATATTCCACGAGAGGCGAAACATAACCTTTTTGCTAGGCAAGTTTATGATGAGAGTTTAAATACTGATATATATTTAATGACGCATTTAGAAACACCTAAAAACAAAACCTTACCAGGCACTAAAAGACAAAAGAAATGGATTCTTTATGTGTGCGGCTGGGTTTCTAAGAAAAGAGCAAAAAGAGAAGGAGTTTATCTTCCAAGAGGTTCTTTAACCGAAAGAGGGAGATCGTGGTTTCAATATAGAGGTCAAGAAATCGAATTCTATAATAAGAATTTAAATGGATTAAATTGTTTAGAAGAAATTTTAAAAATTGAAACCAAAGATGTAAAAAAAGACGAAGAAAAAAGAGGAGGATTAAATATTACTTCCGTTGACGCAATAAGAATTATTTATGATTTAATTGGGCATGACATTCTCAATAAGGATATGGTTAATTTGGTTTCAAAAGAGCTCGGCATGGGGAAAATAGTAAAACCAATATTACATCCTAATCAGTATTTCCATCTACTAGATTGGTTAAAAGAAAATAAACAGATAACGGAAGAAGAAATAAAAAAAGCCCAGAAAATTATGTCTAAAGAACCTTATACTGGGATCTAATTTTTAATTAAAATAATTTATTACTTTCTGCTTTCAATTTCTCTTGCGTTTCTTTAATTCTTTGTTTGCAGACTTTTATATAGTCGATTTTTTTATTTTTGAATAAATACACTTCTTGGTTTTTTTCAATTCCAATATATTTTCTTCTTTCTAAAACAGCTGAAACCAAGAAACTTCCGCTACCGCAAGTGTTATCAAGAACAATCCCTCCTTCTTGGGTAAATGTTCTAATTAGATATCTTCCTAGTTCAACAGGCTTTTGTGTTGGATGGAATACGGGCCCTTCGCTTTCTGCAGTTTTGAAATAAATTACATCGGTAGGATAACGTTCTCCATTGCTTTTAACTTCAATCGTCCTAAAATCTCCATAGCTGCCAGTTAATTGGTCTTTTCTAAATCCTTTATTATATGGTTCTCCCGCAGACATTTGAGGATTATAAATTGGTTGTTTCTTGTAAAAAATACAAATATCTTCATGTTTTCTAAGTGGCTGTTTTTTGGCATTTAAAAAATTTGTTGGTTTAGATTTAACCCACGTAATTTTATATTTAAATAATTTAGGTTTCGACATTATTAATTGCGCAGTAAATAATCCTTGAGATGTTAAAGCAATTACACCAGAATCTTTAATGATTCTTTCATAATGATCCCATAATTTATTAAGTGGAATAAGGCTATCCCAATTATTTTGAGTTGTTCCGTATGGAAGATCGCAAAGAATCATATCTATCGATTTTGATGGAAATTCTTTCATCACTTCTAAACAATCTTCTTCTATAACTTTATTAGCAAAGTTATCTATTGTTTCGCGCTTTGATTTCGAGACGATTTTAGTTTTTTTCTTTTTGGTGTCTATTACTAAATTTTTTCTCAAATACCATAGACAATAAGTGTTTACTGGCAAACCCTCTTCTTCAGCTCTTTTTTCTAAATCGACAAATGAATCTGTTCCTAACAGTTGTCGGAGTTCAGAACTTTCCAGAGATGAAATTGCACGATATAAATCTTTATTTCTTTCACCAAAAGCGAGAATAAATCCTTTTGCTCTTGGATTTATTGTTTTATAGTCAGGAAAGTATAAGGCTTTAAAAATTTGATTACTTGCCATAAGATTGTTCTTACACATATATTATAATATGATACCCAAGAAAAATAAAGTCATTTATTCACACATGCTCTTAATTCTGATAGAATAAAAAACAACTAAAGTTTATTCCAGAGTCGAGGAAAATTTAATTGACTTTAAACAAATAGTAACATTATTAATTTTACTAAAAAATATAAGTAGGCAGCTTGAGATGTGATATGGCAGAAGTTTACGATATTTATCATGATGAGTCGAAAGAAGAGGCATATTGGCACGGTTTTCTCTTTGTGCCACGAAGTGAACGAAAATGTTTGTTAGATTTATTAACAAAATCAAGGAAAGGTATAAATTGGTATAAACCAGTTTCTTTTAAGGAAATAAACAAGCGTACGGGTAGAGGAAGTCCGAGAGTTCAATTAGTGGAATCTTGGTTAAGTATTGCTCTTGCTTCATTGCAACAGCAGAAACTATTATCTTTGCCAGTACCCTTTTATTTATGTGGTAATCCCCGTTGCTATATTCAAAGATTAGACAGATTAATCAGATGTAAATTTGTTATTTTTAAGGAAAAAGATAAACATAAAAAATTGTTTTCGGGATTAGATGGTTTATCATGTATAGAGACGACTTTCAGAATGGGAATCAAAGGGGGTATACATTGTTTATTTAATGATGAAGAACCTATAACTATTGGCAATGTCTATATAGACGGAGATGAGCATTATATTAGACACTTTGGACGTCGTTTTGATGTTAAGAGAAGTTTACGTAGATTTGCTGTCGAACGAAGATCTTATGTTGGTTTTATTTTTGGTGCTAAATTAATTCCGCAACGTAGCGATCATAGAAGAATCAAATCAACACAAAATGTTGATGATAGTCAATTTCTGCAATTGTGTGATATTCTATTAGGTGGGATAAGATTCCATTCATATTGTCCAGACAGTCGGAATATAAAATATCAAATTAGTTTACCATGCGTATCTTTATTAGAACGTGATACAAATAATCGTTTTCGAATGAAACAAAGCAGATTTTTTAACAGCTTCACTCTTGGGGAAGCTTGGCTAGAGAATGACGAATGGAAATTTGCACAACTAAAGCTCGGGGAGGACAAAGCATTCCCAAAAGTAACACAATTACAATTACCAATTTATGAAACAAAAAGTCGAAGAATTAATCGAGAGATAAAATTAAATGGTTGATTATAAAATAGAGACAAAAGACAAAATAAGATTGAACGATAAGGCAATGGCGAGAATAAAGAAATTTGTTGATTTCTACGATAAATTTATAAGATATTTTTTAGATTTTGTCCCAAAATGGTTTAAGTTCCTTACTTGGTTAATTATATTAGGGGGTTTGATATACCTCCATCAAAAATATAATTTAGCAATATTTCTAATAATCTATTTTATCTCTTTATTCTTTTTAGTTTATTTTTTTGTTTATTCCATAGAAAAAACCTTAATCTTCGAAAAATTTTTAGGAAAATATATTAAAAATAAGATTACTCAGGTATTAATAGATTCAATATTTTTTTTGATATTGACCATTATACTTTATGCAGTTTTATTTATTTTGAGTTTCCAATTTAGTCTAAAGTAGCAATAACAAAATTAATAATAAAAATTTCTTAAACTAATCAAAATTTAGCCCCATCACGATCTAAAAATAGGTGTGAGGGCAAGCCAGAGATGAAAAAAACAATTTATGAAATTTTATTTACATTTTTAGGTATTTTGCTTCAGTTTTTGATTCACGCTGGTATTGAAATTTGGTATATCAATCTTTTGACCGGTAATTTCTCCAGATACAATCTTGGTTTATCTTGGCCCCAATGGTTTATAATTCACCACATAGCGACTGTCATTCTTTTTGCTGCCGGCGCTCTATTTGGATTTTGGCAGGGAAAATACTGGTGGCAAAGAATTTATGAAAAGAAATAATCAACCCCTAATTTAAAAAATCGCCAAGAAGGCGATTTTCTGTGGTAGAATAAAAACATATGAAACAAGAAGGTTTTATAGAAAAACAAGAATCAAATATCGCAATCCATGTTTTTTCTGTGTCTGCTACCATGGTTGGAGTATGTCTTACAGTTATTGGCATCGTGAATTTTATTAGTAACAAAAAAACTTTTATAGATGAAATAACAGCGGTAGACGCCTTAATTTTTCTTATTTCATGCGTGTTGTCTTACTACGCAATAAGAACCAAAGATAATCAACGCAGATTCTTGTTAGAAAAAAGAGTAGACGTTATTTTTTTGTTTGGAATTTTCTTAATGGTTTTGATTTGTATATTGATTGCATTTGATTTTCTTAAATAATGTTAATGGTAAAAATGTCCGCTCCGATTTTTACAAACCGGTCGCTCTCACTTCCTGTAATTGCTGAGCAATTAAGGGCAAGATAAAAGCATGACAAATATTAAAGATTTTCTTAATAAGAAAATAAATTGGCGGATGATAATTTTAATTTCTATTATTTCCAGTTTTTTAATGATAACATTGGAAATTCTGTTAATAAAATAATAAACTCTACGGTTAAAGAGTTTATTCAAAAAATCGCCCTTCGGGCGATTTTTTGGTAGAATATAGTAAAGGGTTTTAAATAAAAAAACTATATGAGCAAAAACATCATAATAATTATTTTGGTAATAATAGTTATAGCCGGTCTTGGCGGCGGAGCCTATTTCTTTTTTAGGCCAAAGTGTCCTGAATCTTGCGACGACGCAAATTCCTGTACTCAAGATATTTGTTCTAAAGAAACCAATCACAAATGTTCCCATAATGCTATTCCAAACTGTTGTGGGAATAAAAATTGTGAATTAGCGGAAGGATATGAAATTTGCCCAGCCGATTGTCCTAATTGCGACGATAACAACCAATGTACAAAAGACTCATACGATTATCATCAGCAAGAATGCGTAAATGCGCCCGTTCTCGAGGTTATTTGTTGCGGAAATACGCTTTGTGAAACAGGAGAAACCTATATAAGTTGTTCCAGAGATTGCCCAAACTGTGATGATGCTAACCAATGTACAAAAGACTCATACGATTATCACCAAAAAAAATGCCTTAATGAAATCATTAAACCCTGTTGTGGTAACGGGATATGCGATAAAGGCAGTGAAACATATTCCAGTTGTTCAAAAGACTGTCCGAACTGCGATGACAGCAGTAAGTTGACCAGTGACAGTTTTAACTATACAACTCAAAAGTGCGAGAACGTCGTTACTCATTATTTTATTGATGATTTTGAGAGTGGAATTAAAGATTGGGATTTACAAGATCCTCCCGAAGATCAAATTATTTCATCTTGGACGATAATAAAAGAAGGAACAAACTCAGTTTTAAGGGGAGTTGAACATAATTGGGGGGTACTTCGTGGTATGAAATGGGACAATTTTATTTTAAAGATCAAATTTAAAATTATTAAAGGGGAAATGCACTTTAACTATCGATTATGGGAAGACAAAAGATACTTTATTCGAGTCGCAACAAATAATATTGGCTTATCTAAACAAATTGGTGATAAATTCTACGATAATATTGCAGAATATCAAAATCTAAATTTAGGTCCAGGATGGCATAATTTGGAAATTAGAGGCTATGGTAATATCCTGAACATTCTAATAGATAGTACAACTTTAATGAAATATAAGGATACGCAAACTCCGGTTCTTTCAGGGGGTGTGGGAATTGAAGTTCTAAACCAGTCTGAATTTTGGGTAGATAATGTCGAAGTTAAGGTGATTACCCAGAGTGATATAGTTTATCCTTAATAAAATCACCAAAAAGTTTCAATTTAGAAATATGAAAAAACTTTGGAAGTGCCCTAAATGCAAAAGGGAGTTTAAGAATAAAAACCAGGTGCATTCCTGTGTTAATTTTCCTTTAGCCAAACATTTTGAAAACAAGGAATTTGCCAAAGAGCTGTTTTTGCATTTGAAAAAAGAAATAGAAAAAAGCATCGGAAAAATAAAAATTGAGTCTCCGCCTTGCTGCATTCATTTAGTCAGTAATTATACCTTTGGTGCAGTCTGGCCGTTAAAAGACAGAATCAGGATTGATTTCAGAACGGATTTTAAAATCAAAAGTAAAAAGGTCTGGAAAATGATTAAGATGTCTACCAACCGCTACCTTTATTACTTGGAAATCAAAGACAAAAAAGAAATTGATAAGGAACTTTTGGGCTGGATCAAAAAAGCTTACTTGCTGAACAAAAAAGGATAATTTAAAATAAAAATATGTTTTCTTTTTATTCAATTTTTTTTGACCCCTTATTGAAAGAAATCCGGCTTTTTACTTTGGACTTTGCCGAGGTGAAAAAAGGGGATAGGGTATTAGATGTATGCTGCGGCACCGGGGACCAGGCGTTTTACTACGCCAAAAAAGGTGCCAATGCCATTGGAATCGATTTTAGCCAGAAGATGATAGAGTTTGCCCTAAGCGAAAAGCAAAAGAGAGGATTGAGCAATATTGATTTTAAGGTTGCTGACGCAACGGTTCTACCGTTTGAAGATCACGTTTTTGATATGGCTTCAATTTCTTTGGCTTTGCATGAAATAGAAAATAGTAAAAGAGATTTGGTTATCTCTGAAATGAAAAGGGTTGTAAAAAAAGACGGCCACCTTATTTTTATTGATTTTAAAGTTCCTTTCGTTTCCAACACCGCTTCTTATTTAATTAAGGCAGCGGAATATTTAGCTGGAAAAAATAACCGCGAAAGTTTTAAAAGCTATATAGAAAAAGGAGGGTTGCCGATTTTGTTAGGGCGAAACAAATTAAAACCAGAAAAAATATCCTATTTTAAAGACGGCCTTTTGACAATAATAAAAAGCAAGAATATTTTATAAAATTTGGTAAAATAAAAAAGCAACTAATGTAAAAATAAGAACCTGCCTTAGGCAGAACCTTGATTCGCTAAGGTATAAATATATAATCTTGAATTAAACTTATGGAAAAAAACAAAATGAGCAGAGACCAATCTGGATATTGGGCCAATAGAGACAGAAGCAGAAATAAAAATGTGCATAGGAAAACAAATAAAAAAACAAGGGTTTTTGGAAAAAAATATAAGACTAAATAATGATGAAAATTTTTGTGAAGGTAAAACCCAAAGCGAGAGAGGAAAAGGTGATAAAGCTTAGCGATACGAATTTTAAAGTGTGGGTGAAAGAAGCACCGGAAAAGGGGAGAGCTAATAACGCAGTTTTGAAAGTGCTGGCTGATTATTTTGGGACTAGTCAGTCAAATATTAAAATTATTTCAGGTTCTACTTCAAAACTAAAGGTCATTGAAATTGAGAAATAAAAATATTATGCATAAAAGGATAAAAGCTCACTTTAAAAGGGTGGATCCAAAGCTTTTTAGGGAATTTCAAAAGATTGGAGACATTAAATCAATATTTCCAATTCGTCCTCAAGAATATTTCCCTCGTCTTTGCAGAGAGATTATTTCACAGCAACTTTCAAGTAAAGTTGCAGATAAATTTCTTGAGAGATTTTTATTGTTATTTCCGAGAAAACAAATTACTCCTAAGCGCTTACTTAAATTTTCTGATCAAAAACTCCGCGGCATAGGAATCTCATGGGCAAAAGTTAAATACCTGAAAGATCTCGCTAACAAAATTGAAAAGAAAGAAATTTCCCTGCATAATTTGCGGGATTTTAACGACCAAAAAATAATAGAAGAATTAACGAAGGTTAAAGGTATTGGAAATTGGACCGCAGAGATGTTTTTAATGTTTTCGTTGGGCCGCGAAGATGTGTTTTCCTGCGGAGATTTAGGTCTTAGAAAAGCTATTGAAAAAATATACAAAGTTACTAATCTGACAGAAACTAAATTAGAAACTATCTCAATTAAGTGGTCTCCTTATCGCACTTGGGCTTGTCGCATTCTCTGGGCTTCTCATGATAAAAAATAGATATGATCGCCCTGAGCGTTTCGCCGAAGGGCGATTTTTTGGTTGACTAATTTTTATATGTCTGTTAATTTCAATTAGTAGCTCTTTGGAGGTGAAAATAATGGCACGAGATGCAGAAACAGGAAAAATCAAACCAGACCCAAAGTTTTTTACAGGAAAAGAAACCATTTCTATCATGTCTTATCACAGCGGATTTGTTGCTTATCTTCCTGAAGTAACATCCGGGCTCTGTGGAGAAGATCTTCGTCAATTAGCAATTGCTTTGATCTTGGCGGCTGATCGAGTTGATTCGCTGAATCGTTCTTACGAAAAAGATGAGATAAAAGATCCTCATGAACTAATTGAAAAAATTCCTGTCAAAGCTTTGCCATAAAAACAAGTAGGCCAATAAAATTTTTCTGGCCTCTTTTTATATTTCGAGCGATAGTAAGAAATATCACTAGAGGTATTTTTGACACACTCAGGATCTTGACAGGGGTTTTGGGGTTTGCTATTCTGATGATGATACCTATACCTATGGTCAGGGTATGGCAATCAGAGAAATAACAAAAATAACAATAAAATGGTCAAACATTGTAAATGCAATCCTCAAAAAACAGAAAATGAATTTTGCGACTATTGCGGCAAAGCTCGCAACGAATGCTGTTGTGAGAATTTAGAAGTTAAGATATATGACGAGGATTCAACAGAAGAAAAAAATTAATTAATCATTTTAAAAACATGGAAGACAAAAAAAAGAGTACCCTTATTAACTTTAAAAAGGCCCAAAGTTCGATTTCTAAAATTATAAAAATGATAGAGAATGGTGAGTATTGCATTAATATTATGCAGCAAAATTTGGCTGTTTTAGGGCTTTTAAAATCTGCTCATCAAATGTTGATGGAAAATCACCTTAATACTTGTTTTAAAAAAGCAATGGCAACAAGAAACGAAAAAAGAAAACAGGAAATGATTAATGAGATTTTAAAGGTGACAAAATTATTTAATAAATAACAATAATAGTTATATGAAAAAAGAATTAAAAGAACATACTTACTATGTTAGGGGAATGCACTGTGCTTCCTGTGAAGTTTTGATAGAAAAAAAATTATTGGAGCAAAAAGGAGTAAAAGCAGTTGACGCCTCAGTCTCCAAAAGCCAGGTTTTAATAGAATATGAAGATGAAAAACCGAGCGCCCAAGAATTAAACCAAATTTTCAAAAAAGAAAAGTATGTTTTTTCCGATAAAGCAGTGTCAGAAAATAATAATAAAATTAAAGAGATCTCAATCATTATTGGAACGGCGCTGTTAATGATAGCGGGTTTTCTTTATTTAAATAAATTAGGATTATCCGGATTAGTCAATGTAACTTCCAAATCTTCTTTACCCACCTTTTTTGTTTTTGGACTTTTAGCCGGAGTCTCAACTTGTGCAGCTTTGGTTGGAGGATTGGTGCTTTCTATGTCAAAGCAATGGCAGGAGATATATTCCGAGAAAAACTCTACTTTTGGAAAATTTCAGCCCAACTTGATATTCAATGCCGGCAGATTAATCTCTTATGCTTTTTTTGGAATTTTATTAGGGATTATTGGTAATAAATTGCAGATCTCTTTTAAATTTGCCCCATTTTTAATTATCGCTGTTTCTATTTTGATGATTTTTTTAGCTCTCCAAATGCTGGGTGTAAAAGCCTTCCGCAGATTTCAGTTTACTTTGCCAAAATCTGCTACCAGATACATTGCTGATGAGTCTAATTTTAAGGGCCGCTATATGCCGTTCTTAATGGGAGCTCTGACTTTTTTCTTGCCTTGCGGATTTACCATAACCAGTCAGGCAATGGCGCTCTTATCTGGAAATCCGATTCAGGGAGGATTGATAATGCTATTTTTTGCTTTAGGAACCGCACCAGCACTTCTATTGATCGGTTTTTCCAGTGTAAAATTTTCCAGTCAACCCCATCTATCTTTGCGTTTCTTAAAAATCGCCGGTATTCTGGTTTTGTTTTTCGCTTTTTTTAATATTAATAATCAATTAAACATTTTAGGATATAGTAATTTTAGTGACTTGATAAAGCCAAAATCTAGCCAATCTTCCCAAGCGGCAATAAGCGAAAAGGATCTTCCGCCTATTGTTGATGGCAAACAGGTTATAAAAATGGAAGCTTCATCTGCTGGATATAAACCCAATTACTTTAAGGTTGTGGCCGGAGTGCCGGTAAGATGGGAAATTAAAGATACAGGAACTAGCGGTTGCACTAATGCTGTTATTTCCAAGAGTTTATTTGATGGAGAAATTGATTTGACGCCGGGCCAGACCAGTATTAAAGAATTTACTCCGCAAACTCCGGGGAAATATAAATTTAGTTGTTGGATGGGAATGGTTTCAGGAATTATAGAAGTAGTAAACAATACTGGTACTTCTATAGGAAATTCCAGCACTTCTGTTTTAAGCGGAATAAATTCAAACATTAATAACAGCGTCGTGCCCTCGGGAGCAACGGGTTGTGGCTGCGGCGGCAGTAGAAGATAAAATGAGGGAATAGTCGGTACCCTCTAAATTTAATAATCAAAATAATTCTATGATGGAAAATTTTTTAAACAGTCCGATGGGTTGGTTTGGTTTTGGTTGGGTTCTCATGATTTTATTTTGGGTGTTAATTATCGTTGCTATCGTAGCCTTAATTAAGTGGCTTATGAATCAAAACAAAACTGAAATTAAAAATAAATCAGCACTTGAGATTTTAAAAGAGCGTTATGCTAAAGGCGAAATCGATAAAAAAGAATTTGAGGAGAAAAAAAGAGATCTAATTTAATTTAAAATGTGATCCCAAAACTATGAATGATAAAGTTATTTTAAGAATTTCCGGCATGCATTGTACTGCTTGCGTTTTGAATATTGAGAATACTCTCAAAAAAGAAAAAGGCGTTAAGTCTGCTAACGTTAATTTTGCCGCGGACAAAGCATATATAGAATATGATCCTGCTGAAACTGATTTAGATTCAATAAAAACTATTATAAAAAGGATAGGATATCAGGCTGAAGAAGAAACTTATGGTCCAGATCATGCCCATCATCAGGGAATGGAAAAAGATGATGAAATTCAGAAACTGAAAAAGCGTTTTATTTTAGCTTTAGTTTTTGGTTTGCCGATAATTTATATGGTTATGGGTGAAATACTCCATTTGCCCATGCCGGAATTTTCCATTACTTTTAGCTTAATTTTCCAAATAGTATTTTCTACGGCCGTAATTTTAGTCTGTTTCAATATTTGGACTTCTGGTTTTAAAGGACTTTTGCAACTGGTGCCCAATATGGATTCTTTGATTTTTATCGGGACGGCCGCAGCTTATTTTTATAGCTTAGCCATAGCATTTAGCTATTTTTTTGGCATATTCACGACTTTTGAAAATTTATATTTTGAGAGCGCAGTTTTCATTCTGATTTTTATTTCTTTAGGAGAATATCTGGAAGCCTTGACTAAGGGCAGGACCAGCCAAGCAGTCAAAAATTTAATAGGCCTGCAGCCAAAAGAAGCATTAATAATTAAAAACGGCAGAGAAGAAAAAATATCCATTTCAAATATAAAAGTGGGGGATATTGTTTTAGTGAAGCCGGGAGGAAAAATCCCAGTGGATGGCGAAATTATTGAGGGATATTCCGGAGTTGATGAAAAAATGATTACAGGCGAGAGCATCCCTGTTGAAAAAAATAAAGGGGATCAAGTTATCGGCGCAACTATAAATCAGACCGGAATTTTGCAAATTAGAGCAACCAGAGTTGGGAAAGACACGATGTTGTCCCAGATTATAAAAATTGTTGAAGAGGCCATAGGTTCAAAAGCTCCTATTCAAGTGTTAGCTGACAAAATTTCATTTTATTTTGTACCGGGGGTTATAATAATCGCCTTTTTAACATTATTTTTGTGGCTGGGTTTGGGCAAAAATTTTGAATTTGCTTTAACAAGTTTTGTTTCAGTCCTGATTATCGCCTGTCCCTGCGCTCTAGGTCTGGCAACTCCGACGGCAGTTATGATGGGGACAGGTCTGGGAGCTAAAAGCGGTATTTTAATAAAAAGCAATAAAGCTTTAGAAATGGCCCATAAGGTTAATATGGTTATTTTTGATAAAACTGGTACCTTAACAAGAGGTGAACCAAAAGTTACTGATGTTGTAGAAATTGAAAGCGCAGGGTTCAAAAAAGAAAATATTTTAAAGTTGGCGGCGTCAATTGAGAAAAATTCTGAGCATCCTTTGGCTCAGGCAATTGTCAAAAAAACAATGGAAGAAAAAATTGCTATACTTGATGTCACAAACTTTCAGGCTCTTCCGGGTATGGGCGTATCAGCAATGCTTCAAAATAAAAAAATTATTTTGGGAACGAGGAAACTGATGATAGAAAATAAAATTGACATCACTAATATTGAAAAAAGGATGCAGGAACTGGAAGAGCAGGGAAGAACGGTTATGATTTTAGTTCAGGATAAAGAAATTTTGGGATTAATCGCGGTAGCCGATACTTTAAAAGAGCACTCCAAAGATGCTGTGGAGGCGCTGCATAGGATGGGGAAAGAGGTAGCGATAATTACCGGAGACAACAAAAGAGTCGGTAAAGCCATAGCAAAACAGCTGGATATTGATAGAGTTTTGGCCGAGGTCTTGCCACAAGGGAAAGCAGCGGAAATAAAAAAACTGCAAGAAGAAGGCAATATTGTGGCGATGGTTGGAGATGGTATTAATGATGCTCCGGCTTTAGCTCAGTCAGATTTGGGAATTGCTTTGGGTTCTGGAACTGATGTGGCTATAGAAACAGGCGAAATTATTTTAGTTAAAGATGATTTGCGTGACGTGGTAACTGCTATTGATCTGAGCGGCTATACCTTAAAAAAAATAAGGCAAAATCTTTTTTGGGCCTTCTTTTATAATTCAGTTAGCATTCCTTTGGCAGCGGGAATTTTATACCCGGCTTTTGGATTATTATTGAATCCGATGATTGCGGCTGCGGCCATGGCTTTTTCTTCAGTCAGCGTGGTTTTGAATGCTCTTTCTATGAAAGGTTACAAGCCAAAATTATCATTCTAGTTTCTTTTCAAATTAATCCAAATCTGCTAATATAAACATATGAAAAAAACCACCATAATCTTAGTGATTTTAATCGTTTTTGTTTTAATAGTCGGTATTTATTTTGTGGTTAAGGGCAGAAGGAACAACGATGAACAATTATTGGCTAGCGTTCAGAACAGCACCATCTTTTTTTATGGAGATGGCTGTCCTCATTGTGCCAACGTTGACAAATTTGTAACTGATAACAACGTTGAATCTAAAATCCAGTTTGAGCGGAAAGAAATATTTAACGACAGCAACAATTCACATCTGATGACTTTAATTGCTACCAAGAAGTGTGGTCTTTCGGAAAGCAATCTAGGCGTGCCTTTTTTGTGGGATGGGCCGGAGTCAAAATGCGTTTCAGGTGATCAACCCATTATAGATTTTTTCAAGCAAAAGCTCGGGATCTGATATGAATAAAAAAATTTTATTCTTTTTCTTAATTCTTGGAATATTTTTTGCCAGTTCAACTTTTGCTCAATGCCCGATTTGTACAGTTGCTGTAGGAGCTGGTGTTGGTTTGTGTCGCTATTTGGGAATTGACGACACGATTTCAGGTACTTGGGTTGGAGGATTATTGGTTTCTTTAATTTTGTGGACTATAAATTGGTTGAATAAAAAAAATATTCGCTTCTTATTCCGAAAAATACTAGTTGTGGTTTTTTACTATGCTGTTACCATAATTCCACTCTACCAATTTAAAATTATGGGAAATCCCGGAAATAAAATATACGGCATTGATAAATTATTATTTGGTATAATTACAGGAAGTATTGCTTTTATTTTAAGTATTGTGTTTAATGACTTTTTGAAAAAGAAAAACCAGGGGAAAGCGTACTTTCCTTTTCAAAAGGTTATTATTCCAATTTTATTTTTAGTTATTACCAGCTTAATCCATTGGTTGAGCTGTGTAAGATAAAAAAATGGAAACTCAAGAACAAAAAATTAATGAGCTTTTAAAAAAAGTAAATGAAAGCAAGAAGGGGAAACTAGATTTATCTTCTGATGAAGATTTGTCCATTGCCATAATGAATTTAATTTCTATAGAAGAGCATTTTTTCTTTACCGGAGCTAAAACTGGAAAATCAGAATATTTTGATTTATTGAATAAAGCCAGAGAAATGAGAAAAGAGCTTTTGAAAAAAATAATCAAAGAATACGAAGGTGAAGTTTGGTGCATTTCAAAACATCTTCTGGCAGCTTCCATGAGATTGATGGAGGTGGGAACTAAGCATCTTGGAAGGGGCGAAAAAAAAGAAGCCGAGGATCTATTTTCCAAAGCTTATGACCTCTATTCTCTATTCTGGGGCTTGAATTTAAAACTGCTTAATGTTTCGGACGTAAAAAAGATTGATGACAACCAACTAAATGTTCACGATCAGAAAAAGACTGGTTTTTTCGGAAAATTAGGGGATTTAGTCAAAAAAGTTATTGATTGTTGTATAGAATAATGACTACCTTTTTTTGGATAATCGGAAGCACGTTTTTTATAAGCTTAATTTCTTTTAGTGGAATTTTAACATTATTTTTGAAAGAAAAGTTAGATAAAATTTTGCTTTTTCTTGTTTCTTTTTCTGCCGGCGCCTTATTGGGTGCCGCTTTTTTTGATTTGATACCAGAAGCAATAAAAATGGCAGGCGAGCAAAATATCTTATATGTATCCATTTTTTTAGTAATAGGTTTTTGCACCTTTTTTATTTTAGAGCAGTTCATCGGTTGGCACCATCATCATTCTCTGGAACATCCTGAAATAAAATCTTTTTCTTATTTGATTTTGGTTAGTGAAACTATTCATAATTTTATAGATGGTTTAATTATCGCCGTTTCATTCTTGATTGGTTTTCCAATTGGTGTAGCAACGGCTTTAGCAGTGGTTTTTCATGAAATTCCCAAAGAAATTGGGGACTTCGGAGTTTTGGTCTATTGCGGATTCAAAAAGACTAGAGCTCTTTTACTAAATTTCATTTCGGCTATTTTCGCGATTTTCGGCGGAATAATCGGTTTTTTGATTTCAGATAAAATAGGTAAAGGAATTTTATATCTTTTACCCTTTGCTGCAGGGAACTTTATTTATATCGCCTCTTCGGATTTAATACCCGAAATTAAAGAGAAGGCTGGTTTTAAAGAATCTTTTTTGCATTTTTTTGTGTTTTTGCTTGGAATAGGCTTTATGTTAGCGACTAAATTATTAGGGGCATAAAATTTTGTTCGGGATTGTTCAGGAGTTTAAGGGGCTTGACTAGTATTTTGGCTTAAATTAAGCTATAATAAGCTAATAAAGTTGTGGAAAAGGTCGATTATTCAATTTATTTCTTTTTTTTATACTATGCCAGAAGCTTATTGTGTAAAATGTAAAGCGAAAAAGGAGATGAAAGAACCAGAAGAGGTTTCGATGAAGGGAAAAGGTGGGACAAAAAGAAGAGCAATGAAAGGAATTTGTCCTGACTGTGGGACAAAAATGTTCAGGATTTTAGGAAAAGCAAAGTAAATATTTATTTTTCTTTTTTAAAATACATTTTTCAGCTAAAAACCGCCGAAGGCGGTTTTTAGCTGTTTTAGATTGACATTTAGGTTAATTCAAGATAGAAAAAATTAGTCAGACAGCAATTTAACAAGTCAATAGGAGGTGAAGTCATGAAGAAAAAGGAATATGATTATACTGCTGCCGGAGTCAACAGAAATCTAAGGAAGGAATCAAAGAAATCCCTGAGGAATCTTTTGGAACCAACCTTCAAATTAAGCCGATATGGAAAAATGGTCCAATTGCCATTCGGAAAAATTTTTCCCACAGGTAGAAGAACCTGGATGGATTTAACCATTGAAGGAGTCGGCACAAAAGTACTGCTTCCCCAGCTGGCAGAAAAATATGATACCATCGGAATTGATGGAGTAGCTATGGCAGTAAATGATGTCATAAGATCTGGCGCAAGGCCTTTAAGTGTAGTTGATAATATCCATGCTCACGAATCAAATCCTGATTTGGTAAAGGGATGGATAAAAGGAATCGCCAGAGGCGCCATTGAGTCTGGATGTCCAGTGCCAGGAGGAGAAATAGGAGACGTTGCAGAGATTATTAAAGGTCTTCAAGAATCTGATGCATTCGATATGGTGGTTGCTTCAGTGGGGGAAATACGTGGCGAAAAAGCAATAATCAGAGGAAATAATCTTGTGCCTGGCGATAGAATCATTGGTTTGAGAAGTTCCGGACTTCATAGCAATGGAATTTCCTTAGCAAGAAAAGTCCTCTTCAAAAGCTGGGGAGGGAAATTTTACCCTTTCGATATTCCGGATGGCTTTGACAGAGAAATAGTCTTTGAAGCTCTTGAACCTACGAAGATATATGTGAAACCAGTTTTAGCCGCTAATAAAGAACACAAAATAAAAGCAGCCGTCCATATAACCGGTGATGCTTATTTGAAATTCGGCGAGCTGATGAAATTCTCCAAAGGCATAGGATTTTCCTTTGATAATTTCCGGCCACAACCGATTTTCAGTTTAATCCAAAAGGTCGCGCCAGAGGTCAAGGGCACCATATCGGATTTAGAAATGTTCAGAACTTTCAATATGGGATGGGGTTTCGCGCTAGTAGTAGCAGCTGAAGATGTCTCAGGGATCCTAAGACGTTTAAAGAGAAATGGTGCCGAAGCAGAAATCATAGGAAGTGTAACTGGTTCTGGAAAAATCATAGTAAAACACGGTGGCAAAATGATAGTGCTCAAATAGAAACCAAAAGTCATGCCGAGAAATCTCGGCTTTTTTGTTTTTAGAAATTAAAATATAATGAATAAATGGCGAATTTTGCCCCAAGGAAAGTTTTTATTTTTCTGATAATTCTATTTTTTCTGAATATTTTGGCTTGGAGTATTGTTTTTGATTTAAGCAAGCAAAAATCTCTGGAAGTTAATTTTTTTGATGTTGGTCAGGGCGATGCAGCTTTTATTGAAACTCCCAAAGGACAGCAGGTTTTAATTGACGGGGGACCCGGTTCAAAAATTTTAGAAAAACTGGGAAAAGAAATGCCTTTTTGGGACAGAGACATTGATTTAATAATTTTGACCCATCCTGAAGCTGATCATCTTTCGGGTTTAATTGATGCTTTGAAAAAATATAAAGTTCGCAATATTTTGTGGACTGGAGTAATAAGAGATACTTTCGAATATGAAGAATGGCAAAAATTAATCAAAGAAGAAAAGGCAAAAATCTATATTGCAGAAAAGGGAGAGAAAATTTTAATGAGTGACGGCATATTGATGGATATTTTGTATCCTTTTGAAAATTTAGAAGGAAAAGAAATTCAGGATAGCAATGATACTTCAGTCGTCAGTCGGCTGACTCTTGGTTACAGTTCTTTTTTGTTCACTGGTGATATGACTAAATTAGTTGAGAAAGAAATTATAGAAAAAAATACAGATGTTGACTCTGATGTTTTGAAAATTGCTCATCATGGCAGTAAAACGTCATCTTCTGAAGAATTTTTACAGGCAGTTTCGCCGGAAGTTGCCATAATTTCAGTCGGCAAAAATAATTTTTACGGTCATCCCACGCCAGAAGTTTTGGAGAATTTAAATAAATATGGTATAAAAGTTTTAAGAACTGATGAACGAGGGGATATTAAAATTATTTCTGATGGAGAAGCATTTAAAATAGAATAATAAACAAGATGAAGTTTCCATTATTCAAAACAAAAACAAAGGGAGTAGATAAAAAATTTGATTTAACTAATCCTAAAGACCAAAAGGAGTATTTTGAATTAAAAGCAGGAAAAGAAATTAAAAAGTTAAGGGAATACTTGAAGAGCCACACTTTTGTTGCTTATTTGTTGGGTAAGAAAAATTCAGGAAAAGGGACTTATTCCAGGATGTTTGCCGAAACAATTCTGCCGGAAAAGATAGAGAGTTTTTCCATCGGGGACATGATCCGAAATTTAGACAAAGAGTTAGCAGATCCAAAAAAGAAAAAAGAATTATATAAGTTTTTGGAAAAAAATTATCGGGGACGCCTTTCTTTAGAAGAGGTAATAGGTGATTTAGAAAACAGGGATACGAAAACCTTGAGACCGACAG
>Ga0315279_10001840_pt1 | contig 33799 bp, 38 predicted proteins | sample YL17G06_20_MG_FD_203694 | JGI IMG/M metagenome (GOLD analysis project Ga0315279, IMG submission 203694) | Sediment microbial communities from Yellowstone Lake, YNP, Wyoming, USA - YL17G06_20 | ecosystem: Environmental > Aquatic > Freshwater > Lake > Sediment | place: USA: Wyoming | collected...
CAAAGTTCCTATCATATTTTGGATTCCGATGGCATTAGCGGTGGGTTTTCCAAAACCGAGACAACCCATACTCGGGATGGTGTTAGCTGGAGAAGTTGAATCTGTAGGCAAACATGTAAAATCATTTAAAAAAGGTGATCGGGTATTTGGATTTGACCGTTTCGTTTTTGGCACGTATGCCGAGTACAAATGCATTCCCGAAGAAGGGATGTTGGCAATAAAACCAACCAATGTGAATTATGAGGAAGCCGCCGCAGTTCCTTATGGTGGACTTTTAGCATTGCCTTATTTGAGAAAAGGAAATATCCAAAGCGGACAAAAAATTCTTATTTATGGAGCTTCCGGAGCGGTCGGGACTTCTGCGGTACAGCTTGCCAAGTACTATGGGGCGGAAGTTACCGGGGTTTGCAGCACTGCGAATTTAGAATTGGTGAAATCTCTGGGAGCCGATACAGTCATTGATTACACAAAAGAGGATTTTACGAACAGAGGAGAGCTTTATGATTTTATCTTTAATGCCGTTGGAAAAAGAAAAGCGAAATTACAGTGCAAAAAAGCACTAACTCCGAACGGGAAACACGTAACTGTCGATGATGGATCACCAAAGCTACATATTGAAGATTTACTTTTACTCAAAGAGCTGGTAGAGGCGGGAAAGATAAAACCGGTCATTGATAGACTCTATCCGTTGGAACAGATGGCCGAGGCGCACAGGTATGTCGACAAAGGGCATAAAAAGGGAAACGTGGTCATAACGGTGGAACATAGCGACAAATCCTGACAAAGCGCTGCACCCTACCGCTATTCCGCTACGCTTCAAAGCGGCAGGTGAGCTTGGTCGTTGGGCGGCTGCTTCCCGTGGCGTGACTGTCGCACAACCAAGAAAAGCCATCTCCGTGCATCACGGGGATGGCTTTTACCTGCTATTCAGTTGAGCGACCCAGTTCAGGCTGAGGCTTGTGTCTGGAGGACGGGCCGAAATTTGTATCCGTACACAATCATGCCCTTGCTGCCGTCTTCGCGCAGCCGGCGTGTGACCATCTCCACGGGCATCCCGATTTCGACTTTTTCACGTTCCACGTCCGTGAGCTGCGCCGCAACCATCGGGCCTTCTTCCAACTTGACGAGCGCCACCATGTACGGCGCGAACTCGTCGAACCCTTCCGGCGGATGGTATACGCTCGAGTAGGAATACACCTCGCCGCGCCCGCTGAATTGGAACGGCGTCTTGGCCGGAGCCTCGCACTCCGGGCAAATATCGCGCGGCGGGAAAATCTTGTTGCCGCAGCTTTCGCACACTTCGCCGACGAGCGAATAGCGCTGTTTCTGAATTCTCCAGTGTCGTGGGACTTGCATTGTTTGCCTCCTCAACCGGGCGGTTATTGAGATACCGCCCAATAATTTTCAATCCATGGATTCCAAAATCGTCGTGACCACCGTCGCGCCGCTGCCGCCAATGTTCTGCGTCATGCCCAGGCGCGCGTCCGGCACTTGATTTTTGCCCGCCTGCCCGCGCAGTTGCTCGACGGCCTCGACGATCTGGTACATGCCCGTCGCGCCGACGGGATGACCGCGCGCTTTCAACCCGCCCATCGTGGTGATGGGGATGCGTCCGCCGATGGCAATGTCGCCCTCCAGGCCCAACCGTGTTCCTTTGCCGCGCTCGGCAAAGCCGCTGGCTTCGAGCGAGAGCACGGACATGATCGTGAACGCGTCGTGGACTTCGAAAAAGTCTATATCTTGCGGTCCCACGCCGGCCTGCTGGTAGGCTTTGAGTGCGCTGAGCGCCGCGCCTTCCAATCCCAGCAAATCGCGCCGGTCGTGCAGCGCAATGCTATCCGTGGCGATGGCCGAAGCCCGAATGTGCACCGGATGGTCGCTGAACTGGCGCGCGATCTCAGTCGGGCACAGCACAACGGCGGCGGAACCGTCACACACCGGCGAGCTATCGAGCAGGTTCACCGGATCCGCGATCATTTTGGACTTTTTGAAATCTTCGGCGCTGACCGGGAACGGGAACATGGCATACGGGTTGTTGATCGCGTTCTTGTGCGCATTGATGGCGAACGGCGCAAACTCTTCGTGCTTGATGCCGTACTCGTACATGTACCGGCGCATCAACAGCGCATTGAGCGCGACGAATGATAGACCATTCTGCGCCTCAAAGTCGCCGTCGGCGGCCATCGCCAATGCCGCTGTCACCTGATCGCCGGGGCGGTCGGTCATCTTTTCCACGCCAGCCACGACGACGAAATCGGCCAACTCGCCCGCCACGGCGATATAGCCGACCCGCAGCGCCGCCGCGCCTGATCCGCACGCCGCTTCGATCTTGACCGCCTCGACGCCGCGCAAACCGACAAAATCGCTGATGAGCGCGCCCAGGTGTTCCTGCCCGGTCAGCTCGCCGGACAGCATATTGCCGATGTAGAGCGAATCCACACGCTCAGTCCACGCGTCCTTGATCGCGCCCAGGATCGCTTCGGTCGCAAGCTCCTTGAGCGACTTGTCCCAATGTTCGCCGACTTGCGTCTGGCCGATGCCAATGATGGAAACGTCTCTCATGTCAAATCTCAAATCGCGCCCATTCTAATCGTAGCACGAACTGCAAGGCGCGTCGTTTGTGTTGTGTGGCAATTGCATAATCATTCCATAAGGAGTTTTCTGCGATGCCGCGAGTAGGTGGCATAATCAATCTGGACGCGCCGCGCAATGTACTGGCGGGTGGTCGGCACGCCGTTCCGCCGCGTTGTGATTTGATCGGTCACACGCAGGCTGAACGCATCGCTGCCGGCTCCGCTGCCGAACGACACGGCCAGGATACGGTCGCCCGGCTTGGCCTCGTCCAGGATCGCCGTCAGGCCGATGATGGCCGCGCCCGCGTAGGTATTGCCGATCTCGTTGACCAGCAAGCCCGTTTTGATCTGTTCGATCTTGAAGCCCAACTCTTTGCCCGCCTTGACCGGGAATTTGGCATTGGGCTGGTGGAACACGGCAAAAGTATAGTCGGATGGCTTGGTCCCCAGCGCTTCCATAATCTCGCTGGCCGCCGAAATGACGTGCTTGAAATACGCCGGCTCACCCGTAAAGCGGCTGCCATGCTCCGGGTAATGCTCGTACTGGCGACGCCAAAAGTCCGGCGTGTCGGTGACATAGGAAAGCGAGCCTTCAAAGACGGCGAGCGATTCCTCCGCCGGACCGATGAGGAACGCCGCGCCGCCCGCACCGGCAGTGTATTCCAACGCATCGCCGGGGCGGCCCTGCGCTGTGTCCATTCCCACCGCCAGCGCATAGTCCGCCATGCCCGACCCGACAAACCCGATGGCGGCCTGCATCGCCTCGGTGCCGGCTTTGCACGCAAACTGCCAATCGGCTGCCTGCGTGTGCGGCACTGCGCCAATCGCTTCCGCCACAATCGTGCTGGTGGGCTTGACAGCATACGGGTGGCTTTCGCTGCCCACCCACACTGCGCGGAGGAGCGCCGGGTCAACCTTGGCGCGGGCCAGCGCATTGCGCACGGCCTCGAGCGACATGGTCACGACATCTTCGTCCAGCCCCGGCACCGATTTCTCTTTGATCGGCAGCGTCCCTTCGCCGCCTTCCCACACCCGGCTGACTTCGGTGGCCGGGAGCCGGTAACGCGGAACATAGGCTCCATAGCCCACGATGCCAACGTCTCGGTTTGGTTTCATGATTCCCATTTACGTATTCCGCATTGTGATTGCGTGTTGCGCGCCGCACAAAACGGAACACGCAACACGGAACACGCATCAAGATAATTGCTCCCCCACAATTTCCAACGCGCGATCCAAACGCACCTTGCGTTCTGCGACCAGTTGCGCCGCCACACGCTCGACCTGCTCACCCGTCGCCCCGGCGGCAATCGCCACCTGGCGCGCGTGCAACGTCATGTGGCCGCGCTGAATGCCTTCCGTCGCTAGCGCGCGAATGGCAGCCAGGTTCTGCGCCAATCCCACAGCCACGATGATTTCGGCCAGCTCGCGTGCCGTCGTCACGCCTAGCAGCTTGAGCGCCACTTTCGCCGCCGGGTGAACCTTGGTCGCGCCGCCCACAATACCCACCGCCATCGGCATCTCCAGCGACCCGACGAGGTTGCCGTCTTTGTCCACGCCCCAATGCGAAAGCGACGTGTAGCGGCCTGTTCGCGCGGCGAAAGTATGCGCGCCGGCTTCAATCGCCCGCCAGTCGTTGCCCGTGGCGAGGACGACCGCATCCACGCCGTTCATGATGCCCTTGTTGTGCGTGGCGGCTCGATACGGATCGGCTGCGGCAAAGGCCCACGCTTCGACGATCCGGTCCCGCACGAGCGCGCCCTCAAAGCGCTGCCCATCCGACTCGAACGACAGCGCGGCGACCGGCAAGATCGCCTTGGCGCGCGCCACGCGCCGGTCGGCCAGGTTGGACAGAATCCGCAAGCCCACTCGCCCGCCGGTGATTTCTTCCAGCGCCGGTCGCAGCCGCTCGGCGATCGTGTTGACCGCGTTCGCGCCCATCGCATCACGACAATCCACGATGACGTGGACAATGAGCATCGGCCCGACGGCGCTCTCGATCACACGCGCCTCAATGTCCCTCGGCCCGCCGCCCGCTTTGACGAGCATCGGATCCACGTCCTGCGCGATTGCCAGCAGCCGCGCTCGATTCGCCAAAACATCCAGCCGCGCCGCGTGCGGATCGGACAAATCGAGGATCTGAATCTGCGAGATCATCAGCGGCTCGGAAGACGAGCAGGCAAAACCGCCGCCCTCGCGCGCGAGCTTGGCCGCAAAGCTCGCGCCAGCCACCACGGAAGGCTCCTCGATCACCATCGGCACGAGCACATCGCGCCCGTTGACGAGAAAATTGGTTGCAATGCCCATCGGCAACCCGAACGTGCCGACGGCATTTTCCACCATGTGGTCGGCAGATTCAGCCGAAAGCCCCATCACGCCGGACAATACCCGTGCCTCGTCGGGCGACAGGCTGGCCCAGTCTGACGCTGCCGCCTGCCGTTGAACGAGTGACATTTGATAGAAACCGGGCAAACGTGAAGAAGGCATTTTGTCAAGCGCCATAAGGCTTATGCTAAACAAGCCCAAGCCATTTGACTGGCCGGGCTTGATAACTGGATATACTATAAGTCCGCCCGCCTATCAAAACCTATCAGGGTTCGTTCTGTAACTAGCAATTAAGTAATAGATCAACATTCAACTGCATTATGTCATCGGTTTGCATCCTGTCAACCGTTTTTCGTGTTGCGTGTGGCCCAACGGAACACGCAACACGAAAGATGGGGTGTGGTATAATCGCCGCACCCAATGCGGAGGAGTAAACCCCATGCCACTTCAAGCGACCGTTGTGAACCTACAGCTTTGTCCTGGGAACCGTCTGCCCATGGAGACGGTCACCGCGGCGAAAGCGATCGAAAATCTAGGGCTGGCAGGCGACCGGCACGCCAAGGCCGATAGCAAACGCCAGGTGCTCCTCATCGAAGCCGAGACGCTGGAAAAACTGGGCCTGCGCGCGGGTGACGTGCGCGAAAACATCACCACGCGCGGTATTGCGTTGATGGAACTGCCCCTCGGCGCACGGCTGCGCATCGGAGAAGCGATGTTGGAACTCACGGTCGAATGTGAGCCGTGCAGCCTCATGGACGAATTGCGCCCTGGACTGCGTGAAACGCTCAAAGGCCAACGCGGGATGTTGGCGCGTGTGACGCAGAGTGGCACGCTGTCCGTAGGAGATGCCATCCTCATCGAATCCCCATTCGCATGACGATTCGCGCTATCCTTTTTGACCTCGACGGTACGCTGAGATTCAGTCGCCCCAGTGGACTGGAAGCGTTCGTGCAGTTTTCTGCCGAGTTGAGCCTGACGCTGTGCGTCGAGGCGCAGCGTAACGTCGAGCGCTGGACTCATGCTTACTGGGCCGGCAAGCACAGCGGTTATGCAGAGGCCACGCCAGACCCGGAAGCGTTCTGGCTCAACTATACGCGCAGCATGTTGACCGCCGCCGGCGTGGAGGACGCCGCACTCGTTTACACGCCGGCCATTGTCCATGCCTTTAACGAGCGATACCACTCGGAGCCGTACATCCCCGCGCAAGTTCATACAGTCTTGCGTGCCCTGCGAGAGAACCGGTACACGCTCGGCCTGGTCTCTAACCGCGAAGGAGACCTGGCGCCTCTCGCCGCAGAGTTAGGGCTGGGAGATTATTTTCATTTCACGCTCTCCGGCGGGCAGGCCAACTCGTGGAAGCCGGACGCGCGCATCTTTATGCTCGCGTGTGAGATGGCGCAGGCTGCACCCAACGAGTGCCTTTACGTGGGCGACAACTTTTACGCTGACACGCTGGGAGCGCAGGCCGCTGGTCTCATCCCGGTCTTGCTCGACCCGCGCAATGTTTTTCCCGAAGCGAAGCACATCCACATCGGCTGCCTCACGGAATTGTTGTCGGTGATTGGTCAACAGGTCAATCAGTCAACCGGCAGCCGATTGACCAAGTAACCGATTGAATCTATAATTCTGCCATCCACTTTACGCGCCACGAGGAGGAAACGAATGGCATCGCCCATCCAAATCCAAGAGTGCAAGACTGCAGCGGAAAGACTCAAGTTCATCCAGTTCTGGTGGGTGCCTTACAAAGGCAACCCTTACTGGGTGCCACCGCTGGTTGTCGAGCGGCTCGAGTTCCTCGACCCAGCCAAGAATCCGTACTTTGAGCACGGGCGCGCGGCTTATTTCTTTGCCACACGCGGGGGCGAGCCGGTGGGCACGATTTCCGCGCACATCAACGACCGGCACAACGAGTTCCACGGTGAAAACATCGGCTTCTTTGGCTTCTTTGAGTGCATCAATGACTATACTGTGGCCGAAGCCTTGTTCCAGGCAGCCGGCGACTGGTGCAAGTCGCAGGGCGTGAATGCCATTCGCGGCCCGGCCAGTTTTTCCTCCAACGACGACAGCTATGGCTTTTTGATAGACGGCTTTAACGACACGCCGCGCATCTACATGACGTACAACCCGCCTTACTACCCCGACTTTGCCGAGCGGTTCGGGTTTCGAAAGGCGATGGATTTGTACGCCTACGCGCTGGATACCGATGTCTACAAGAAGGGCGGCCTGCCGCCCAAGCTGCTGCGCGTGACGGAGAAAGTTCGCAACCGCAGCGGCATCACCATCCGCCCGGTGAACATGGCACGCATTGACGAAGAGGTGGCGCGCGTCAAGAGCGTCTACAATTCCGCCTGGGAAAAGAACTGGGGCTTTGTGCCGATGAGCGACGTCGAGTTCGACCACCTGGCCGTCGGCGTCAAGCAAATCCTCGACCCACGCGTCGTGTTCGTCGCCGAAAAGGACGACAAGCTCATCGGCTTTTCACTGAGCCTCCCCGATGTGAACCAGGCGCTGCTGGCTGCGCACCCATCGTCTAATCCCAACCCCATCGCCTACAACTTGATGCTGGCGCGGATGATGTGGCACTGGAAGGTGGCACGCAAGATCACTTGGCTGCGCGTCTTTGCGATGGGCGTCGTGGAAGAGTGGCGCGCGCACGGCGTGGCGGCCATGTTTTACTATGAGACAGCCAAGGCTGGGCTGCCGGCAGGTTACCAGCACGGCGAGATGTCGTGGATTTTGGAAAACAATCTGATGATGAACCGTGATATTCAGACCCTAGGCGGTCACGTCTACAAGACCTACCGCATCGTTGAAAAACCACTGTGAAGATCTCAAACAACCAGGGTAGATTTAGCGCCAAGACGCAGAGCCGCCATGAGGCCAAACCACTTTATCCTCTTTACGTCTTTGCGCCTCTACGCCGCTGCGCCAGGAAATTTACGGCTGCGTGCTGCCGCCCAGGTGCGGCCTGATGTCGCGCGAGTCTTCCCCCTACGCCGCGATGCCCGCCAGCACCAGCCTTCTGGCCGCGATGGGCAACCGCGATTTCCAGTTGCTCTTTTACGGCCAGCTCGTGTCTCAGATCGGCGACCAGTTCCTGTTCATCGCCGCGCTGTCTATTATCAACCGCCTCACCGCGTCTCCCCTGGCGCTGAGCGGGCTGGCCTTGGCGATCTCGATTCCGCAGCTCACTTTCGGGTTGCTGGGCGGCGTGCTGGTAGATCGCTTTAACCGCAAACGGCTGCTCATCGTATCCGACGTGTTGCGCGCACTCGTCATCCTGCCGGCAGTATTGGTGCATCAGCGCAGCGAAGTGTGGATTCTTTACCCGGCGGCAGCGGGATTAGCCATCGTCGGCACGGCTTTCTATCCGGCGCGCAACGCCATCATCCCCAACATTGTTTCGCCGGCGCTGCTGCTCAGCGCCAACACGCTGATCCAGGTCAGTTATATTCTGGCGCTCGTGTTCGGCGCGACGCTGGCCGGATTCGTCGTCAACCTATGGGGGCCGACCGCGGCCATCCTGTTCGACAGCGGCTCGTTCCTGTTCTCGACGCTGCTCATCGCCGCGATGCGCATCCCGCCCAACCTTCCCGCGCAAACGCATGGAGCAGCGCGAACTATGTGGGGACAACTGGTGCAAGGGTTGCGTTACGTGATCGGCAGTTCGCTGCTGCTGCGCGTGCTGGCCATCACCGCCATCGCCGCCTTGGGCATCGGCGCGATTCAGATTCTAGGGTTGAACTTTCTCAACCAACGACTCAAAGTGACGGAACAAGGCTTTGGCTTGACGATGGCTATGATGGGGATCGGCATTGCGGTGGGCGGGGCAGTCGTCCAGCGAATTGCCAGCCGGAGGCCGGCTAATCAAGTCGTGGGAGTGTGTCTGGCCGGTGTGGGGATTGCCATCATCGTCTTTGCGCTCGCGCCGCACTTTGGCTTTGTGTTAGTGGCGGCGGCCGGCATCGGGCTGTGCCTGGTGGTGGCGCGCGCCGCATTGGCGACACTGACGCAACAACTCGTGCCCGATCAAGTGCGCGGCCGCGTAGAGAGTGCGGTGAATATGGTCGTCAGCGTGTCAACGGCCTCGGCGCAGGGATTGGCCGGGCTGTTGGGCGACCCGCATTTCTTGGGCGTGCAGGGCGTCTTTGTCAGCGCGGGCGTCATCACGCTGATGTCGGGCATCACCTCCGTCTACGCCCTGCGTGGAGCCGTTCAGAGAATTGCGAATGTCGAATGACGAATTCGACATCCGTCATTCGCCGTTCGTCATTTCCACCGGCAGTAGGAGGGTGAACGTCGTTCCCACGCCCATCTGACTTGCCACCGTCATCTGCCCACCGTGCGCCTCGATGATGGTGTAGCTAATGGATAACCCCAACGCGGTCTTGTCCGGGTGAGTCGTCGTGAATGGCTCGAAAATGTGCGGCAGGATCTCGGGCGGTATCCCATCGCCCGTATCGCTGACCTCGAGGCGCACCGCGGGCCGCGCCGGGCCGTCCCGAGTCCGCATTCGATCCCGCTCCATGCGCACGCGCAGCGTCCCACCGTGCGCCTCCATCGCATCCACCGCATTTAGCACCAGGTTCAACAAGACTTGCTGGAGTTCGTCGGCGTTGGCCTGAACCAGCGGCACGTCGCCCACCTGCTCCTGCTCGACTGCGACGTTGCCGCGCTTCAATTGGTTGTCTGCCAAGGCCAGCACAGCTTCCAGCACCGCACGCACATCGGTGGGGCGCATGGCCTGGCTCGCCGGGCGGTAAAATTCGCGCACGCGCCGCACGATGTTCGCGATGCGCTCGGAGGACTGTTCAGCGATGCCCACGTAGCGTTTCAGCTTCTCCGGGCGCAAGCCGCCCTCCACTTCATCTTCGATCAACGTCAGGCTTCCCTGAATCGCCTGCAGCGGGTTGTTGATCTCGTGCGAGATCGAACCGATCAGCCGGCCCAAGGCCGCCCTCTTTTCGGCCTGAAGCAACTGCGCCTGCGATTCTTGCAGGCGGCGCAATTGCTCTCGCTCCACCCGATAGAGCCGCGCATTTTCCAATGCTGCCGCCACCTGATCCGCAAATGCTGCCAGCAGGAGCACTTCATCGTCACCGATACGGCCTTTCGTCTGTCTGTCGTAACCGGCCTCGATAACACCGATGACCCGATCGCGGATCTTGATCGGCATAAAAATGCGCAGCAGCCGCTCGTGGCCGAAGCGATCCCAGATTTCACGGTTGAACCGGTCGTCCCATTCTCCGATGATTTCGGTTCTGCCGGTGCGGCAAACGTCGGTCAAGATGTCGGGCTGATCCAGAGCATACTGGGCCATCTGAATCCATTCCGGGAAAAGGTCGAACTGGCCGCCCCAGATGCCGTGCCGCATGCCCACACGCCGGGCGGCCTCATCCACTGTGGAAATAGTGGCATACTCGTAGCCGAGCATGCGGTCGGCGGCCTCCAACATGGCCCGCGTTAAAGGTTCCTCTTCCAGGGAAGAGGAAAGGGCGCGGCTCGTTTCATACAGGGCTTGCATGCGTTGAGCAGATTTTTGCGTTTCGGTGAACAAGCGGGCGTTCTCCAACGCGATGGCCGCTTGGTCAGCAAACACGCCCAGCCGCTCGAGGTGCACCGGCTCGAAAAAGCCCGGCGTGGCAGCATCTACGTTGAGGAAACCCACCACCCTGCCTCGTGCTCGGATGGGCGCACTGGCGAAAGAACGTATCCATTCCGTTTGCGATACCTGGATCCAATTCGGGTCGGTGCGTATATCGGGAATCGTCACCGGCTCGCCCGTTTCGACCATTTGCTTCAGGTATGGCGTGGCGGCGATTGAAAAAGCCACGTGCGCCGGATCAACGCCAAAGTGCTCGTAACCGCGCCAGCGTGTGACGGTGGCCTGGCCGTTCTTGACGAGCATCACGTTGGCCGCATCGTTGGGCACTACGCGGTTCACCTGTTCCAAAAGTCTATCTAGCACGGTGTCCACGTCCAACGTAGAGACCAGCGTCGCGCCAATCTCGCGCAGCGTCTCGGCCAGTTCGCGCTGTTCCCGCTCCGCCTGATACAGTCTGGCGTTATCCAGGGCAATCAACGCGAGCTGGGCGAAGCGGCTCAACAGTTCGACATCGTCATTCCCAAATTTCAAGCCTGATTCAACGTGAGCCATGACGATCACACCGACCACCTGCTCGCCGGATTTGAGCGGCATCCCCATCACGGCCCGGATTTCGCCGAGAGGCGCATTCGGCAAACGGCCCGACCACGTGTCGTAATCCTCCACGATCAGCGGTTGGCCGGTTTGCCAGACCTGGCCAGTCAGGCCGTCGCCCGGCTTGATCGGATCATGCGGCGGGACGCTGAAAATACCCACGCCCACCTTCCATTTGATCTCTGTCTCACCCGGCTCGGCCAGGTAGATGTAACCGTGCGGAGCGCCCAAGAGTTGCGCCGCCCGCGTGACAATGTTTTCGAGCACGTCCTTCAACTCGAGCCGGTTCATCAATCCCAACGCGGTCTCGTGCAGCGCGGACAAGTACTCGTTCTGCCGGCGCAGCGCCTCCTCCGCCCGCTTGCGATCGGCCAATTGCAGCTCAAGTTGATCGCTCACATCGCGCAATCTTCCAACGGCGGCACCAATGGTGAGCATGACCATCGCAATCGGAACCCCGGGGATCCCCAGCATCACCCGCAAGTCAGGCGACCCAACCACATAGAGAAGAAACATGTCGAGCAGAAAAGCCACCAGGCCAGCCAGCGCCCCGGCCCAGACTCCCAGGAGCCAGCTTGACGCGATGACGGGGATGACGGCCAAAATGGCGGCGAATGAACCCATCCACCTGTAAAGCAAGAAAAAAGACAGCAGATAGGCAACCCAAACCCCGACCAAGAACCCGCCCCGGCGGGAAAGAACCCGGGACACAAACACAGGTTTATTGCCCACTCTTTTTCTCCCACGTTTTCGGCGGCCCGCGTTACGCTTCGCGCACCGGCCCGGAAAGAGACAGCCAACCTATAGTCCAAGACATCCACAGAACAACTTGAAAATAAGCGAACGTTGCTCACCGTTCTCGGTCAGCACGACTCGGGGGACAATCTTCACACATCGCATCCAGGTAGAGCACGCCGTCTAGCAGGGTGGAAACCAAGCCGGCAGGATACCGTCAGACGAGAGCCTCGCCATGTCCACAAGTGTAGCCCTCTTGGCAATCAGCGCAAATGTTACGGAGCAATTGTATCACGATTCATAGCGCGGCCTCCCGCCGCACCCCAATCCTCTCTCCGAATCTGCGCGAATGACCGCGAATAATAGAAATTAGCGCGGATTCGCGTAATTCGCGGAAGAAAAAGCAGCGACAAAAATCTTGCGGCGACTGAAGGAAGGGCGCAATGGTTGGAAAGCAATTCTATAAGGCCTTGTGCCCGCCCACAAGGGACTCTGTAGGTTTTCTCACCCAAGTGGCGGGAGTCCCCGACTTGTCGGGGCAATTCCAGCCCCGAGTGGGGACAGCCGAACAAGTTCGGCACTCCTGTGGGGCACTGTCCCTGCGATTTTGAGTTTTCCTACAGAATCACAAGGGGCTATGCTACGGGGTTTCAACTCATTTGAAACGCGCCCAAATGAATTGTCATTGTACTCTCTCCTCAATGTCGAAAATTGCGAATGACAGGGACAAACCCCCTCGCAAAAGTCCCCCAAACCGAGGGTGTCCGGCAGGTTTTTTTGTAGAGCTTGACATCGGCCGGAACAAGGACCGTATAACTTACCGTGTCCACTTCGGCACTCATTCAACCAAGATGAACAACAAGTCGTTGACGTTGGTACCGGTCGGCCCGGTGACGACGAGATCGCCCAGCGGCGCAAAGAAATGATAAGCGTCATTGTCAGCCAGCCTGGCTGCCGCGTCGAGGCCCAACGCGCGAGCGCGGGCGACGGTCTCACCAGTGACGATTGCGCCAGCAGCGTCCGTCGGCCCATCGGTGCCATCGGTGCCCAGCGCTTCGACGAGCACGCCGTCCCATCTGTCCAACGCAATAGCCGCCGCGAGAGCCAACTCTTGGTTGCGTCCGCCTTTACCGTGACCGTGCACCGTCACCGTCGTTTCGCCGCCCCAGACCAGGCAGGCCGGTTTCTTGACCGGCTGATCGTAACGGACAATCTCCTTTGCCAATGCCGCCGCCACGCGCGCCACCTGCCGCGCCTCGCCTTCAACGAACGTCGAAAGCAACAGCGCATTGAGGCCAAGTTGTTCCGCGCGTGTCACGGCGGCCTGAGCAGCTTGCCGGTTCGATCCGACGATAACATTCTGAACACGCTCAAACAACCCGTCGCCCGGCTTGGGCGTGTCAGCCACCTCCTCGCGCGACCCCGCACGTAGATAGTCACAGATCGCAGGCGGCGTCGTCTCGACCAGGTTGTGTCGCTCTAATACAGACCACGCATCCGCAAACGTCGAGGGGTCAGCCGAAGTTGGGCCGGACGCGATCACGTTGAGCGGGTCGCCCACTACGTCGGAAAGAATCAACGCAAGGACTCGCGCACGCTTCGCGCCGGCCATCCGCGCGATGCCCCCGCCCTTCACGCGGTCGAGGTGCTTGCGGACGGCGTTGAGTTCGTTGATCGTCGCGCCGCTCCGCAAGAGCGCATCAGTCAATGTCTGCAAGTTTGCCAGCGAAACACCGTCCACCGGCAGCGTCGCCAGCGCCGAGCCTCCGCCGCTGATGAGGCACACCACCAGATCGCTTTCTTTTATGTCGGACAGCAATGCGGCGATACGTTGCCCGGCCAGCACGCTGTTCACATTGGGAACCGGATGTCCTCCAAGTAACAGGTCGCAGGACGCGGGGCGCGGGCCAGGCGCCTTGGCGACAATGACACCACCCGCAATTTTATCCTCAAAGAAATCGGTGATAGCATCCGTCATTGCCACGGCGGCTTTGCCGATGGCGACGACGAACACGCGCTCGATCTCCGGTAGATGGTACCGGGCGTCACCGACCAACAACCAATCCGTCACACGCCGCACGTGGCGGCGGACTGCCTCGGCGGGATCGGCTGCCAAAAGCGCCGCGCGCTGAATTTCGGCAGCGGCGTGACGCAAATCAATCTTTTCGGTCACGACGCTCTACCCTCCACGTCCCACCAGGCTCAAAAGCGCGACCACTCCAAATCCCGTAATGATGACGCCCGAAATCCGGTTGACCCACTCCAACCTGCGAGCATCGAATTTGCTCCGCAACAAGCTGACGCCGCCGCTGAGCATCAGCCACCACAGCGCCGAGCCGGTGAATACACCTAACACCAAGATGCCAGCGGAAGCATAGCTACCCCCCGCGCTCGCAAGGCCCAACCCGGCAAACACCGCGGCAAACGAGAGAATAGTCATAGGATTGGTGAGCGTCAAGAGGAACGTCGAGCCATAAGCTCCGGCCAGGCCGCTTCCTTTGGCCGAGGCAGCTTGTTTAGCGGGTCGAGATAGAACAGTCTTGACGCCCAGGTAACACAAAAACGCGCCGCCGAACAAACGCAGCCACACCTGCTGATCCATCAAGAAACGGGTGACGAGCGTCAATCCGAACCCGGCGATGCAGCCATAAATCGCGTCGGCGGTGGCCGCCCCCAACCCGGAGACAAAACCTGTGGCGCGTCCTTCGGCCAGCGTGCGACGAATGCACAGCACACCGATCGGCCCGACCGGCGCCGCAATCGAAAATCCAATGAGGATTCCCCTCAACAAAAAGGGACCGCTTTCCACACTCTACGCTCCACGCCCTATTTGGGCGCGCGCCCCACGCTGGCCGCCGCCGCTGCGGCCGCATCGGCCGGCTGCAACTGGCCGCGCAGCACGTCGGCCACTGCTTTCTGGATCGCCGGGCCAATCACTCGCACAGCCTGCGGTGGTGGCGGAGGAATCGCGCGCTCTAGCTCCTGGCGAGCAAAAGCAGTATACGGTTCAGAGGGATACCAGTAGTCAAATGCTGCATGCCGTGCTGGGAGCAGGTTGGCTGCCCGCGCCCACGCGCTCTCATTTTCGGGAGACGCCAGCCAAGCCACCAACGACGCAGCAGCGGACATGCGCGCCGGATCGCGCGTCGGAACGACCAGCGCCCAGCCGCGCGCAATGGACCGCGCGGGTTCGCTGTACCCTGGCAGCGGCGCAGGGAGTGTGACCGAAGCAAACACACGCGGAGAAACAAAGCGCGAGGCGCGCACCACCACCATCTGCGTCGGCGAGCCGAGGTAAGCTGTCCAGGTATCGTCCGCCGAAGAAAAATTCAGGACACTCGTCGAGATGCCGCCGGCCTGCTCCGCGCCTTGCAACTGGCGCAGCATCAGCGTCAACGCCGCCGTATTGAGCGCCGGTTGGCCGCTGGAATCCAACCACCCACCGCCGGCAGCAGCATATTGCGCGAGCAACGCATCCGACACTATCCCACTCGAAACGCCCGCCGGGAACAGGATTGGTTGTGTGCTCGATAGGACCTGCGCCCACGTGATGGGCGGCGAGGAAACACGAATAGAATTGTAGGCCAGGTGCTCCATGTCGGTCGCATAAGCCACAGCAACCCACCGATTGTCCACACGGCCTACCTCGGCGAAGGGGAACAAATCGGTCAGCGCATCGGCAGGAATCAGGTCATTCACCGGCTGTAATAGCCCAGCCTGCGCAGCGGCCGGGACATCTGCCAATTCAAGCAGCGCCACATCGGGCAGGAAAGACGGCGCAACGGGAGCAGCCGTTTGTATCAACTCAATCAGGCTGCCTGCCCCGCGCGATTGCTTGGTCTGTGTCTGTACGCGCACATCCGAGCGTGCGGCGGCGAATGCAGCCAGTTGCTGCAACATCACCACATTGGGCTGCGCGTTGTCAGACGGCACGAGCGAATCCGGCAACCACACCGTCAACGTGATGGGGCCACGAGGAGCCAAGTCTGGCGCCGGCACAGGCGTGGGCGTTGCCAGACGGTCCGCCGGCGTAGACGTGGCACGCGGCGTCGGCGTAGACGGGCCAGGCGGATAAATCACCTGGCAACCGGACACGAAGAGAGAGAGGCACGCCAAGACAGGCAAGATGGATCGAAACATGGGATGATGACCGTCAAAGACATTTCATGCGGCGACATACGGGATAGCGCGATTATAGCACAAAACCGCGCGCCATCGCATCACTACACACTTTTGCGGTCAGTCCCGTGTGAATTCTGTGATGCAGTTGGAATAGAATATTGAGGCAACCATATGAAACTTATTGACTTGTGCTGCGGATGCGGCGGCCTGTCGCTGGGCATGCTTCTCGCCGGCCACGAGATCGTCGCGGCCTACGACAACGATCCGACCGCCATCGCCAACTACAACCTCAACCTGCCGGGCAACCACGCGCAACTCAACGACTTACGCGAGTTGAGAGCCGCCGACCTGCCCGCCTGCGACGGCATCATTGGGGGGCCGCCCTGCCAACCGTTCTCGAACGGACTCAGGAACAAACGCACGATCAAAGGGCCAGGTGACGAGCGCAACGCACTACCGGACTTTGTGAGAATCGTGATCGAGAAGCGCCCTGGTTTCTTCCTCATCGAAAACGTGATGGGGCTACTGCGATTCCCTGCCTTCCTCACCGAGCAGTTCGCGCGTCTGTTCCAGGCCGGGTACTTTGTCGTGCCGTCCCTTCTCACCGCCTGGCGTTATGGCGTGCCCCAGGAGCGGCGGCGGCTATTCATTGCCGGCTACCAAGGCGGGAAGCTCCCGCAGTGGCCAGGGCCAACGTCGAGCCGCGGACAGATGACGACCCGCCTGGCCATTGGGCACTTGCTCACACACGAGACCAGCAGACCGAAGCCACCCTGGATCATGCGGAAGTTTGCAGGGCGCGACGAAATCCTGACCGACACGCGCAACCGGAGCTACTCGCGCAGGAAGGGCCGCTACTACTTCCACGGACGCTCAATTGACCTGCCAGCGTACACCGTCCTGGCCAACGAGAGGAAAGGGTCAAAGGTCGTGGTGATCGGGGACGAGTGCTGGTCACTCAACATCAAGCACAACCGAATCTTGCAGACGTTCCCGGATTGGTGGAAGTTTCCGGGCGACCACGACACCATGCAACGACTGATCGGCAACGCAGTGCCGCCAATGTTGGCGCAACGAATCGGGGAGGCGATAGGATGAGCAAACCAACCAGCTATCAAGCAGACCGTGAAACTGAGGATAACTAGCATGTATCCAGGTGGGAAAAATGGCGCGGGAGTGTACCAAAGCATCATCAACCAGATGCCCCCGCACCGGAATTATATCGAGGGGTTTCTTGGAAGTGGAGCGATCCTGCGGACAAAGCGACCAGCGATATCCAGCATCGGCATAGATGCCGATGGGGACGTCCTCACCGCCTTTTCTGGCGATGGGATCCCAAACCTGCAACTCATCCAAGCGGACGCGATCACGTGGCTGGCGGCCGCCCACGCTGAAAACAGCGATACGATATCGCCTAATACCCTGGTCTACCTGGACCCACCCTACCTGATTAGCACTCGCAGCTCGCATCGTCCAATTTATCGATGCGAGCTGACGGAAGCCGACCACCTACGCCTACTGAGAGTCATTCAGAACCTACCGTGCATGATCATCATCAGTGGCTACAAGTCGGCCATGTATGAGAAAGAACTAGTCAGTTGGCGCGTTGAAACTTTCCAGACAACCAACCGGGCCGGAGGTAGGACGACTGAGTACCTTTGGATGAACTTCCCCACGCCGATTGAGTTGCACGATTATCGGTTCCTGGGAATAAACTTCCGCGAGCGCGAACGCATCAAGCGAAAAAAGATCAGGTGGATCAACCGACTAAAAAGCATGGACTCGCTTGAGCGGTACGCACTGATGGAAATCATTGAAGAGTTGCGTGGTGATCACCACACCATAAACGACGATACAACCAGGTGGTGCAACAACGCTGGAAATAGCGAGGCTTGAGCCACGCTGGAAATGGCGATGACCGCGGGCAATGCCAAAAATGGCGATGACGGCAGCCAGCATCGTAATAAATGACGATAAGCGATCGCCCATCGTCATAAGTGACGTATGCCGCCGGCATGCCAAAAATGATGATGACTTTGAGACTATCGCTTGATTTGGCGATGCTGGAGCATCGTCAATTGTAGTGATGCAAGATCTTCCATCACCGGAAACAGCGAGGATGGCCAGCATAGTTAGGAATGGTGAGGGCCGCGGTTATCGCCAGAAACGTGGATGGTCAATACGCTGGCATTGCCAACGCACTATTGAGTAAGGGGATCAACCGATACAGGTTTGTCGTGATGGTGATGGCGGGATTCTTCTGCACTTGCAGCGCCAACTCTCCATGCCGCTCGACCAGCAATTCATCAGCCCTCGACGATACCTTGGGATCCGTGATGATGTACCGCTCGTCGAGCAGCCAGGTGCATTGATCAGTTTCGGCGTCGGAGACTTGGGTCGATCGATTGGGGAAGTAAAAGTCAAAGAAAACGCGCGTGGACTCGCTTGTGTGGCAAATTATATCGCTTGGTTGTGAATTCAAATTCAGCCAAGCGATCACGTTTTTCATGTTCGGGCTGCGCTCGAAACTATAGAGCGAAATGGTCGTGGCGATGATGACACCAGCCGCCGATCCGATCAATACCATACGCGGAACATTCCAGCGACGTGGCAAGGTGATCCACCAAGCGATCAGGATGCACCAGGCGGGCAGGCATCCGACCAGTGTCCGGGCCAGGATGACCGGCTGCCATATGGCGCTGATTGCGAGCTCGAGCAGGCCCGGCCCGATGACCAGTATCGCCAGGACGGCCGCAGGTCCGGCGCGCCGGCGGACGAGCTCGAGGAGTGGAAAAATGAGTAGAGAGAAGGCGATGAGCGCGCCGATCCACACGGTCCATCCTGGCTGGAAATGCGGGAACCAGAGTTGCGCCCATTCGGCCAGCAACCTGGCGACTGAATTCCCCGTGAAATAACTTATCCAATACGATCCACTGAACTGGCCTGACGTGGCTTGCCGGAACAACTGAGGCAGCCAGACCAGCCACGGAATTGCCCCCGCAGCCATCGCCACTGAATTCTTGCGCCAATCGCTCTTGTGCGTGGCAAGGGCAATGAAGGAAATGTAGATCACTCCCAGATTGTGCGACATCAGCGTCAGGGCAACTCCAAGTGTCAAGAGCCAGGCGCGCCGCTCGACGGCCCCCAGGCAGGCCAGCAACACGGCCACCATCAGCAGCGCGTACATCCGAGCCTCTTGCGAATAATACACCGCGAACGGGTTGATGGCCATCAACCCGGCAGCCATCAGCGCGTACCTTTCGCCCTGGTCGGGGATGATGGCTTTTGCCAGGCGATAGGTGAGCCATACGGCCAGGACGCCCAGAATCGCAGAAGGCAATCGCAGCGACGCCTCACTCATCCCGAATAGGCGCACAAAGGCTATCTCGATTAGATACCATGTTGGGGGATGGACATCGTTGGCCGTGGCAACCACCATCTGGGCCAACGGCAGCCTGGCCAGCATGGCCGTGTATGCCTCATCGTACCAAAGCATCTGGGAAAGCGCCGTGATGCGCAACAGCGTTGCGATGGCCAGGATGATCAGCAACAGTGACGGCTCACTTTTTGCGCTTGCGACTTTGACCGCAGCCGGGGACGTGTATATGTTTAAAGGCTTCATATTTCCGCTTGGCCTCTTTCGATTTGAACCGAATCTGAGTCTTCTTGCGTTTCATTTGATCACCTCCAATATCAAAATGACGGTGGATGACAGCAGGGCCACCCACGTCAAAATTCGCTGGACCGCTGGCTGACGTTCAAACACGTACCAGTTCAACGCGAACGCGCACACGCCAGCGAACATCAGCACAATGGCCTGGTCATGCGTTCGCAGGATGGCGGCCCATTCGGGCGTCATGGCGTCCAGGCATCGCGCATCGTTTGAGTGGCATAGCCGATGACGCGCTTGTTCTTACGCCGGGGCCGCTTGCTCCGCTCGGGCCTCGGGCGCCGCTTGGGCTCGAAAATGCTTTTCTTTCGTCGTTTATTGGACATCTTGTCCCTCCAACAGTTCATTGGCTCGACGCTGAAAGTCTTCGTATTCCGCGTCGGGATTATCGTTCTCTTCGTCTGATTCTGACTTGGTTGACTCTTCAACCGGTTGCGGAGATTGCCATCCCTGTCCATTCTTGCATAACCGGCCAGATTCAATCAATTCCCTGATGTATGAATATGCTGGCGCTGTCGAAACATTCAGGTGTGTCGCCAAGTCTCTTGCCTTTGAATTTGGGTTTGATAGCAGAAACACTAACGCGCGTTCTACCCTCTCCAGGCGAGCTCGCTTATTTTGCTCATAGGCTGGAATCCAGTGATAGGCTTTTTTAGGGCTGTCGGGTTGGGTAAATACATTCGGCAAGTCGGGTGACTTGGGCATAGATATGCCTTCCCCTGCCAGCGAAAGGCTGGCAATTGACAACTGGCAACCAGCGTCCGTCCGTCCGTCCGGGGAAATAACATTATCGCGTTCGTGCTGGCTTAGCATATAGAACTCTGTACAGTTGACGACGTGAATTGGTTGGGAAGTCCCTCGCGTCTTTTGTTTGGTGCAATAGGATTGATTGTCCAGCACGAACATCTTGTGTTCGCACGTCTCTGGCCCGGGGCAAAGCCCAGGCTCCGAGCATAGATACCGTTCCCCCAAGTCGGATACCTCCATACGCGAAATGCCGCGGTCAACGAATTGCTCCCAAAGCCGCTGCCGGTTAAACATTCCTCCGAAATAGGCCATCGCATATCGCGCCAGCTCATCCATCGTGACGTCGTGGAACATTTTCTGAGATCCGACCTTGCCTTCCAATGCATCGTCAATGAATTTCCGGCGCACCGAATCTCGGATATAGGCTACCTGGAATGGAGTGCGGTGCCGGCCATGACTGATGATGGCCCGGCCAGGCGGAACAGCCTCCTTGAAACAGGCGTCTCCATTCCCGATCACGGTCATGGAGTCGTACACACTGGCACAGGCCAGGCCGATCCGGGCCGGAAAGTTGGCGGTGATGAGAGGCGTCAGGACGTTTTTATCGGGCCGCTGCGTGGCCAGCACCAGGTGAATTCCACTAGCGCGGCCCACAGAGGCGATGCGCGCCAAGTAACTCTCGATCTCGGCCTTGTGCTTCAAGGTCCGGTCGAGCATGATGACGGCCAGCTCATCTACGATGACGATGATGTAAGGCAATCGCTCACTCGGGCGATGGAGCCGGTTGTATTCTCGAACGTGGTTGATGCCGCGCGTCTCTCGCAGCAGCGCCATGCGGCGCTGGACCTCAGTCCAGATTTCCTTGACCAGCGGCAGCACGTCGGATGGCTCAGTGACGATAGGGCGCTCCAGATGAGGGATGTTGCTATATTGCGTGAACTCGATCTGCTTCAGGTCGACCAGGATCAACCGGACCTCATGCGGGTCGCGTTGGATGAGCGTGCAGATCATGGCGTGGACGGTGTTGGTCTTTCCGGCGCCGGTCGTCCCACCGATCAGAAAGTGCGCTGTAGTCTCATGCTGAAAATCTATCTTGATCTGCATGCGATTCGCTCCCAATCCGATGGGAACGACCAGCAGACCGTCGTTGGACGTCATCAGATTGATAGTATCGGTATAATCCACCAGGCGCGGAATGTTTCGCAGTCCGCTCAGCCGGTCAACCAGGATCCACAGCCCGCCCTCCGAGAGATGGCATTGAATCGTTTTCCCGATGGTACATTCTATTCCTTTGACGACCTCTTCCTTGGCGATGTCCAATTCGCTGACGCCACGGGGGAGACGCTGGGAGTCAATTTTGAAGCGATACTGGTCCGGGGTGATCTCGACGGCCGCGAACTTGGGGAATCGGCGGACCTTGCGACCGTCCAGGGAGAACATATAATCCAGCCCGAGCTGGCCAAGCTTTTGGCTCATCAGGCGGGCCAGCTCCTTGGCTTCCTTTTTCGAGGCGGCCCATCCCCGCTTTTCTGCGATGCGCTGCGTCTGGATGAATGAGCGTCGCTGCTGGACATGGAGGATTACGGCGCTTCGGTCTGCCCGCTCAGCGGCAATGAGGACCCGGGGGGCACATCGCCGGATTCGTCGAGCAAACCGCCGCCCGATGAGTCTGACGGTTGCATCGAGGGCTGCGATTCCGGCAGGGATCGGCCGTAGTAGAGCATGAAGGCCCGCTTGTAGGTTCGCTTGATTTCCGGCCAGTCCAGGCCTAGATACCATAGGAAAGGTCGGTAGTGATGTCGTAATCGTCGCCATACGCTATTCGATGTCACTCCATAGATGATTAGCATCACCAAGACGCCCATGCCGATCCCGAGCATCACGGCTATGCCGATGACCACTCCATAAAACAGCACATCTCCGATCATGGCTTCTTCAACGTCTCGATGCGATACCCGATCAACGGGTTGCCCGGCAGAGGCGTCCAGCCCGCGCGCGGCGTGACGACGATGGTAGCCATGGCTCTGACGGTCGACGTCGTGATTGGCGTTGGAATCGCCACCGCTTTCGCCTTCGGCTTGTTGATCTTCCAGCCAACGATGATGCAACTGAACGAAATCGCCAGCAGCACGATGGTACAGACGACCAGCGCACGCTTGCGCTTTTTCCTTCTCTGGCGCATGACGTTGACCACGGTCGGCGACCATGGCATCTTGCCATCCTGATCGGGCCTGATGATGTCCATTATCTGACTCCTCGGGTGATGTGCGGCAGGATGGCCCAGACGGCCGCAAGAAACAACCCGAGCGCAATGATGCCGCCGGCCAACACGTCGAATAGCGGAGAGAGGAGAGTATAGAACGACCAGGCGAAATCGGCCAGGTACCTCAATCCGTCACCTCATTCAGATTGCCGATGATGACGATTCGGCCCAGCCACAGGCCGAACGGAACGACCGCGAAGAATACTGCCGCTGCCACCGTCAACTTGATGAGTATCGCTAGCAGGTACGTTGGTGCGTTCATTAGCCCTCCATAGATTTAACGTGACGTCGTACAGTTTGCGCAGCGCGACCAGCATGGCCAGCGCCAATGCCACTACCGTCACGCCAATGTTACCGAACGTCAGACGATAGATGACGCGCGCCGTTTGTAGGATGGCCGCTCTGAGGCCGGGGCACCAGAACCCAGAGCATAGTGTCCCCTTCATGGTCAAGGTTCCCGCTACCGGCTGGCCGATAGCGCCAACCAATTGCCCACTTGTCGTCCCACCGGATGCAATCACGTGCCGTTGGATTCTGGTGGATCCTTGTGCGTTGGCTGGGATGTTGGCCAGCAGCAGGACCGCCGTGATGAGCGTTGCCCACTTCATTTGACTTTTTGCTCCAGGTCGGCAAGGCGCTTCTCCAAATCTGACATTCTATTGTCTAATGCGGTGCTCTTGGCATCCAACTCTTTATCAGCGCACAACACCAGACTCACCATCATGTCCAGGTCGGCGCCATCCTCTCCATTCTGCTCCAATGTCGAGCCATTATAGGACCATGGGGCGGCGTTCAATGCCACGGATGGGACCGTTGCATAATCCATGTGTTGAACGCCCTTGACCTTCTTGGTCGGGTCGGCCTTGATTTCTTTCAACGCATCCAGGCACGAAACCTCTCTACCGTCCTGGAGCGTGACGGTTGTGCTGAATACGCTCAGGCTGTGCGAGGTGAGCGTGTGATAGTGGATTGTTGCCCAATAGTTCTCTGCGCTTCCCAAGTCATATGTGTTGGATGCATTGGGAATAGTCGTCCCAATACTGACGTTGCCGCCGAGTGGCTGTAATACTAAATCATAGTAAGTCGCTGCATCATTTCTTGCCACTTGTAGCCATGCTTTTCCCGAGCCATACACCCCAGCGTATAGACCATATAGTTTATCAGCGTTTGACAAGAAGAGCGCAGCATTCGACATCCCTGGGGCGGTTGGATCCGCATTTCCAACCTGTGTCGCTTGGATCACCGCATCAGCGGTAATAGTGCCAACGGAAAGATTGCCATTCACAATCAACGAATCCGGTGTCCGCCATGTGTCTGTCGCACTTCGATATAGCAACACATCCAACGATGCTCCAGCCCGAAGTCCACCTGTGGAGCCATCCGTCAACGCATCAATGAATTGTCCAGAGGTTGCACTCGCGCCAGCATTGAATGTCTGTAATCCAGTCCAGGTGTGCGCGCCAAGCGTTGGCGTATATGATGCCGGCTGACCAGTGATGGTGCTCCAGTCCTGCGTGTGCGCGGTCGGGGTGTACGTCGCCGGCTGACCAGTGATGGTGCTCCAGTCCTGCGTGTGCGCGGTCGGGGTGTACGTGCTGGGAATACTGACGATGGTTGGCCATGCTATTGGAAGCGAGAGCTGGCTCGTTCCAATGGTTAGAGGAGATGGAACCGTGATCGGATTAGAGAATGTGAATCCTGCGCTTGATCCTGTTGCTTTCAACGTCACCGCACCTGCGTTGGATACTTGGGCTATCCAATAATTTGAATTATCCCAGGCATGCCTCAAGCCACCTCTTGCCCGAACGGCAAACTCATCTGCGACCGAAGCGTAGAAGTCCTCATTCGTAGAATCCCCAAATATGAATGTGCCCGCCTTCCCTGTCATACTTGAATTGGACGTGTAGGCTTTTCTACCCAAAGCGATTGAATTATCTCCTTTGGCGTATGCATAGTCTCCCAGAGCGATAGCATGAGTCCCAACAGCATACACGCTATCACCCATGGCAACACTATGATCCCCTTTCGCTCTAGCGAAGTGCCCATAGGCAAATGAAACATAACCTGATGACAAGGTGGCCTCACCACCGGCAAACGAGGATTCTCCCGATGCAACTTCATCAGGAAATGAATGTTCCATTTGCAAATCCACCGCATAAATTCCTCGAGCCGAGCCGTACAAAGGATCGGCGACAATATTAGGTGTTGCAGTGCGAACCAGCACCGCTCCAGATTGTTCGGCGGTCAGATTGTAGTTATTCGCGGAGGTTAACGTCAATGTCTTTGCATTGGTGACATTGAAATTGGTCTTGCCGCCCGCAATTCCGGACAGCAGAAATGTGCTCCAGGCCGTATCGGTCCCGTCACCTGTGAGAACAGCATAAGCTAACCCTTTGGTGAGACTGGTCCAGGTCGGTGATGCACCTTGCCCGGCGATGATATCACCTCTCACTGGACTCGCCACAGTCGTGTCACCATGGACCGCAGATAACAAATCATGGGTTGTCGGAGTGTAGTAGAACGTTTCGGTCATATAGACCGTTGATGTGATCGAGCTATTGAGCGCGTAGAGCGCATACGGAACGATGTTGATGGCTTGGCGTGGGAATGTCGTGGCGCCGGCGCCGGGCGGGCAGGCCGATTCTATCTCCAGCCAGCGCGCCTCGCCATTGAACGACAGCGCGCCAAAATCCGGCGTGACATCAAAGTACCCATCCGACATTGCCACGCTCGTGATCGTGACCGTTGACCCGATCTGCGCTCCACCGGAATCCTGATCGTACAAGCGAAGTGCCAAGTCGCATATCCCCTGTACCGGCGCATTGGTCACATCGAACATGCGGCCCTGGTAGGTAAAACCTGACCCAACCGGGGTCTGGGCCTCTGCACCCAAATAGCCGAACACAAAGGCCAGGGCCACAATCACTAGAGCGAAGACGGATAGGTAACTGAAATTTAATCGTCGCATGTGATTCTCCCGATGAATTTCTTTCCCAAAGTTGCATGCTGACATCATAGATAGAAGAGCAAGGACGGATAAACAACGGAAATTTGATTGTCGCATGTCATTCCCTCGACGGATTCTTATTTTCCCAGAGTTGCAAGATGACGTCGTAAAGCCAGTTCGTTGCAAACAGAACGGTCAACGCGCACAATACGCAGGTAATGGCCAACTCGCCAAACGTCCAGGTGTAGGTGAGTTGGATGATGCCCCCGTATGGCGAGACAAGATAAACGACCGTGGGAGTCATATCCCCCTACCCCGCCGCCCCCGCCCACTCCGCAGGATAGAAGGTCCGACACCGCCCCGCAGGACAGAAGGGCCGAGGGATGGCAAATGCTTTGGAATGGTTAAACTCCAATTTTTCTGCCAGAATATAGTGACTGGAGCTTCTCCCCCTGGCAACGGATGGCCGATCCGTTTGGCAACGAACGAAAAGAACCATAGCGCAGCCAGTAACCCGATCCTCGCGGCAAAATAATACCGCATGAGGTCTGGAAGCATAATGACCATCAGAGTCATAGCTAATCTGGCAACGAGGCTCATGGTAACGTTCCAGTCCCATCCAACGAATGGATTGGAAAACATTGGTGTCAATTCAAGCGGAACGAACCAATCTATAAAGTCGGAAAGGTCAAGATTGCCGGCGGGATCCACCACTGCAAACGCTCCACCTTCCGCCATCAAGCCATGTGCACGTGCATCATTGATCTCTATGAGACACACCCGATCCAACGTCAGGCCGGAATTCGTTGGGGCCGTGATCTGCACCAAGCCGGTGTCGGTGTTAGGAACTGTCACGGTGATCGCATAGGATGTCATGCCGGTCCTGGTTGTGTAGACGCCATACGTATTTGAAAACACGCTCACCGATATGAGCGCCGGCGTGATAGATGAGCTGGCGCGGATGCTCATCACGTATTGACCGGCTGAGGGAAATGAAACAACCTGATTGATGGATTCCGTCGAAGAGAGAACCCACCGACTATACGTCCAATGCGCTCCCGCCGATTTATTCCACATCTGGGATGGTGTCATGAAGTGGTAATCGGAGACGACGCATTGATTGCTCAGCGTTTGCAGCTCGGGCGGTGCTATCGTCGCTGGAATGTAGGGAGCGGGGGTTGAAGTTGCGATGGGAGTTCCCGTCACCGTGGGCGTGCTGGTTGGCGTTGGTGTTCTGGTTGACGTTGCAGTGGGTGTTGGCCTTTGCAAGGGAGTTGCCACGGATGGCCCCCAGGTAACAGTCTCGTTGGAATGGCCCGCGATGTGGCTCTGGAACCGCACCAAGTAGCAGTACGATATTCCGGTGGTCAAGTAATTGTCAGTGTACTGATGGGTTACAATCCCGGCCGTTGACTCCAGGGTGGCGATGATATTCTCGATCGGCATGCTTAAGCCGCACGTTCCCGATGCGGATAACGTTTCTCTGTAGATCGCATAAGCCCCAGACGATAGAAGCTGGTGGTACCACACCAGTGAGACCTGGCTGGGGCTGATCGGAGTTGCCGAGAGATTAGATTGCTGGAGCGGCATTGCAAAAGCCACTCCGGATACACACAGAGAGAAAATCAACGCGATGATGGTGATCTGCCTCATAGCAACCTCACACGAATGGGATCAGCTTGATCAGGTCTATAACACGCTTGATGATGCCCCAGAGCGACACGACGAGTCGGATTCCCTCGATCGCGATGATCAAGACGAATGCGAATGAGAACCATCCGAATAACATAGCGAACCAATCAAAATCAGCCATGACGATTACGATGCCACGCGCCATCGAGAGCGGATCGGTCATATCCAATTCGAGAGGAGAGTTTGTTCTGAGATCAACCGATGCAGACGTGAGGTCCGCATAATCTCCAATTCCACCAAACGTATCTATGACTCCCGTCCAATCGCCCGACCAATCCGTCGGCAATGCGCTCGGATTGATCTGGCTGATTTTGTCCGATATGGGCACGGGAGTTCCTGTCGGAGTTGGAAATGGGGTCGGCGTCAGGGCAGAGGTGGGCGTCGGCGTGCGAGTAGGGCGCGGCGTCCACGTTGGCGTCGGCGTCGGGGTTGGATCGGCATAGGCCACTGCATGTGGAAATACCATCATCAACACTAACACGGCTACAAGGAAAGCGATTTGCTTATTCATGGCTCTTTGTGTCTCCTGGCTGAGCCATCGCGCGGATCTGCCCGGATAGCCAGAAAATCAATCCGACCGTCAAGGACCCTAATGCCAGCAGGACGACCAACCGGATCCAGTTGCCGGCATAATTGTCAACCGCGATGATGGACGCCAGGCCGAAGCACATCCACTTGGCGTCGCCCGTGCAACGAATCGGGTAAGTCACAGCCTGACTACCTTTTGAGTTGACGGATAGATTCTTCAGGGTCGTGATCACCAGGTCGAGCACCTGGTAGACCAGGCCCAGCAATTTGAGCAGCAGGCGCAGCAGCATCAGGAACAACTGCCAGAGCAATCCCAGAAACTCTGACCCACCGGTGGTACTCTGCCCCAGCTTGTCGTAGATGGCCCACAGAACCGCAATGATCTGCCGGTAGTAATCTTCGAACTCTAGAACCATCTTGTCGAACGCGGCCTTGAATTGGTTGTAGGCATCGAACTGCCAGTTGGCGATTGAGATGGTAGTGCAAACCAGTGGGTAGATTGCATAGTCATAGGTCAACTCGGCGACATAGTACGCCGGCGCCGTGCCGGTGTACTCGACCGTTGCGCTATATGGGCTCAGCATGTAGAACAGCGGAGAGCGGATGTTCGATGAAACACTGCCACATTCCGGAATGGGAGAGGGACCTGGCAGGGGCGGCCCATCCCCTCCAGGAGCATCGTATTTGCTGAGACAAATGGAAGTAAAGGTCGTATTCTGATGCGTCACAATTCTCAATTGTCCGTTCGTGTATCCAGAGGGGAATGTGACGGTTGCCGTAAAAGCTCCATCCACCGCGATGGATGAGATATCAGAATGTTCTCCGCCTTCCGTGGGAGGATTAGGAACATCCCAATAATACTCAATGTCCAGACTGCCACTCGAATCGGCCACGCCGGCCACGTCCAAACGATAATACCCATTCAGATCGGTGACGTTATAGACGTAATCCTCTGCAGGAGTTAAACCATCGTACGGATTTCCTCCCGATGATGAAAGCCAATCCCCCAGGCATGAATGAGTTGGTGTGATGGGCGGCCCACCCGTGCTGATGCAGACACTATCCAGGAGAACCGAGCCGCCCGAGTTGCCCACGCGGAGGCCCATGTTGTTTCCGTTAAACATGTCACTGGATGCGACGAATCCATGCGACCAGACAGTGGAGGCATTGGCGCCGCTCAGTGGAATATCCCACGTTTGCTCTCCGGCCGATTGCGCGCCGACTGCCACGTCGATCGTCGCGTCATCGCTGTCGTAGCGCCGGGCCGACACAGTGATGCTGTACGATCGACCGGGAACGATCGCGCCGACGTCGGCGATGCTGCCCGGATCGGCATTGACATATTGGTGAATGAACGTATCTCCATTAGATGGCCAGAGCCTGGCCTGGTGTGCAAATTCTCTGGCGGATATGCTGCCCATGCGGGCATTGCTCAGATTCCAGCCTTCTTCCGTTCCGATTTGGGAAGGGCCATTCATCATTTCCGGTCTCGAGCTGAACCCGATAAGGTGAGGGTTGTGATTGATGCAATCCAGGGTCGGAACGACGAGAGGGACCGTGCAACTGATTTCCCCACCGGGGATGAGATAGACGTCGTCCACCTCGACGGCGGAATAGTCTGCAACAGTTGGCCCCTGATAATGGCTAACACATGATCCGCCGGTACAATCCGCCAAGAGGGTCACATCATTACGCCCATCTGGACAATAGAAGGACACATCAATCCATTCCCCAACCGGGGTATAGTCAATTGTCTGTCCACACACCGTCAGGCGAGAATTCCCATAGTCCCGTTTCATTTTCAGGGCAATGTTATAGGGACCATCGGGACGCATGTTCAAGACTTGAGATGTTCCATTTTGAAGTGGAGGCGGCATCAAGCCCAAAGCCTGTCCACAGAGACCACCTATGCTCCAACGCTTCACTCCACTCACGGCCTGGTTCGCGCCTGATCCACTCCAATGATAAGCGAGTAATCCTATATCCTCCTTCTTTTGCCAACATGCTACCCCAACTGAACCTGGAACAGCAACGCCGACTGAGCAATTGACTGCCCATAGGCCAGGTGGAAACTCAAGCCCATACATCTCACTATTCAAGAGATATTGTTTACTGAGCATCGCATCAGATGTTCCCATCCCGCATGGAAGGGAACATGTTTGGGCTTCCAAAATGCACACATAGTCAACGTAGACTGCGGAGGCAGAATTTTTAACATGTAATATTAAATCTTGTGGACCACCATCACTAAAAACCAGGACAGTATAGTCCTTCAGTGATGTAGAGTTAACTTCTATCTCTGAAAGGTTCGTGTCTAATTGTATTTGGAGAGTTGTAGGTGCTCCACCTGCAAACTGTCTGGCGCGCACCAAAACACTGTACATGCCAGTAGTCAACACAATGGATTGACGGACATATCCAGGATACCAAATTAACCATTCCGATCCTGTGTGTATGGTCTCATAGTCTCCTTCAAGGTTTTCCCAAGGTGACGTTGGAGGAGCCATCTCCATGTGGGGATCCTTCACCACGCAGTGCTCGCAGGGTACCCCAACGGTCCAGCTCCACGAAAAGGTTAGGCTGTGTGGTATCGCTACGTACCACCTTCCTTCGTAACCATAGTCATGGCCTATCTTGCAGATCTTATGATCATAAGTGCCGGCAGGAGCTACATAGACCTCTTCAAAATATGTTAGTGTGCTGGTCACAATTTGAAAGCCATCAGCCTCACACCAGAAATTCGGCGGATTGCGATCAGCATGATCATCAATCCAGGTGCCATAGGGAAAATCTCCAGTGGCTGTAAACGTGATAATATCGCCCGCATGAAGCGAAACGGTAAATGAATCGTTGCATTGTGTGTTGGGATGGAACACATCATCTCCATGGATCCAGGTCTGGGTTCCATGTAGACCACTATGCGTAGAGCTCCATGATCCATCCACATGATTACAGTATGAGTGTGAAAAAGTCATTGTGACACCGCATGTGTCAGTAAGAGGTCCAGTCTGAGGATTGCCAATCATCCAAGCAGAGTCCCAAGCGGGAGATAGAGATTGCGCATGCACTATCCGTGCATCCATCAGTAAAACGAATGCCAGGATGATCGAGGAAAATAAGCTTGCAAAAACAACTCGCTTCATGCTTCACCTACGGTCGGGGGCTGCAGTCCCCCGACGTTGTCACGCCCTCTGCCAGTCCGGAGAGAGCGGAGCAACCTAACCGATGCCGGAGATCGCGCCCTTGACCACACGGATCAAGAGTGCGATGACGCCGACGCCCAGGCTCAAGCCGATACCGACTGCGGCAATCGGCATGAGCGCGTTAAACATCGAGCTGGCGTAGCTCATGATGCTGTTGATGTCAATGTTAAACGATGCCATTTGGTTTCACCTCCCTTCCTTCAAGGATCGCGTCTCTGATGGTGACCTATCCGATGCCGGTCAGAGCCCCCTTCACGACACGGATCAGCAGCGCTATGACGCCGACGCCCAGACTCAAGCCGATACCGACCGCCGCGATCGGCATCAGCGCGTTAAACATCGAGCTGGCGTAGCTCATGATGCTGGTGATGTCAATGTTGAAACTAGCCACTTGGTTTCACCTCCTTTACCGATCAGGGTCCGGGCCGCTGCAATCGGATTCGATAGCCACGCCCGGCCAGGAAACACAACAGACCAATCAGGATGTGCGTTCCGCAACATGTCCCGATGGGCAACCAGAGTTGTGAGAGCACGTTCGCGTTCATACGACCGCCTCCGCCTTTTTGCACTGGCATGCGCGGCCCACGCGGCCGCACTGTGAGCACGTGAACCGGGCAAAGATCCCAGTGACGTTAGCGGCCGCATCGTCATCCATCCTGGCGCGCATAATGAATGGCTGCGATGATATCTTGCTCTCCTTCTGGAAGATAGATGAATTGCGAATTGAGCTTGGATGCGCCAGTCCTGGATATTTCTTCAGGTTATCTATTGCTACGGCAAGAGCGTCGCTCGCAGCAGCCATACGTCGAATGTTAAAAGCCATACCAACACCTCCGGTATGATTAAGATGAAAACATAGATCACTATCGCTGGGATCGTCAGCAAGATGAATCCGATGGCAATGACGAACGCCATCAGGTCGAGATGTCCAGTTGATTCAATCCTGACTTTCATGGGAGATCTTCATCATTATGATTGACGTGATCACCATCACCGTTTCCGATGGTGCTCGATCGAGCATCGCCGTTTCTGACGTATGTCACCCGGGCGGCATACGTCACTTCTGACGATGGGATCCCATCGCTAAATCAGGTGATGCTGACGTCATCATCGTCATTTTTGGCGTGGTGATCACCGTCCGACTTCCCAGGACGAGCGCAACGATCAACCCGGTGGGCCACCAGGTGAGTGGCTCATCCACCAAGCTATGGACGGCCACGGCCGCCAACGTCGCGAGCTGCCAACGTTGCCAGCCGTGGCCGATCTCACGCCGGGCGACACCCAGGGCAGCGCCCAGGATGCCGCCACCGGCCAGGCCAACTTGTGTGACGAAAGAGACCACCGCGTCATGCGCGTGGTATTGCGGGGGTGACTCCCCGGGAGCCGTCACCAGCAGCTGACCTGGGCCAACTCCGAACAGCGGCGACGTTTGCCACCACTGCTCGACAGCGGAACGGATGTAATATAGGCGCTCGAGGGATGTAGCTGGCCTGAGTGCCACTAACCCTAATAGAGCGACTGGAGCCGAGATACCCAGCGTTGCCAATGCCCATCTAGAAATTCTTACCCGCTCTGAAACGAGGATGAGCATAGCGACCAGACAACCCATGTAGGCTCCGCGCGACAATATCACACAGACTGCTAAAAAGCTGAACAACATGGCTCCCCATTTGCGGACTGGTTGGTTTTCCCAGAGTGACCAAGAGGCCGGTAGAAGTGCAACGATGGTCCCGGCTATGACATTGCGGTGCCAGGCCCCCGCCGGCGGGATCTGCCCTGTGATGACTACCAGCAATACCAACGCCGAAAGGATTATACTTGCCCAGGCAAACCCGGGCCGCCAATCATGCTTGACGATGCGTTGCCAGGCGAACGCGCCGGCGTAGAGCACCATCGCAGGCAGGCCCAGGCCGCCGATGTGGTAAAACGAATCACTCACCAGCATGGCGCCGATGACGCCGACGATGCCCGTCGTGGCCAGGTCGAGCCGGTGCCCCCGGATGCGCAGGACGACCAGCCCAGAGACAATCAAGATGGCCAGCAGGCCCGCGCGCCAGGGAGCGGCCCAGGCCAGCGAGTTGCCTCGCACCAGCCCATCGGCCAGCACGAACGCGACGATGCATAGAGACGAGATCACGGATGCTGCTCGCCGACCGTTGACTTGTGTCCGCGCAAAACAAGCTTGGGCAATTTCTTGGTCCACCATGCCCGGCGATTCTTGGGCATGGGCTTGTCCCAACTGCGCAGCTCGCCGACGACCTCGCCATCTCGCACGGCCAGGATGGTCAACTCGCCGACCGCGCCCTCGTTCGGCTCACTGTCCATGCTCATAGATTCCATTTGATCGAGCAGCGAGCCTGCGACCAGATCGAGCAGGAACCAGATTACGACTAATCCGATCCACGTTCCAGCGATCGCCGTCACAGCCTGAGAGACCATGTTGGCCGGAAAGTTGCCTGTGGAAAACTGGACACCCAGAGCGATGCCGATCACGGTCGCGATCGGGATCAAGGCAATTGAAATCGTATCGAACCGCTTACCCATGTCTCACCTCTTTCTTTGTAGTGCAAATTGCGCCAGGATTCAGAAGGTTTTCAACCAATGCCAGAACCATGCCATAATCGGAAGCTCCGGCCTACAGAGAAAGGGAATGGCAATCCCGATCCCGGCCACAATCATGAACAAGGCAATCTGGATCTTGTCTAATCGCTTGGCCATGTTTTACCTCTAATGTGTGAGTTGCGCCAGGATTTTGGGCAGGATTCCTAGCATGCTGAGCAGCACAATGATGTCGCAGG
>Ga0315279_10001841_pt1 | contig 33798 bp, 34 predicted proteins | sample YL17G06_20_MG_FD_203694 | JGI IMG/M metagenome (GOLD analysis project Ga0315279, IMG submission 203694) | Sediment microbial communities from Yellowstone Lake, YNP, Wyoming, USA - YL17G06_20 | ecosystem: Environmental > Aquatic > Freshwater > Lake > Sediment | place: USA: Wyoming | collected...
CAGTTGCAACCGCTGCTTGGCCACGTCCCGGCTGGCAGGTTCCTTGCGACCTCGAAAGAAATTGAACAGACCGCTGCTCATGGCTGCCTCCCGTCTGACCGCATCATTCGAAAGAATCGCTGAAAGACATTCGCTTGTCCATGAAAAGTTGGGAACGGCACGTCCTCGCCCATCAGGCGTCGAGCGATATTGCGGAACGCCAGGCCGGCCGGCGACTTGATGTCCATCGCCACGGGCTGGCCCCGGTTGGTAGACACTAACACGGACTCATCTTCCGGCACGACGCCGACGAGTTCTATAGCGAGAATCTCGAGCACATCAGCCGTGTCGAGCATATCGCCCCGATTGACCATCGCCGGTTTGAGCCGGTTGACGACGAGCTTGGGCGAGGGTTTTTCTGCCGCCTCCAACAAGCCGATCACCCGATCCGCATCGCGCACGGCGCTGACTTCGGGATTGGTCACAATGAGCACCAGGTCCGCCGGAGCCATCGCCGTGCGGAAGCCGTCTTCAATGCCGGCCGCCGAATCAATCAGCACAAAGTCGTGATCGGCGCGCAACTGCTCGCACACGCGCACCAGGTCACCCGGCTTGACGGCCGACTTGTCACGCGTTTGGGCTGCCGGCAGCAGGCACAGCTCCGGCAACCGCTTGTCTTTGATGAGCGCCTGGCGCAACTTGCAGCGCCCTTCGATCACGTCCACGACATCGTAGACGATGCGGTTTTCCAGACCCATCACCACGTCCAGGTTCCGCAAGCCGATGTCGGCATCCAGGCACACGACGCGTTTGCCCAACGCCGCGAGCGCCACGCCGATGTTGGCCGTCACGGTCGTCTTGCCGACGCCGCCCTTGCCTGAAGTGACTGTTATGACCTGCCCCGCCATAGTTTCATCCTTTCACCGATCGCTTGCTTTCGGGTTCCATGCGACGGCCTCGATCCGTCCACGCATTACACGCGCCATCTCTGGCTGGATTTTGCGGCGGTGGTCATCGGGCGAGCGAGTGATGATGTGTCCGATGCGGAGTTGCGTGGGAGTCAAATCAAGCGCGCACACCACCGCCTCATTGTCGCCGAATGCGCCCGCGTGAACCGTCCCGTGCAGCTTGCCCCACACCACCACGTCGCCGCCCGCAATCACCTCCGCCCCGGAATGTACGTCGCCGATGATGACCAGTGAGCCGGGATGACGCAGGCTCACACCGGAACGCAGCGTCCGATGCACGACCATAGCCGTCTCCGAAACATCCGTCGTGGTCTGGGCAGCGACATCCGAAGCCGGGGCAGATTCCGCAAGCATGGGCGCGGGTTGTGGGCGCGCTTCGCGCTGCGGCAACTTGATGTCCAGTCCCAGACGCGCGGCGGCCTCTTGCGTCTTGAGATTGTCCGAGATGAGCGCCCACAACGTCACGTCGTGGCGCAAGAGCAGATCACGCGCTGCGCGGATTTCATCTTGGCCCAGTTCCCACGCGCCGATAACCAGCCCAACACGCGCGCCTTTGAAAAACGCGGGGCTGGCGTCGAGGCGTGCCTCCAATTGCTCCAACGCTCCCCGCCACGCGCCGCACGTCGTGGGCAGTGAGACAATCAGGCCCTCGCGGATGCCTTTGATCGTGATTGTTTCGGCAGCCATCTCAACTCGTGTCCGGCTTTCTGCGCCGGCTGGCGTGAATCAGCATGGCAAGATTATAGCACAAGTGCGCCCCCGACGGGAAATGCAAAGTCGCCCTACAAAACCAGGAGCAGCGTGTAAGTGCGCCCGACAAAAAGGCCCTCTCCCATCACGTCGGACGAGAGAGGGCCTTGACGGACACGGTACACTACCCACGCTAGTCCGCAACACGTCCACGCAAAAACTCGACCAGCGTCCGCACGCCAAAGCCGGTCGCAATGCCTTTGTCGCCCAACGACATCGGCGCAATGTCCAGGTGCGCCCACGGATAGGACGTAAACTCCTTCAAGAAAATCGCCGACGAACCGACGCCGCTCTGGCGCCCGCCGCTGTTCTTCATGTCGGCGACCTCGCTCTTGATCTTGTCTTTGTATTCCTCGTAAAGCGGGAGCGGCCAGAGTTTTTCTCCGGCCTGTGTTCCTGCCTCACGCAGCTTGGCCGAGAGATTCTCGTCGGTGCTAAAGAGGCCCGCCGCCACCATGTCGCCCAATGCAACAACACACGCGCCGGTCAACGTCGCCAAATCAATCACGGCGGAAGGATGGTATCGCTCGGCGTAACACAGCGCATCGGCCAGGATCAAGCGACCTTCGGCATCTGTGCTGATGATCTCAATCGTCTTGCCATTCATCGCCTTGAGCACGTCGCCGGGCTTGTAAGCGTGGCCCGAAGGCAGGTTCTCGCACGCGGGCGCAAGCGCCACCACGTGCAACGGCAAATCCAACTGCGCCACCGCTTGCATCGCGCCGATGACGGCGGCGGCGCCGGCCATGTCGCCCTTCATTTCTTCCATGTGTTCCGAGGGTTTGATGCTGATGCCGCCGCTATCGAACGTGATGCCCTTGCCGACGAAAATCACCGGCTGGCCCGCGTCGGGCTTGTGCTCCAGGATGATAAACTGCGGTGGCTCGTCGCTGCCACGGGTCACGCCCATGAATGCGCCCATCCCCAACTCGGCCATCTGCTCCAAACTCAAGACCTCGCACTTCTGGTGGTTCCGCGCGGCCATGTCGCGCGCGGCGTCGGCCAGGATGTGGGGCGTCATGTGATTGGAGGGCTGGTTGACCAGGTCGCGCGTGAAATTGGTGGCCTCCGCCAAGATACGGCCCACGCGCGCGCCCACTTGAACGGCGGCCAATTTGGCCGGGTCGGACTCGACCAGCGTCACCGATTCAAGTGCTTCATGTTCGGCAGGCGTGCTCTTGTGGACGCGAAATTCGTACAGGCTCAAGACGATGCCCTCGACCGTGGCTTGCGCCGCAGCCTGTGGATCGAGTCCGCCTCCACCCGCCCCCAGAGCAATCGTGACAATGGACTTGGCTCCCACATCGCGCGCTTTTTTGGCCGCCGTGCCGGCCGCCTGCCGCACCTTGTCCAGCGTCAACTCTTGCGGCTTGCCCAGCCCAACGACAATGACGCGCTGCGCCGCGCACCCTGGCGTCGCGCCGCGCGGATAGAGCACGGCAGTCTGGTTCAACTTGCCATTCAAATCACCGCCGTCCAGAAGCGCTTTGATCGCGCCAGAGAGCGCTTCATCGAGTGCGCCGACTGCGCCCGTGATCGGCTTGTCCGTCACATTCCATTCCAGCAAGCTGACGACGACAGCATCGGTCTTGATGTCCTGGATTTTTCCGCTGATAACCTGAATGTTCACAGTACCCTCCGATTGTCGAGCCCCCTAAAGAGGGAGATTGTCGAGTCACACGTCAAAGCTGCAAATCCTGTTTCAATTGTTCCAGCGCCTTTAACGCTTTGCGCACGCGGGTTTGATTTTGCGGCGCATTGAGCCACAGGCTCGCGCCGGATGGGTGCGGCAGAGGAACGTATCGCACATCATCCCGAACGACTACCCGGCCTACAATGTTCTCAAGCTTATTGTCCCCTAAAAACGTCTCTATGGCAAGTCCACCCACCAGCACGATGACCCGCGGCATGACGAGTTGCAGTTCGCAGTCGAGGAACGGGCGACACAGTCTTTGCTCGGCAGCAGTCGGACGCCGGTCGCCTTTGGCTGCTTTGCCCGGATAGCATTTGGTAACAGCGGTGATGTAACACCGCGCGCGGAAATCTTCTTCATCCCAACCGGCTTTTGCCAGCCACTTGAAGAGGCGTTGCCCCGCCGGGCCACTGAACGGACGACCATGGCTGCTCCGCTCACTCGGCGGAGCCTGGCCGATCACCATCAGCCGCGCGTCCACCGGGCCGGAGATGACCAAGTGCGGCACCGATTCCACGTCATATCCCGCCTCAGCGCACTTGCGACACGCGCCAATCTCACGGTGCAACGCCGCCAGTTTCCTGCTTGCTTCCTGCATCTTGCTTCTTGCTCGTCAACCGCCGATAAGTTTTCTGCATCACGATGGCATCCACTTCCTGGTCGGGGCTTTCGCACACCACGCGGCCTGCCGCGCCAATGTCCACCAACGCGCGGAGAAGATCGCGGTACTTGATGTCGGCCTCTTTGAGCATCAGGTGATTGCGCTCGCCCTTCGGCCCGTACTCGATGCCGGACAGGTGAACGTGGACGTGCCGGATGCCACGCTCGCCCAGCCCTGCCGCGACGAGCTTGAGCGCGTCGAGAAACTCGGCATACGAATTGAACGATCCGTTGCCTCGACGCGCGTGCAGGTGTGCAAAGTCAATGCACGGCAGGACACCGTCCACGTCGCGCGAAAGCTGGATGGTCTCTTCGAGCGTGCCGAACATGGCCGACTTGCCCATCGTCTCAGGGCGCAGCGTGACGGTATTCTCTTCGGCGCGCAACTCTTCCACTATATCGGCCAAACGCTTGCGCGCGACCTCGTAAACTTTTTCCGGCGGCTGACGAAAGTATGTGCCAGGATGAAACACAATGTCCGTCGCGCCGGCCTTGAACCCGGCGCGTGCCGCCTTCATCAAACGCTCGCGGCCCGCCGGCCACAGCTTGTCGTCGGCGTTGAGATTGATAAAGTAAGGCGCGTGGACCGAGAGTGCTACACCCTGTTCTTCCGCCGTGGCCTTGATCGCGGCACACGTCACATCGGTGGCCGAGACGGACTGCACCCAGGCCAGTTCGAGCGCGCCGAGTTTGAGTTCTCTGATGCGTGCAATCGCGCCGGGGCTGCCGCCGGGTTTTTTCGGCGTGCTGCTCGGCGCGCCCACCGTGCCAAAGATGAGCTCGCTAGACATAGTCTCCTCAGATTGTAGATTGCTGATTGAGAATTGGGCGCAAATCCAAAATCAGCAATCAGATTGGCGATTGGAGTGCCAAGGCCATTCGGCTCCTCCCAAAATCATCAATCCCTAACCCACGCAAAAGCTCCTTCAGAAAAAAAGTCTCTCAGGGCATGGGCGGGGTGATTGTCTTTTTGCCGGAAACCTGATACCACAACAGACCACCCAGCGCGCCCAGGCCGGCCATCAGCACCAGATCAACCAGACCGAAACAACACCCGGTGCCGAGGCCGCCAAGATAATATCCAGCGGTTCCGCTAGAGGTATCCATAGACAAACCGAACTGACGCAATAACCGGGCGGCTTGCTCGGGGCCGACGATGAGGAGAGTCCCTACGCTCCCGACCAATTGACCGGCGAGTGCGCCAATGCCGCTGATAGCTCCAGACAGTGCGCCTGACTTGGCCGAAGCGCCCGATTCAAGTGGCTTGTCAAAAACACCCGCCAGATACCCCGTCCCCAGCCCGATAAATAAAGCCAGGCAGGGGCCACACAGGCCCGAAAGCAAACTGGTGACTGCCATCAACACCAGGGCGACTACACCGAGGATCAAACCGGATTTCAACATGAGGCCTCCTTGTTTTCAAAACGGCAAGAGGGCGTCTTGCCGCGCATTTCCTCTCGAACAACTCGCCGACGCGGCATGCAAAGCCAGACGCACATCGGACCAATTCCGCCTTGTAATCACCGTGCCGCAGGCGATTGAATTCCTCCAGTATGACTTTGGCCTGACGTGACAGCGCTTGAGCCATCATCACCTGAGTCGCCACTTGAAGCTTCAAGACCTGCAAGGTTGTACCGACCTTTGGTTTGCCGGAAACCTCGCAGGTCTCGAACTATGCTGGAACAGCCATCGGACGCTCCGGCTCGACGTCCACCTGGTCGTTGACGATCATCTGCCCCAACTGCTTGCCGTACTCGGTGAGCTCGTTCATCTTGGACACGTCGTCCATCTCGATCAGCGGGATATTGATCTGGAAGCGGCGAAAGTCCAGGTCGGGGAAAAATTGTTTGACGGTGTGCACCTGCTGGTCGTTGGCCGCGTCGAGGAACGTATCCATCAGCGGCGTCAACCACTGGATTGAGATAAACGTGTCAGCCTGGTGCGGCTTGAGCGCGTCGGGCGTGCGACCGGAGCCGACGCTGATGAGCGTGGTCTCTTTAGGATCCCACTTTTGGCAATAGACCGCCTCAAAAGCCGCAACGTAGCACGGGTTCGAATACGACCCGACGCCGCCATCCACATAGCGCCCATCCACGACCGGAAAGTATGTGGGCACCGAAGAGCTGGCGAGCACCGCCTTCCACACAGGAAAATCGCGGTACTCGTCCTTCCACGGCTTGACAAAGCGCGTGCGATTCTCCGCCAGGTCGCGCATGACGATGACAATGTCCTTGGGCGGAGTGGCTGTCCAGAAATCGCCCATCTTCATCTCGCCGACAGCGCTCTTGAGCGCATCCGTGAGGGGTTGCCCCGAGTACCGATATGGAAAGATGGGCCAAAGCCGAGAGCGCAGTGTGTTGGGAAAGATCGTCGTGCCGAGCTGCATGTACAGGTCGTACATGCGTTGGGCTGAAAGTCCAGCGCCCAGGCCGGCCGAGATGATGCTGCCGGTGGAGGTACCCGCCGACAGGCTAAAGATTTCGCTCACCGGCTTGCCGAGTTCGGTTTCAAGTGCGATGAGCGCCTGGGTGATCATCACCCCGCGAATGCCACCGCCGTCAATGGCGATGGCGAGGTTCTTGCGAAACGGTTGCATGGTTCCTCCTCATCAACGTGCTCGCCTTGAGCCGTTATAGCACGCAATTCACCGAATATCCGAGTTCCTTGGGTCATTACTATTCTATCACGATCTCGGAGGGCAAGCCACCTTTCGCTGGACTTGAATTGGGGGTATAATTCTGGCCCTAAGCAGCAACCACCCATTGCTCATCTCTTCCTACTTGCTCTACGCAGCCAAGATACTAGAAAAAGTGAACACTCGATAAATGAAAGGAGACTTATGGCGACGAAAGCTACGTCAACAGCCAAGACCCTCAAACACGGGTACGGCTGGATGCCCGACCTACCGGATCAGCGTGACTATATGTATTCGGCAGTATTCAAGGTGCCTCGCGCGCTGCGCAAGTCCGTGGATTTGCGGCCCCAGTGTTCCCCGGTCGAAGACCAGGGCAACCTGGGCAGTTGCACCGGCAACGCACTGGTGGGTGCGCTCGAGTTCCTGGAGAAAAAGGACAAGGTTCCCTTTGTGGACCTGAGCCGGCTCTTTGTCTACTACAACGAGCGGGTGATTGAGCACACCGTCAAATCGGACTCGGGCGCTACGCTGCGCGACGGGATCAAGACGCTAGCCAAGCAAGGCGTCTGCACGGAGGCCAAGTGGCCCTACCTCATATCGAAATTCGACGTCAAGCCAACGCCCACTTGCTACAAAGAAGCGTCCGACCACCAGATCACTTCTTACGAGCGTCTCTTGACACTGAATGAAATGCGGGCATGCCTGGCCGACGGTTATCCGTTTGTATTCGGCTTTACGGTGTACGAAAGCTTTGAGACGGACCAAGTCGCCAGGACCGGCGTGGCGCCTATGCCCAAACCGAACGAGCGAGTGCTCGGCGGACATGCCGTGGTGGCCGTCGGCTATAACGATACCAAGAAACGGTTTATCGTGCGCAACTCGTGGGGAACCAAGTGGGGCCAGCGAGGCTACTTTACCTTGCCCTACGATTATTTCACCGACGGGAACCTTTCGAGCGACTTTTGGACGATCCGCCGTGGAGAACAGATGTAACCGACAGGCGGGATGAGTTAGAACAAACGACCGCTGACTGCCGACTCCGGCTAAAGCCAGAGACCACAGGTGACAAGGTCTTTCGGTCGGCGGTCAGCGGTTTATGACGGGCTGGCTCAGAAACTGCCTGACTTGTTCTTCCGTGGGCAACGAGGACTGCGCGCCCAAACGAGTGACTGTCTGTGATCGTGGCGTCGGTCTCGCTTTCCAACACCACCGTCTCCCCGCTGGGTGTCTTTATAGCTTTTAGCTCACCAGAAGTGACCAAGCGGGTCAATGCCTCGAAGGTCATGCCCATCTGCTTTGCCGCTTGGGGCAGGGGGATCAGAACCCCTTCTGCGTTTTCTCTATCTTGGCCCACGTGTCCTTCAGGCTGACCGTCCGATTGAACACGAATCTGCCATCCTTAGAATCCGGGTCAACACAGAAATAGCCCTGCCGCTCGAACTGATACTTATCGCCAGGCTTTGCGCCCGCCAGGCTCGGCTCGACACGACACGACGAGAGTACCTCCAACGAGTTCGGGTTGATGTAGTCGGTGAAATTCTTGTCTTCTTCCACTTCATCCGGGTTCGGCTTGGTGAAGAGATAATCGTACAGCCGCGCCTCGGCCTCCAGCGCATGGGCCGCCGAGACCCAGTGTATCGTAGACTTGACCTTGCGCCCATCGGGCGCATCACCGCCGCGCGTGGCCGGATCATACGTGCAATGCAACTCGGTCACGTTGCCCTGCGCATCCTTGACCACGTCCACGCACTTGATAAAGTATGCATACCGCAGCCGCACCTCGCGTCCCGGCGCGAGCCGGTAGAACTGCTTGGGCGGGTCCTCGCGAAAATCTTCTCGCTCGATATACAGCACTTTTGAAAATGGAACCTTGCGTGTCCCGGCGCTAGGGTCTTCGGGATTGTTCACGGCTTCCATCTCTTCGACCTGGCCCTCGGGATAGTTGTCAATCACCACGCGCAGCGGCCGCAGCACCGCCATCACGCGCGGCGCGGTCTTGTTCAACTTCTCGCGCAGGCAGTGCTCCAGCAGTTGAAGGTCCACAATGCTATTGGCCTTGGCCACCCCGGCGCGTTCAACAAAGGTGCGGATGGATTCCGGCGTGTAGCCGCGCCGCCGCAAGCCGGCCAGCGTCGGCATGCGCGGATCGTCCCAGCCGCGCACGTGGCCTTCCTTCACCAACCGCAACAGCTTGCGCTTGCTCATCACCACATAAGTGACATTGAGCCGCGCAAACTCGATTTGCCTCGGATGGTAGATTCCCAACTCGTCGAGGTACCAATCATACAGTGGACGGTGGTCTTCGTATTCGAGCGAGCACAACGAGTGCGTGATGCCCTCAATCGAATCGCACTGGCCGTGGGCAAAGTCGTACATCGGATAGATGCACCACTTGTCTCCCGTTCGATGATGGGGCGGCTCGTGAAGGATGCGGTACATCACCGGATCGCGCAGGTTCATGTTGCCCGAGGCCATGTCAATCTTGGCCCGCAAGACGCGCGCGCCATCGGGAAATTCACCCGCCTTCATGCGCTCGAATAGGTCCAGGTTTTCGGCGATGGAGCGATTGCGATAGGGGCTTTCCTTACCGGGTGCGGTCAGCGTGCCGCGATACTCGTGGATTTCTTCCGCGCTCAAATCGTCAACGTAAGCCTTGCCCTTTTTGATCAGCTTGATGGCGAACTCGTACAACTGATCGAAATAGTCGGAAGCGTAAAACTCGCGGTCCTCCCAATCAAAGCCCAGCCAGTGAATGTCCTCTTTGATCGAGTCAACGTATTCGACATCCTCTTTGACGGGGTTGGTATCGTCGTAACGCAGATTGCACTTGCCGCCAAACTCGATCGCCATGCCAAAGTCAATCCACATGGCTTTGGCATGTCCGATGTGCAAATAGCCGTTCGGCTCCGGCGGCCAGCGTGTGTGAACTCGCCCGCCGAACCGGCCTGTCCGATTGTCCTCGATGATGGCATCTCGGATAAAGTTAGAGGGGAGGGCCGAATCGGTAGGGGCCACATGCGTGGTTCCAGATTTGCCTTTGTCTCGTTCGCTGCCCGGTGTGTCCATAGCATTCCCTCGGTTCTAGGTATGATGGTGACGAATCCCTCGCATCATCCGACCGACATTTTAACACATTTCGAGCGTTTCTGCGTCATCCTCCGGCATTTGCTGCCCGGCTCGGATATTGCTTGTGATGTGCTGGACAAAACTTGTGACATCGTGTATGATTTGCGCACGCTTGTACCTCACATATCCTCACAAAAGGGATCGCCAGTGGATCAGACTGAAGAACTACTTCAAGACTTGACCAACGCACACGGTGTACCGGGCCACGAGTCCGAAATCCGCGCCGTGGTTCATCGCTACGTTGACTCGCTCGGGGCCGTCACTCAGGACAAAATCGGCAGCGTCATTTGCGCTCAAGGTAAAGATGGCCCCAAAGTGATGCTGGCTGGGCACATGGACGAGATCGGCTTTATGGTTCGCCACATCACCGACGAGGGCTTTCTCAAATTCGTGCCGCTGGGCGGCTGGTTCGATCAAGTCTTGCTGGGGCAGCGCGTCGTCGTCAAGACGCACAAGGGCGACGTGATCGGCGTCCTCGGGTGCCGTCCGCTGCACTTGATTCCCCAAGACGAGCGCAAAAAGCTCGTCGAAAAGAGGGACATGTACATTGACATCGGCGCGACTTGCAAGAAAGATGTGCAAGACGCCGGTGTGCGGGTGGGCGACCCGGTCGTGCCCGATTCCAAGTTCGCCGTGATGGCGAACCCGAAGACGTATCTCGCCAAAGCCTTTGACGACCGCGTGGGCTGCGCGCTGGCAATCCAGGCGCTGCAGATGTTCGCCCAGGAGCCGCATCCGAACGTGTTGTATGGTGTGGCGACGGTGATGGAAGAAGTCGGCCCGCGCGGGGCGACGACCAGCGCAGATGTGGTAGACCCTGACGTGGCGATCATTCTCGAATCGGACATTGCGGGCGACGCGCCGGGCATCAAGCCGGAAGAGTCGGCGGTCAAGCTGGGCAAAGGGCCGACGCTCGTCGTCTTTGACGCGCGCATGATCCCCAATCTCAAGCTGCGCGATTTGGTGGTAGACACGGCCAAAGAATTGAACATCCCGCTGCAGTTTTCCGCCCTGGAGGGTGGGGCGACCGACGGCGCGGCGATTCACCTGCACAAGTCCGGCGTCCCGACGGTCGTGATCGGCGTGGCGGCGCGTCACATCCACAGCCACACCTCGATCATTCACCGCGACGATTACGATCATGCGCTCAAGCTGCTCGTCGCCGTGGTCAAGAAGTTGGATGCAGCGACCGTGGCCGGGTTGACCCAGTGATTTTGGATTGCAGATTGTGCCCTGCGCAAGGCATACTTCGAAGCACGTTCCTAAATCTAAAATCAGAAATCTACAATTTTCAATCCCAGGGGGACGGATGGCAACGCAAGCACCAGACATGATTCGCGACATCGCTGCTGCCTTGCAGAAGCAAATCGAGATGTTTGCGCCGACGGTCGAGGCCGTAGACGTCGGCACTGTCCTTGAGGTGGGTGATGGCATCGCTCGCGTCTCTGGACTGGCTAGCGTGCGAGTGAGCGAGATGGTGCAGTTCGAAAACGGGACATTGGGCATCGCGTTCAACCTGGAAAGAGACCAGGTGGGCGTGATCATCATGGGCGAATATACCGAGATCAAAGAGGGCCAGACCGTGCGCGCCACAGGCCGCATCGTCTCCGTCCCCGTCGGCGACGCGCTAATTGGGCGCGTGGTGAGCGCCATTGGCGATCCGGTGGACGGCAAGGGGCCAGTCATCACGAACAAGTTCCGCGACGTCGAACGCATCGCACCCGGCGTGGTGGCCCGCAAGAGTGTGGACACTCCCGTCCAGACCGGCATCAAGGCGATTGACGCGATGACGCCCATCGGTCGTGGCCAGCGCGAGTTGATCATCGGCGACCGGCAGACGGGCAAGACGGCGCTGGCGATTGACACGATCATCAATCAAAAGGGCAAAGACCTGATCTGCATCTATGTCGCCATCGGCCAAAAGTTGGCCCAGGTAGCGCAAGTGGTTGCCACGCTGGAGCGATTCGGAGCGATGGCGCATACCATCATAGTCGTCGCCTCGGCCTCCGAGCCGGCTGCACTGCAATACATCGCCCCCTACGCTGGCTGTGCCATCGGTGAAGAGTTCATGGAGCAGGGTAAGGACGCGCTGATCATCTATGACGATCTGACCAAGCACGCCTGGGCTTATCGGCAGGTGTCGCTCTTGCTGCGCCGGCCGCCCGGCCGCGAGGCTTACCCCGGCGACATATTCTACCTGCACAGCCGCTTGCTGGAACGTGCTGCCAAGCTGCACCCCGACTATGGCGGCGGCTCCCTGACGGCCTTGCCCATCATCGAGACCCAGGGCGGCGATGTGTCGGCTTATATCCCGACCAACGTCATCTCGATCACCGATGGACAAATCTATTTGGAGAGCGATCTATTCAATGCCGGCATCCGCCCGGCAATCAATGTGGGCATTTCGGTCAGCCGTGTGGGCGGCGCGGCGCAAACCAAAGCCATGCGCCAGGTCGCCGGCAGATTGCGGATGGACATGGCCCAGTTCCGCGATTTGGCGGCGTTCGCCGTAATGAGCACTGATCTGGACAAAGCCACGCAGCAACAAATTGAGCGCGGCAAGCGATTGGTAGAGATTCTCAAGCAGCCGCAATATGAGCCCATGTCCCTCGGTCATCAAGTCATGATCCTCTTTGCTGGTACAAACGGTTATGTGGACGATGTGCCCGTAGAGCGCGTGCGAGAACGGGAGACGGACCTCTTGCGCTTTATGGACACACAATATCCGGCAGTTGGACAATCCATCATGGCCGAAAAGCGCGTCACCGAAGAAAGTGACAAGGCCCTGCGTGCGGCCATTCAAGAATTTGCCAAGCAATTCAAGTAGAGCTTATCCTAAAAATCTGTAGCCGACGCATCCCAATGCGTCGGCAGGCGTAGACCATCCACTGAGTAACCAGAATGGCAAGCTTGAGAGAAATCCGCCATCGCATTCGCGGGGTGCGCAGCACTGGACAGATCGCCAAGGCCATGGAGACGGTGGCTGCTTCCAAGATGCAACGCGCCCAGGCGCAAACCCTGGCCTCACGGCCTTATGCCGAAAAGGCCATGTTCGTATTACATTCCCTGGCCCGGCAGGTGCACTCTGGCGGCGGGTTACTGCATCCCCTGCTGACGCAGCGTCCGGTCAAACGAGTTGCCGTTATCCTCTACACGGCCGATCGTGGGTTGTGTGGCGCTTTTAACTCCAACATGTTCCGCAAGGCCGTGGAGTTTGCCAAGAGCCAGGACCGCCCGGTCAGCTTTATCACGGTGGGGCGCAAGGGGCGGGATTTCTTGATGCGGTACGGGTTCCAGGTGGTGGCCGAGTTCACCGGCATCCCGGGCCGGCCGGCGTTGCTGGACGTGTTGCCGGTGGCCCAGGTGGCGATTAAAGACTTTCTGACCGGCGACTGGGACACGGTGTACCTGGCATACACCGGGTTCATCAACACCCTCGTGCAGCGCCCGACAATCGCCCGTCTGCTGCCGTTGGAGCCGGTGTGGGAGACACAGACGCATGCCTCTGTAGACTATATCTACGAGCCAGACCCGGGCACGATCCTGGACCAGGTGCTGCCGCGCTTTACCGAATTGCAGATCTACCAGGCGATGCTGGAATCCATCGCCAGCGAACAGAGCGCCCGCATGGTGGCCATGCGCAATGCCCGCGAGGCGGCCACGGACTTGATCGCCGGCCTGACCTTGAAATACAACAAGGTCCGGCAGGAAGCCATCACCACAGAGTTGCTGGATATTGCCGGTGGGGCTGAGGCGTTGGCCAAGGTCACAAGCGGCACCAGAGGGTAAGATGCAGACAATAACAGATAGGACCGTCAAACTGATTACTGACCTCGAACCGGAAGGGGACCTGGATGCCAAGCTCGAACGACTGGCGGAAAGCGAGCTGTTGAGGCGCCTGGCCCGATATGAGCTGGTGGACAAGCGGCTTGCCCGCAAGTATGGCGCAAGTTTTGAGGAATTCAAAAAGAACCGGATGGTGGAGAAAGAGGGCTATTCCTTTCAGGTCGAATCTGATTTCTGGGATTGGGAGATGGCACGGGACGGCATAGAGACCGTCCAGGACATACTCAATAGCTTGAAAAGGACAGCCGGTGACAATTGAGGAATTCTATGGCATTGATCTACCAGGGACGGCGGCTCTACGGCAGGGACAGTCAAGATGGGCTGTGGCACCGGCATCCCGCGGACGATCCGGTGGCGCACGATTTTTCGCCGGAGGGAACCAGAGCGGTAACTGTCGAAGAGCTCCTTTTCGAGACAGAGGAAATTCTGGTAGACCAGGGACTGATCTGAAACTCAAAACGGCTTAAAAAATGTGCACCATCGCCAGCGAACAGAGCGCCCGCATGGTGGCGATGCGCAACGCCCGCGAGGCGGCCACGGACCTGATTGCCAGCCTGACCTTGAAATACAACAAGGCCCGGCAGGAGGCCATTACGACCGAGTTACTGGATATTGCCGGTGGGGCCGAGGCGTTGGCCAAGGCCAGTTGAGCATGGCCTTGACCCAGGAAAGAGCGTTTTCGTCTTTGGACTTTCAGGAGTTTGCCTCAGATGCAACTCCCGCCGATTTCTGGGCTGGGGCATTGAAGGGTATTGGCGTCCTGCAGCGGAACAGGTGCGGTAAATCGAGTGAAGCGAGGACGCATTTTACGGATGCGTTGCAACTTGCCTGTAAGCGGGGTGTGGAATGACTGAAAGAACTCAGGGCAGGATTGTGCAGGTCATGGGACCGGTGGTGGACGTCGAATTTCCCACTGGTGAATTGCCTGAAATCTATGACGCGGTGCAAGTGCCGAGGAACGGAGACAAGCTAGTCCTGGAGGCGCAAAAGCATCTGGGCAACGACTGGGTACGCTGCCTGGCCATGGGCCCCACCGACGGCCTGCAGCGGGGGATGGCGGCTTTTGCCACCGGCGACTCGATCAAGGTGCCGGTTGGGCCGGCCACACTGGGCCGGGTGTTCAACGTGCTGGGAGAACCAATTGACGAACGGGGCAAAGTCGTGACGAAGGACTATTATCCCATCCATCGCTTGGCCCCAACCTTCGAGGAACAGGTCACCCAACCCCAGTTCCTGGAGACCGGCATCAAGGTGATTGACCTGATCGCCCCCTTTACGCGCGGCGGCAAGATCGGCGTCTTTGGCGGCGCGGGCGTGGGCAAGACGATCATCATCACGGAACTCATCCGCACTTTTGCCACAGTGCACAAGGGTTATTCGGTCTTTGCCGGCGTGGGCGAACGCTCGCGCGAGGGTAACGACCTGTGGTACGAGATGCGCGAATCGGGCGTGATTGACAAGGTGGCGATGGTCTTTGGCCAGATGAACGAGCCGCCGGGCGTGCGCTTTCGCGTGGGCCTCACCGGTTTGACCATGGCCGAATACTTTCGTGACCAGGGCCGCGACGTGCTGCTCTTCATTGACAACATTTACCGCTTTGTGATGGCCGGCATGGAGGTTTCTGCGCTGATGGGCCGCATGCCCAGCGCCGTGGGCTACCAGCCCACCTTGGGCACCGACATGGGCGAGCTGCAGGAGCGGATCGTCAGCACCAAGCGCGGCTCGATCACCTCGATGCAGGCGGTCTATGTCCCGGCCGACGACTATACCGATCCGGCCCCGGTGACAACCTTCGCCCACCTGGATGCGACCATCGCGCTCGAGCGTTCCATCGTGGAAAAGGGCATTTATCCGGCCGTGGACCCGTTGACTTCCACGTCGCGCATCCTCGATCCGCGCGTGGTGGGGGAGGAGCATTACGCGGTGGCCCGCGAGGTCCAGCGCGTGCTCCAACGCTACAAAGACCTATCCGATATCATCTCCATCTTGGGCACGGAAGAGTTGAGTGAAGAAGATAAGCGAACAGTAGACCGCGCACGCAAGATCGAAAAGTTTCTCTCGCAGCCTATGTTCGTGGCCGAAGTGTTTACCGGCCGTCCCGGCAAGTACGTGTCCATCCAGGACACAGTGCGCAGCTTCAAAGAGATCTTGAAAGGTGATCACGATGGTATTCCTGAGCAGGCTTTCTATATGCAGGGCGGCATTGACGATGTCCTGGAAACCGCCCAAAAGATGCGGCAGGAGTAGGTGTCATGCCCATCCAGTGTGACGTGGTGAGCGTCGAGCGCGTCGTCTTTTCCGACGATGTGGACATGGTGCTCGCGCCGGGAGTTGACGGGATGCTGGGCATTCTGCCCCATCACGCTCCCCTGATGACGGCGCTCGTCCCGGGCGAGATCGTTATTCACAAGGCTGGTCAGGAAGACGTGCTCCTGGCCGTTGGCGGTGGCTTTATGGAGGTACGTCCCGACCGGGTGACCATCCTGGCCGATTCGGCAGAGAGAGCCGAGGAAATTGATGTGGCGCGCGCCGAGGCGGCGCGTCAGAGTGCTCAGCAGCTTTTGAGCGGGAGACCATCGGGCGCGGACATTGTGCAGGCCGAGCACGCCCTGCGCCGCTCGCAGATCCGCCTGAAGGTGGCTCGTCGGCGTAGGCCATCTATACCAAAATCGTCTGAATCAAAGTGAGGCTACATGTTTGAAAAACATCTCGGCATTGACTTAGGAACGGTCAATGTATTGGTCTATGTCCACGGTCGGGGCATCGTTCTGCAAGAACCGTCGGTGGTGGCCCTGTCCGTCAACGAAAACAAAATCGTCGCCGTGGGTGAAGAGGCCAAGGCGATGTATGGCCGCACGCCGGACGTCATCGAAGTCCTGCGCCCCATGCGGGATGGCGTCATCGCCGACTATATGGTCACCGAGGCGATGCTGCGCTATTTCATCCACAAGGCGGTCGGGCGGTCGAGCCTGTTCAAGCCGCGTGTGATGATCAGCGTGCCGTACGGCGTGACGAGCGTGGAAAAGCGTGCGGTTCACGAGGCGGCCGTGGCGGCCGGCGCGCGCGAAGCTCACCTGTTGTGGGAGCCGGTTGCAGCCGCCATCGGCGCGGGCCTGCCGACGGACACGCCCACCGGCAACATGATCATTGACATGGGCGGCGGGACGACCGAGGCGGCGGTGGTCTCGATGAACGGCATCGTCGTCGCCAACTCGGTCCGCACGGGTGGTGTGCGCTTTGACGAGGCGATTGTCGCCTACATCCGCAGAAAGTATAACCTGGCGGTTGGCGAGCCGACGGCTGAAGAGATCAAGATTCGGATCGGCGCGGCGATGCCGCTGGAAGAGCAATTGACGATAGAGGTGCAGGGCCGCGATCAGGTCACGGGCTTGCCGAAGACCATCACCATCAGCTCCGACGAAGTGACCGAGGCGATCAGCGAGTCCTTGTCGGCCATCGTGGGGGTGGTCAAATCCGTGCTGGAAAAGACGCCGCCGGAGCTGGCCTCAGATATTATTGACCGGGGGATGGTGCTGGTGGGCGGCGGAGCACTCTTGCGCAAGATTGACCAACTGCTGACGAAAGAGACCGGTGTGGCAGTGTATATAGCCGATGCGCCGATGGCGTGCGTGGCGCTCGGAGCGGGCAAGGCGCTGGCGAATTACTATATTATGCGGCGCAGTATTCCCGGGCTGTGAATCTCATATTTCGAGTGTCAAATGTCGAGGGCGCTTCGGGTGGAGCGCCTTTTTGATGTTAGATACCGGTATGGTCAAGGATCGCAACGCAGAGGTTGACAAACCGAATATTGACTGGTTGGTCGGCCTTGGCCTGATTCTGTTGGCTGTGGCGCTTTACGGCGCGTCGCTGCGTTATCCCTTTTTCTGGGATGACCCGGTTGAGTTAGGACGGGCGCAGGCTCGTTCCGTCATTACCCTGTTCACGGCTTCACGTGATTACCTCTATTATCGCCCGCTGACTTTTACTTTGTGGAAGGCCATCGGCGCGCTCCAGGGGCGTTTTGATCCTTTTACCTTTCACCTGATTCAGGTCGTCACACATGCTCTGAATGGCGTCCTGACTTTTGCACTGGCCCGGCGGCTCATTGGCCGGCGGGCCGTAGCCGCAGCAGCAGCGGCTCTGTTCGTCCTGTATCCCCTGTCTTACCAGGCCGTCACCTGGGTGGCGGTTGCCCAAGTCCAGGCGACGGCACTCTTGCTCGGCACGCTGATCGCATATTATGATGGCCGGATGCGTGGGAATCAGCGGCTGTTGTGGCTTTCTCTGGCTTTGACGGTGGTGGCCTTGCCGGTGCATGAAAATGGCATGGCGTTCTGGATGATGGTGGTTGCTCTGGACGGAGTGCTCTTGTGCCGGGAACGAGCCGCAGAAAGCTGGGGCGTGTTCCTTCGCCGGAAAGCTGTTACCTGGTGGCCGTTTCCGGCTCTTCACTTCCTGTCCTGCGCCGGTTTTTTTCTTCTCTGGTCGTTCATTCCCAAAGGTGCGACGCTCACTCACCTGGCTTTTCAACCGGCGGTCGGTCAGTATTTGCTGCAAGGGTTGATCTGGCCAGTGGCGGGCGCTCTGGGAGTATGGGGGCACGTCGGGCTGGTTGACCAGACCAGGTGGCCGCTGACGGTCACGGCTCTGGTGACACTGGCATGGTTGTTGGTTGCTTATGGGCGAGGCAGGCAATTGCTGTTGTTGGGTCTAGCGGTTTTGTGGTTTGTTGTCGCCGAGGTTCCTGTGTGGGTCACTCAGGCAATAGGCTATGTGGGTCTTGCACCGAGGCTGTTTTACATTGCCTCACCAGCGGTGGCGCTGGTTTGGGCAGGGCTGCTTGGGCTGGACATCCGTCTGCCAGGGACAGGGTCGTGGTGGGAGCGGCGAGCCTGGCAGATCGCTGCCGGCGTGCTGATGGCCGCTGTGGCCTGGCAAAGCGTTGACTTTGTCGGTGTGCGAAATCGTATCTACGCTGGCGTGATGCCGGCCGTGTGGGACGTGGTGCGCCAGGGAGCAGAAGCCGGTACGAACGCCAGGTTATTGTTCGTCAATGCGCCGGATCGCGTCACGCCCTATGATCGCCAGTACCCGGTGGGCGATGCTTTGGTGATGGTGATGCCAATTGACCGGGATCTGGCGAGTTATGTGGCCCTGCACACCGGCGTGCGTCCGACGACGCAATCGCAGAGTGCGCCTGAACTGGCTAACCTGGATCGTTATCCGTATTTCGTGAACATGCGGGGAGTGATCGCTCAACCGGACGCGCTAGCACAGACGATTCGGACTGCCGACAAAGTGTTTTTCACCGAGTACCACCCTGATGGAATGGTGCGTGTTGTGGAAGCCGGGAGTGTTTTGAGTGGACAGACATCGGGCAAGCCACTGGCTATTTTTGGGACGGTGTTGCAACTGCAGCAGGCCACGTTTGAGCCCCCAGGCCGGTTGGTGCTGCAATGGATGTGCCTGGGGCCGGGGACACCCGGCGATACCATTTTCGTGCATGTGACCGGCGAAGACAGAAAGCCCGTTGTCCAGGCCGATGGTGATCTGCTGCGAGGTTTGTGGCTTTTGGACTATTGCCAGGCTGGCGAGCGCATTCGTGACGTGCGGAGCCTTCCCGTGGAGAACATTCCGGCAGGCCAGTACTTTATCAGGGTCGGAGTATACAACCGAATGAATAATCGGCGCCTGCCGGCGCATGACGCGCAGGGAGAAGCCGTTTCCGATGATAGCATCGTGGCAGTCGTTTGGGAAAAGCCATGAGCTTCGTCAGATGTGCGACAAGGCAACTCAAAAGGCGCTCCACTCGGCGGAGCGCCTTTGAATTTTACAGGTAATACGTCATCCGCTGCAAGTGCGTCACCGGATCGGTGTGCTGCACGAGCGCGCCTTCTGGCACTTTGAGCGTGATGGGGGCGTAATTCAGAATAGCTTTGATGCCGGCGGCCACACACACCTCGGCAACCTTTTGCGCCTCCTTGGCAGGCACAGCAATCATCGCCATCTGGATACCGCGCTCGCGCACAACCTCGGCCAGCCGATCCATGCCCATGATTTCCAGGTCGCCGAGGCGCTGGCCGATCTTGGTCGGGTTGCTATCGAACAAAGCAACGATGCGAAAGCCCCGATCCACAAAGCCACCATAGTGCGCCAGCGCCCGCCCCAGGTCCCCCACGCCAATCAGCGCAATCGGCCATTCACGGTCTACCTTGAGGATACGCAGCAATTGCTCGCGCAGGTAGCCGACGTTGTAACCCGTCCCCTGCTTGCCGAACTCGCCAAAGAACGATAAATCCTTGCGAATCTGCGCCGCGCTGATGCCGAGCCGCTTGCCCAGGTCGTGCGACGAGGTCACCTGGGTTCCCTCCGCAGCCAGGAACGACAGGGCGCGGAGATAAATGGGCAGACGTCCGACGACGATATCCGGTATGGGCTTGGTCATGGCAATCCTCCTGTATGGCTGGCTGCATCGGCTTGGGCTAAGAAAAATGTTACCATAGTTTGGTGGGGTTGGCAAGCGAACTTGCTTGCTGGGGAGGCTCGTGTTATAATCGCCGCCTGTATTCCAGACAAGGAGTGTTCCGTTGGCAACTTATTTGAATCTGGCTCAAATCGTGATCGCCGTAGCGCTGATCGTGATCATCATGCTCCAGACCAAAGGGGCTGCATTGGGCGGCGTCTTTGGCGGCAGCGATAGCGCTGTATACAAAACCCGGCGCGGTATGGAAAAGACCATCTTTAACGTGACGATTGGCCTGTCTGTGGTGTTTTTTGTCATGGCGATCCTCAACGTGATGGTTCTCCCAGGCAAGTAGAGTCGTCCGGGTTGGGCAGCGCCTTGAGTCGTCACCTGGATTGGCGCTGGCGAGAACAAGCTTTTTCGACGTGAGCCACTGGCGAACCTGGTGGCTCCTTGTCGTTAACGGTCGGGATCTGATGGCGAAGCAAAGCGGCACAGGAGTGTTCCTTGTGCCGCTTGTGTGTCTATAGGATTGCCCTACAACAATTGCACTGTCCGCGAGATTTTTGTCGCACTCTTTTAAGAGTTGTTGGCTGCTGCCCGTGCTTGTGCAAGATTGTATGTCACGCGGGGGGAAAAGTCAAAAGGCGAAGGGTGATATAATCCCCGCAGCCAAACATGCGGAGAGGTGGAGATGCAGATCAAGCTGACGATTTACTCTGACTATATCTGACCCTGGTGCTATGTCGGCCAGGGTGTGGTCGAGCGATTGAAGAGCGAACACGACGTGGCCGTGGAATGGAAGCCGTTTTTCCTTCACCCCGAAATGCCGCCGGAGGGCATGGAGTTGCCCGCGGCCATCCGCGCTCGCATGGCGGGCACTCACGAGCGGTTGCAGCAGATGGCACACGCTGCCGGGCTGGAGATGGTCTTTTCAGAACACATCCCCAACTCCCGCCGCGCGCTCGAAGCGACCGAATATGCTCGCGCTCAAGGCAAGGGCATCGAGTTCCACCGCCTCGTCTTTCGCAAATTCTATGGCGAGGGGCAGAACATCAGCCGGTGGGAGGTGCTGCGCGCCGCCGCGCAAGAAGTTGGCCTGGACGCGGACGCCATGCAGCGCGAGACCGAAAGTGGCAGTTTCACAGCGGGCTTTGACGCGCAGATCGAGGAGGCTTACTCGCTGGGCATCACGGGCGTGCCGACCTATATCCTGAATGACAAGTACGCCATCGTCGGGGCGCAGCCCTATGAAGTGTTCAAACGTGCCATCGCGCGGCTTGAATCGGAAACGGACTGAGACACTGCATGGGGCAAGCTTCGATTCGGTGCAGCACCTGGGGCGATGCAACCCAAGCGTGGGGCTGCACCGGCACGTTTTTGTGACGGGCGGCATAATCGGGGCAGGTGGACCAAACTAGCGCTCGCATACAAAGAAGGAGGCCAAAATGAACATTGTGTTGTGGGTTCTTCAGGTTTTGCTGGCGGTCGCGTTCCTCATGGCAGGAGCAATGAAAGCGTTCCAGTATGAGCGGGCAAAAGCGCAGATGAAGTGGGTTGGGGATGTATCCCACGGATTAGTCACGTTCATCGGCGTCAGCGAACTGCTCGGCGGCATCGGTTTGATTCTCCCCGCGCTGACGCATATTCTGCCGTGGCTCACCCCACTTGCGGCTGTGGGCCTGGCCGTCGTGATGGTTTTGGCCAGCGGCTTTCACGCCACACGCCGCGAATACTCACATATCGCCCCCAACGTCGTCCTTTTCGTCCTGGCAGCCTTTGTGGCGTACGGGCGTTTTGTGATTGCGCCGCTCTAGTCGCAATCCCAGCGATCAAACGCTGTAGCTTGTTTGGGGCACGGGCCGGTCACACTTGGGCGGGCGCGTGCCATTTTTATCGGGGCAGAATAAATCACATCCGGAGCATTTACAATGACTCTCGGCCAAACGCTTGAGGAATTAAAGACGACGGCAACCGCCGATTCAGACAAGAAAATGCCGGCCCTGTTCGTGGGGCATGGCAGTCCAATGAACGCGATTGAAGATAACGAATTCAGTCGCGCCTGGGCACAAGTGGGCCAAGCCTTGCCCAAGCCACAAGCGATTCTGTGCGTCTCTGCGCATTGGGAAACCGCCGGTACACTCGTCACGGCGATGGAACAGCCCAAAACCATTCACGACTTTGGCGGGTTCCCGCCGGCGCTCTACGAGATGCAATATCCCGCGCCCGGTTCGCCCGAGCTGGCTCGGCTCATCCAGGGAACCGTGAAAAAGACCCCGGTGAGTTTAGATCAAGACTGGGGACTCGACCACGGCACATGGTCGGTCTTGTGCCGGATGTTTCCCAACGCCGACATACCCGTCGTCCAGCTCAGCCTGGATCAAATGCAAGAACCGGCGTTCCATTACGCGCTGGGGAAAGAATTGTGCGCGCTGCGGAACAAGGGCATCTTGATTCTCGGCAGTGGGAACATTGTCCACAATTTGCGCATGATCGCCTGGCAAGGCGGGGAATATGATTGGGCAGTAGAATTCGATGAAACCATCAAGCAGTTGATTCTGTCCGGCGATCACGACTCGATCATCCATTATCAGAAGCTGGGCAAGACCGCGCGCTTGGCAGTGCCGACGAATGAGCACTATTTGCCGTTGCTTTACGTCCTGGCAGTGCAGGACAAGCAAGAACAGGTCCGCTTCTTTGCCGACCGGATGTCGCTGGGTTCGCTTTCGATGCGGTCGGTATGGATTGACTAGTCCGCCATGCGAGAGGTCTTTGACATCACCGTGCCGTGGATTACAGATATACCGACTACTCAGGTTGCCTGTTTGCTCTGCGGTCACCGCAACATTATCCCACTCAACACGTTTCTTCTGAACGGCAAACGGTTCCACACCGTGCGCTGCCTCTCGGACGGCATGATGTGGCTCGACCCGCAACCGACCCAAGAGTTCTACCACCAGCTTTACACGGAACACTATCACCGGGCAGGGCAAGACGATCCCCTACTTGAACAAGCGACGTTAGATGTGCACACCGATGAGACCAGACTGCGGGAAGCCGCGATTCTGAGGCTGAACGAGATCGAAGAGTTTGCGTCACCTGGGCGTTTATTGGAAGTCGGGTTTGGAAGCGGGTACACGTTGATGGAAGCCAAAGCACGAGGTTGGGATGTCTTGGGTCTGGAAATCGCCCAGTCCTGTGTGGACGACATGCGCGCCAGAGGCATCGCCGCAGCGTGCTCATCCCTGACGGACTATGGGCCACGTGAGACGTTTGATGTCGTCGCGATGTACAGCGTGATTGAGCACGTGCACGATCCCGCCGTGTACTTGCGCCAGGCGCATGCGCTCCTCAAGCCGAACGGTCTCCTTGTCTTGAGGTTGCCCGACACGCCGGACGAGGGGCCGCCCGCGTCTTTGATCGCGCATCTCTATCACTTTAACCAATCCACCATCTCTGAACTGCTGCGGCGCAATCGCTTTGAGGTTCGCAAGTTTGGATCGTTTTCCGTCTGGAAGCCCAAGAGGTATCCCGGCGAACTGCCGAACATGAACGTCATCAGCCGAAAAGTGTAGCATGACTCCATCGGATGCTTCCGCGTTGAGCGTTGTCGCGCTTCTTCGCCACGCGTGTTTCAACAGCGCGTCCGCTCATGCTCACATCTCGCAGCGCGCTCATTTCATCCTCCTTGTATATTTTCAAAAACTCCATCCGATCAGAATGTAGCTCACGAACGCGCCCAGGGCAAAAGCCGCCAAGACTAGCAGCCACACTAGCACATCGCCGCGTGATGCCACCGTGTCATTGTCCGACGCCAGGCTCCTAGAGCGCGAGAATCCCCAGGCCATCCAGCCGAGCAACAGCGCCACCAGGATGCTGATCAATATCAGTAATGCGAACACAAGAGACACCCGCTATATCCTTTCCTGACATTACCCTTTCGCAATTACACTCATACGATAGCACAATGAGGACGGTTCAGGCTTTATCCGAGCTTAAAGACAGTCTTATCCTGACCTTAAGGCGTCAACGGAAGAGATACATTGCGGTTTTGCATCCGCTTGAAAGTCGAATCGAGTCGGAAGAGGAGGACGAAAAAGTCAAGGCTTTAGCCGGTTTTCTTCACCGTTTGGCTAAAGCCTTGACTCTATTTTCGAACATGACCAGCCTGGCGTACCGCCGGTAACTACATGACACACAGATCATGTCTATTCTTGCATGGCTTACTGTGTGAACTCAGACGCATCATGCTGTTCTGCCTTGCGGTAAGATGGATGATGGCTATCTCCCAGCCGCCACAGTAGCAAAGCCGACGATCGGGGTGTTCGGGGCCAGCGCAACGCCGTTGACGTCAAAGATGCCGGTTCCACTCTCGTCTACGAGGAGGGCCGCCCACAGCGTAGGAGCCTGTCCAACTCTGCCGCTGTTGACGTCTGCCGTGAGCCCCATGTTCTGGCCTTGATGCACAGGCGTGTAGCCCACGAGCGCATTGAGACTGGCGGTCGAGTCCTTGAAGATGCCCAGCCAACCGTCTTGGGCTGCCGTGACGGAACCAATAACCACCAGACCGGTGTCACAACAATCCTGAGCCTTGATCGCGATTTGATTCGCGCTTGGGCCTTTTGCGACATTGGTCGAGGCGGCCACAGGAGCCGCTGGCTGCACATTCGCTTCAGTAGCAAAACCGACGATCGGGGTGTTCGGGGCCAGCGCGACGCCGTTGATATCAAAGATGCCGGTTCCACTCTCGTCTACGAGGAGGGCTGCCCACAGCGTAGGAGCCTGTCCAACTCTGCCGCTGTTGACGTCTGCCGTGAACCCCATGTTCTGGCCTTGATGCACGGGTGTGTAGCCCACGAGCGCATCGAGACTGGCGGTCGAGTCCTTGAAGATGCCCAACCAACCGTCTTGGGTCGCTGTCACAGAATTGATAACCACCTCACCGGTGTCACAGCAGTTCTGAGCCTTGATCGTGATTTGAACAGGGCCAGGAGCCGCGGCGGTCGTAGGAGCCGCAGGCACTGCGGGTTGCGCAGCCGCCTCGGTCGCAAAGCCGACGATCGGGGTGTTCGGGGCCAGCGCAACAGTGTTGATGTCAAACACGCCGAATCCACTCTCGTCTACGAGGAGCGCTGCCCACAGCGTGGGGGCCTGTCCGACTCTGCCGCTGTTGACATCCGCCGTGAGTCCCATGTTCTGGCCCTGATGCACGGGAGTGTAGCCCACGAGCGCATCGAGACTGGCGGTCGAGTCCTTGAAGATGCCCAGCCAACCGTCTTGGGCTGCCGTGACGGAATCAATAACCACCAGACCGGTGTCACAACAATTCTGAGCCTTGATCGCGATTTGAACAGGGCCAGGAACAGCGGCACTCGCTGTGCCGACTACCCCCAAGCCTGCCATGGCGATGACGGCAATCGCCGTCAAGAGAACTGAGAATGTTCTCTGCGTTTTCATTTGTAATCTCCTTATTTTTGATTGGTCTGCGAGTCATGAGCCGGCCAGCTACAGGCCAGCGGTATTCAGGCATGTCCTTGCCTCAATCCCGCTATACGATAGCACAAAACAAGTGCTTTTGTCCTTATAGGTGCCTTAAGCCAACCTTATCTGAACCTTAAGCTAAGCGCAACGAAGGAAATGCTACGGTGCCGCAGGCGATCCATTCAGCAGGCCGATCAAAACGAAGCGACCCTGGAGACCGACCACGGAAAGGCCGGCCCAGGGTCGCGAGCGGGAAGAACACGGGGGTTTAGTGGAACGGCAACCAAATCGTAAAGCCGCTGCCCGAACCGAGGGCGCTTTCAAGTTCTAAGCGCCCGCCATGAGCGATCACCAGGTCATGAGTAATGCTCAAACCCAGGCCCATGCCCTGAGGGAACCGCCGCCCTGCCTGGCCCCGGTAGAACGGGGTAAAGATGCGCGCCTGTTCCGCACGCGCAATACCGGGACCAGTATCGCTGACTCGCAGCCAGACTCTCTCGTCATCCAATCCCGCTTTCACGGAGACGACACCTCCGGCTGGAGTGTATTTGATCGCGTTGCTCACCAGGTTGCCCACCGCCTGGCCCAACCGGTCAGGATCAATCTCCAGCGCGGGCAAATCGAACGGAACGCTCTCGTCCCACTGCAATCCCTTTTCGCGAGCGGCCTCGCGCCTCGGCGCGAGCAGATGGACGAGCCATTCGCTCAGCGCCACAGGTCGCTTGCACAGCTCTAGCTCGCCCGTCAACTGCTCGCGGAGCCGGGACAGATCATCCAGCAATCGCGTCAAGCGCCCGATCTCGTCGTCCATGCCTACCAACAGCTCGCGCCTCAACGCCTCGTCTTGATCAGCGCCGCCCAGCAAAGCCTGCGTCGCCGAATGCAAGGCTCCGAGAGGACGCCCCAGTTCGTGCGTCAGGTTGGCCAACAACTGGCGGCGGTTCTGCTCGAGCGTGCGCAAGCGATCCACCAGCGTATTGAACGAGCGCAACAGCAATCGAACTTGTTCAGGCCCCTCTACGGGCAGAGGAGACAGTGACTCGCCATTGGCGAGTTGATCAACCGCTTGAGTCACACGCTGCAAGGGCCGCTCGAGATCCAGCGCCAACACCAGGCCAATGGCGCCGCCCAAGATCAACCCCACGACCAAAATCCCCGTGATGAGATAACGCAAGCGCAGGAACAACTCGTAGACATTCACCAACTGATGTGTCAGGCGCACAACGCCGAGGACTTGGCCGCTTGAGCCTGTGACCGGCACAAGGACATCGGCCACTTCGGAATGCATACGTTGGCTATAAGCCGTGCGCACGCTCTGTTGACCGCTCAGAACCGATGGCAGATCCTGATGATTGAACAGTTGATCAATCCGTGCGGCATCGGCCGGATCGCTGGAAGCCAGCAACCGCCCGCGTGAATCCAACAACATGAGTCGGGCCGTCAGACGGGGCGTGACACGCGCGACAAACGCCTGGGCGCGTGCCGAATCACTCCAGAGATCAGGCTGATCCACGGCAATTTCCGAGACGAGACGAGCCTGTGTCAGCAAGCCATTGGAGAGGTTTGGCAACAACACCTGGGTTTCCAACACATAGACCAGGGCAATGCCCATCAGCGGTACAATGACCAGCAGCGGCAATAGATGACTCAGGATGAGGCGACCACGCAGACTGCTCAACATGAGCCCTCCTGCGGCACCAACTTGTAGCCCACACCGCGCAGTGTCAAGATACGACGAGGATGTTGGGGATCCTCTTCCAACTTTTCCCGCAGCCAACGGATGTGCACATACACGACCTGCGGCTCGCCGGCGTACTCGGCTCCCCACACGCGCGCGAGCAGGTCATCGGAAGAAACCACACGCCCGGCTTCCCTCGCCAGAGCATGGAGAAGCTCGAACTCGCGAGGCGGCAAGTCGAGCGATTGGCCTCCGACGATGACGGTGTGAGCGGTCGGATCAATCGTCATATCGCCTACCGCGAGCGGGGTTTGCGTGGCCATAGCAACGGCGCGTTGCGACCGTCGCAGCACCGCCTTGATGTGCGCCAGGAGCACATCCACGTCGAACGGCTTGGTGATATAGTCATCGGCCCCCAGTTCCAAACCGAGCGCTTCGTCCAATTCGCGGCGGCGAGCGGTGAGAAAGATGATGGAGGCAAACATCTGCTGCTGAAACTGACGCAAAGCGTCCAGGCCATCCATCCCCGGCAGCCCGATGTCCAGAAGGATCAGATCGGGCGTGGCTTGGCGAGCCAGGGCTAGAGCATCCTCTGCATTCGCAGCAGTGCCGACGTGGTAGCCGGCCTGCTCAAGGTTGAACGCCAGACTGCGGCGCAGCAGCGCATCGTCATCTACCAGCAAGATTTGCTGAGACATAAATTATCACCCCTTTCACAGATGCCCATGGGGGAAACATTCACAGTACGTGCCCGTTATTAACTGGACACAACTTTACAAATCGTTCAGCACTGTACAGTTGGCATGAAATTCTACCTCGATAACATTAAGGCCGGCTTAACGTTACCTTCAGGGAACAATAGAAACAAGAGTACAAGTCACATACGCTATCAAGTGAGCAGAGCGTGGCGATGCACTTACGCCATTCGCGGGGTGTGCGAAGGGGAACTCGCGGTGTTGGGTGAAAGTTTAGTCACAATACGGTTCAGATAGGGCGCTGGAGTCGGGGCCTTGGCCGGAACGCGCTCGCCTAAAGGCTGGACTCTGCCCTATCTAACTTTACTTTCCGGTAAACTTGATTCTCCCGCATATATGGGGGCATCGAACATCTTGACCGCTATATACGGAGCTTCCTGCGTTGCCATGACCACTCTATGTGGCGGGCGTCCACTTGAATACCGCTATATATAGCGACAGACTTGATTTACCGGAAACTAAAGATCTAAACGGTATTGAGTTTAGCCAAAGTGTGGAAATCGCCGTGACCGTTGCCCAGGGGAACTGCCATGCGAGAGGGCTTTGACATCACCGTGCCGAGGATCAAGAATATACCGACCGCTCAGGCTGCCTGTCTGGAAGCCCAAGAGGTATCCCGGCGAACTGCCGAACATGAACGTCATCAGCCGGAAAGCATAGAACTCGAACCTTGCGAAGCGTGTCGGAAAACAGCTTGGCCGATAGGTGAAACCTTCGCAAGGTTCACGACGCCGCGAGAGACCGCAAGGCGTGAGCGAGCACCTGCACCGCACTCCGATATTCGGTCAGCGAGAGGCGCTCCTGTGGCGTGTGATCCAGACTTGAATCGCCCGGTCCATAAGCCAGGATGGGGCAGTTCCAAACTGGCCCCACGGCGTTCATATCTGCCGTCCCCGACTTGACGACAAACCCCGGCTGACCATTCTGCGCACGAATGGCTGCCAGGAACGCACGCACGAGCGGCGTATTTTTTCCGGCGCGGTATGCGGGAACCGGAGTGCCGACCGTAAAGATGTCGTCATTGCCGCGCAACTCGTCGAGCGTCTTCCACCATTGTGCTATCGAGATGCCCGGCGGCAATCGCACGCCCATCCGCAGAAAAGCTGTTTCCTCAAAGCCATCGTTGCGCGACCGCATGGCGCGCAAGGTGGGCGAAAGCTGCTCAAAGACCAACGCGCGCGTTGCATTGTACTGGTCGCAATAAGTTTTGAGACGATTCCAAAAGCCCACCGCGGCCTCGCACGCGCTTTCGTTGTTAGAGGCCGTATGGCTCAAGGCGCGCCGCGCCGAGTACTCGAACCACAGGCTGCCTCGATAGCCAATCGCCACGCGATCCCACCGGCTCGGCTCTCCGATGATGGCAAAAGTGGGATGGTATTGTCTGGCGATGTGCCACGCGCCGCGTGAATCGCCTTCTTCCTCCACCGCGCCGACGACAACAAATTGCCAGCCGGGAACTGAGCCGACCGCCGCCACTCCATCCACAAACGCAGCCAGCGGCCCTTTGGCATCCACCGTGCCGCGCCCGTGCAGCACATCGCCCTCAACGCGCACCGGGATTTCGCCCAGCACCGTGTCAATGTGTCCCAGTAACACGATTTGACGCGGCCCGTCTCCCATCACGCCCACGGCATTGCCGGCCTCATCGGAAAATGCGCGTGTGAAGCCAAGCGTCTCCATACGGGAGACCAGCCAGGCTACAGCTTCTTTTTCCTGACCCGTGGGGCTGTATCGCTTTACCAAACCCAGCAAGGTTTCACGAACAACCGAATCGTTCATGCCATCCGTTTCTCGATGGGGAGGAACGGCAGGGACATCTCACCTATATACTGGGAGGTTGGTCGGATGAGCCGGTTGTCGGCGTACTGCTCCAAGATATGGGCAATCCAGCCGGCCGTCCTGGAAGCGGCAAAGACGGCTGTGAAATACTCGGCGGGGATGCCCAGGGCATGTTGGACCGTGGCCGAGTAAAAGTCTACGTTGGGATAGATGCCTTTGGCTTCCATGACCGCCTGTTCGATGCGCCGCGAGATCTCGTGAATGTGTTGCTCGTTGCGCGACTCGCAGAGCAACTCAGAGTACTTGCGCAGATGCCGTGTACGCGGATCCTCCGTCCGATAGACGCGGTGACCAAAGCCCATGATGCGCTTTTTGTTCTCCAACATGCCGGCAACGTAAGCCTGCACGGTCTCCACATCTGGAATGTCCAGGATCATCTCCATCACGCGCTGGTTGGCGCCGCCGTGCAAAGGGCCTTTCAGAGCGCCCAGCGCGCCCGCCAACGCCGAGTGCATGTCGGCGAGCGTGCTCGCGATGACGCGGGCGGTGAAGGTGCTGGCGTTCAGCTCGTGATCGGCGAGCAACACCATCAACACTTCGACGGCTTTCTGCTCGAGCTCGTTGGGCGGCGTGCCGCGCAGCATGTAGAGGAAATTCGCCGAGACGCCAAAGTTGGGGTCGGGTGAGAGAAGTGGCAGGCCACGCCGGACGTGGTGCAGGTCGGCGATGATCGTGGGGACCTGCGCCACCAGCCGCCTGGCCTTCCGCCAGTTTGCCTCGGGAGACCGATCCTCCACGTCGGGATCAAAGTTCGCCAACATGCTGACTGCCGTGCGCAGCACAGCCATCGGGTGGCTGTTGGGCGGGGTGAGCTTGAGCATCTCCACCACCTGGCTGGGAAGACGCATTTCGGCGACGATTTCGGATCGGAAGGTTTTGAGTTCGGCCAGCGTGGGGAGCCGGCCACGCCAGAGCAGAAAGATGATCTCGGTGAAGGACACGTTCTCTGCCAGGTCGTGGATATCGTAACCCTGATAGAGCAGCCGGCCATGGATGCCGTCTACATAGGAGATGCTAGTCTCGGCAGCGACCACGCCCTCCAGTCCACGCACAACAACCTTTTCCCCGTTTGTGTTGTTAGCCATCGCAATAGCATCTCCTTATAGTCGGCGCTGTATCAAGCGCCGAATGGCATAGAATGGAACAACGATTGCAAAGGTTACGCAAGGCGTTGACACACAGCGCGCGTAAACTCTCCGGTCGTCGCCGCGCCGCCTAGATCGGGTGTGCAGACGCCTGCCGCGAGTGTTGCGTGAATTGCCTCGCGCAGCTTGCGGGCGGCTTGTGACTGTCTCAGCGTATCGAGCATCATCGCCGCCGAAAGCATCGCTCCGACCGGGTTAGTGATGCCCTGCCCGGCGATGTCGGGAGCCGAGCCGTGCACCGGTTCAAAGACCGGCGTGCCTTCGCCCGTGTTGGCCGAAGGCGCCACGCCCAACCCACCCACCAGCGCGCTGGCTTCATCGGACAAAATGTCGCCGAACAGGTTGGTCGTCACCAGCACGTCAAATGACTGCGGCGACTTGACGAGCTTCATCGCGGCGGCATCCACCAGCATCTCGCGGACGGCGATTTGCGGATATTCTTGCGCCACGCGCAAAGCACATTCACGGAACAGGCCATCGCTCACTTTGAGCACGTTGGCCTTGTGCACCACGGTCAGCACAGGCGGCTTGCCGCGCTGACGTGCGCGCTGCATCGCCTGCTCGCACGCCACGCGGACGATGCGTTCGCTCGCCGCTCGCGTGATGACGCGCTCCGCGATGGCGGTGTCGCCTTCGCGCCGCTCACGTCCGCTATACAGCCCCTCGCTGTTTTCACGCACGATGAGCAAGTCAATACCCGGCTGAGAAAAATCGCCAGGCAGCGAAAGCACCGGGCGCAGATTGGCGTACAGATTCAGCTCGCGGCGCAGCGCCAGGATCGGGCTGCGGTAGCCCTTCATCCCGCCCGAAGGTGAAGATGTCGCGCCAAAGAGGACCGCATCGGCTTTCCGCACGGCTTCCAGGGTAGCCGCGGGCAGCGCATCGCCACATTCTTTGAAGCAGTCAAAGCCAGCCTTCGCTTCGACAAAAGTCAGATCGAGTTTGATCGCTTGCAGCGCTTGTGCTGCTGCGGGAATCACTTCTTGCCCGATGCCGTCGCCGGAGATGAGACAAATCCCAAATGTCAAATCTCAAACCTCAAATGTAACTACTCATCCTTGCGAAGGTTTTCGCTGATGAGGCAGCGAATTCCGAGTAACCCTTCGCAAGGGTAAGCGAATCTCAAATTTCAAGAGCGGATTTGAGAAATGGAATCAAGCCGCCCGCTTTCAGGAGCGCCTGGACGTTGGGTGGGAACGACGAGAAAGTGAACGTGCTGGCAGGTAGACGGATTTCGCTCCGTTCCAGATCAATCTCAACCGGCTCGCCCGCGTTCGCCGCCGCCACCGCTTCCGGGCAGACGATGGCAGGCAACCCCTGGTTGATGATGTTGCGGTAAAAGATTCGCGCAAATGATTCGGCCACAACCGCCGCGACGCCACTGTACTTTAAACAACTGGCGGCCTGCTCGCGCGAGCTGCCACACCCAAAGTTGCGACCGCCAAAAATCACGTCGCCCGGCTTGACGCTTTTGGCGAACGTCGGATCAAGGTCTTCCAATGCGTGCGCGGCGATTTCTTCCGGCTTGCGCAAGGTGTAGGTGTATTTGCCGGGGAAGATCAGGTCGGTATTGACGTTATCGCCGTATTTCCAGATTTTGAATACTAGATTTTGGATTGCTGAATCTCCCTCTTTAGGGGGTTGCGGAGCGTGACTTGCAGTGGGCGACTTGCTCGCGGCCTGTGACTTGCGACTTGTCGCTTGGTCGGTAACGAGTGCTAGTTGCTTGACGCCGACTTCCGACCTCCGACTTCCGACCTCCGATTTCTGACCTCTGACCTCTGACACCAGTTCCGCTGGATGGGCAATGTGTCCGGCGACCGCGCTGGCGGCAACAACAGCAGGTGAAGCAAGGTAAATCTCCGCATCGGGCTGACCCATGCGCCCTTTGAAATTGCGGTTGGCGGTGGAGACGACAACCTCGCCCACAGCAGGGATGCCCAGGTGATTGCCCATGCATGGCCCGCAGCCGGGAACGCCGATCACCGCGCCGGCGTCGAGCAAGGTCGCCAGGACACCATTCTCTAATGCCTGGCGATAGACCTGATTGGACGCGGGGATGACCAGTAAACGTGTTCCGGGGTTGACGCGATGGCCGCGCAAGACCTCAGCCGCTGCGGTCAGGTCTTCGATGCGACCGTTCGTGCAAGTCCCGATAAAGGCCATGTCCACTCGCCGGCCCGCCACTTCTGAAAGTGGGCGCATATTGTCCACGTCGGGGGGGCATGCGACGAGCGGCTCGATTTGGTCAAGGTTCAATGTGTACTCTGCCCGATAGTTCGCATCGGCGTCAGGATAAAGCGCAAGGTCTTTGATTGCTGATTCCGATTTCTGACCTCCGACTTCCGACCTCCAACCTCCGACCCCCGACCTCCGAGCCAACCAATCAAACACCGCATCGTCGGGCGGCACGTAAGCGTTCTTGACGCCGAACTCGGCCATCATGTTGGGGATGACCATGCGACTCGAAAGCGTCAGCGTGCTCACGCCAGGCCCGGCGAACTCGAGCGAGGCGTACAACCCGCCGTCCGCGCCCAGTTGGCCGATGATGGCGAGGCACGCATCTTTGGAGGTCACGCCGGGCGGAAGCGAGCCGGTGAGCGTGACACGGATGGCTTGGGGAACTCGCAGCCACAAGTGTCCCGTGGCCCATAACGCGGCGACCTCGCTGCGTCCCACGCCCGCCCCGAACGCGCCCATCCAGCCATAGTGCGTCGTGTGGCTATCGGCGCCCAAGATCAACTGGCCGGGCAGAATCAGCGCCTCTTCCGAAATCACCT
>Ga0315279_10001842_pt1 | contig 33790 bp, 28 predicted proteins | sample YL17G06_20_MG_FD_203694 | JGI IMG/M metagenome (GOLD analysis project Ga0315279, IMG submission 203694) | Sediment microbial communities from Yellowstone Lake, YNP, Wyoming, USA - YL17G06_20 | ecosystem: Environmental > Aquatic > Freshwater > Lake > Sediment | place: USA: Wyoming | collected...
ACTGTTTCCAATAATCTTAGTTATGGTTGCATCGAACTCAACTTGATATTGATTCTCCCAAAACAACTTCTTTGTCATGGCTTTTCCTCCAAATTTTCGTCTACACATTTTTGCTACTAATCTTAAACTACGCAGATTAATATTTGGCTAAAGTGATGAGCGCGCAGGAAAGGCGAAACATGTTAGTGGATACCCACGCTCATAATCAATGGGCGAGCTTTGGCAAAGACCGGGAAAAAGTGATAAGTCGAGCCAGAATAGTCGACGTTAAATATATAGTGAACATTGGATTTGACGTGCCAGGCGCGCGCGTTAAGGCTGACGTTGTCGATCGCTGCGCTGACTGCCAAGAATCCTGGTGCAATCACAGCTAGAATAACCGTGATTGTTGGTAGTGCTTTCTTTAGGTTCATTCAGTCACCTCCTATGTTGTTTTGAAAAGAAAGAAGACCTAGCTCTGTTTCGAGGGAATTAGCGCGCTCTTAGGAACACTTTTATTTAGGAACCCTTCAGCCTTGGATGGGTTTCCCGGTTCAATCCAACAAATGCAACTGGTGCCTGTCAGTTTGCTACAGGGTTGGATCGTTGGAAACCCTCTCTTTCCTTTTGAGGAAACGTGCCTGTCTACTTGCACCTTCTGTGAATCTCAAGCCCGTCTCCATTGGTTACGTATTTGAAGCTACTTCAGTCAACTTCCTTATCTTCTTAGATGTTTCTGGCGCGTTAGAAGAAGCTTCCACAAGCCATAAAAGCCCAGCGCATATAATATTGGGTGATACTTTCGATCAAGGAAATTGTGTTGGAGAGCGGATTGATGAACAAATTCAAGACATTGTTGGTGCTGTTGACACTGGACTTGGTAATAGCAATGCTGCCGGTTTTTCAACCGGCAAGGGGGCCTGCTGACCCGAGGCTTTATGCGAATCCGCCATCTAGGACAGCGTATCTGACAGCCCCGGGTCAAAACTACACTTTCGACGTAATGTTGGAAAACGCTACTGCTGTTACAACGGTTTGCTTCAGCTTGTCATTTGACCCTCTAAAGGCCAACGTGACAAAGATATCGTTGGGCGATGCCATTCCTGGAGGAAGCCTCATAATCGCTGACTGGAACTCCACAGCGGGAGTAATAACGGACGTTACTGTCACTGTTATGGGTACCTCGTATGACGTCGACAACGACACAGTTGTGACAGTGACCGTTTCAGTGTTTGACTTCGTCGGAGAAACAGGCACAATTATCGACATAAGGGACATGTCATGTTGGGACTGGTACTTGAACCAGTTTCTAGCTGGAGATTCACCATACGACCACACGATTTACTCTTTTCCAGCTCAAACGAGCCTCTATGCAAGTCCCGCATCCAAGAACCTAGGGGAAACATACCCCCCGATTGGGTCAGTCTACTCTTTCGATGTTATTCTGGAAAACGCAACAGACGTAATGAGCATAGGCTTCAGCATTTCTTTTGACCCAGCAAAAGTGAATGTGACAACCATAGTGAAAGGTGACGCTCTGCCGGGTTGCGACATGACAATTGAAGCTTGGGATCCTTCTGCTGGAGTAGTAGAGAACATCACCCTCTATGTAACGGGCAGCGGATATAATGTGGACAAAAAGACCGCCGTAACGATAAGTGTTCAAGCACGGGGTTCTACAGAGGACGTTGGAACACTCATCGACATCTATGATATGTCTTGCCGGGACGAGTTCAATAACGAATTCCTCTCAGGCGATTGCGCATGGGATCATACCGTCTATATATACGACCCATTCATTCATGACGCAGCAGTCATCGATCTGCATATCCTTCAGACCGCCTTCTATTCAGGAGATGTCGCTCGCATAGAGGTTGACATACAAAACCAAGGAAATGGAGAGGAAGAACTGAACACTACGCTCTACGCGGACGCTAACACGACGATCATAGGTGACGAAGTTATAATAGGCTCCAGAAGCGTGACCTTGCGGGCCTTTAGACGTTTCACGTTTGCTTCTGAGTGGGACACCCTGGGCGTAGCGACAGGAAACTATACGCTAACAGCAATCGTCGAAACACTTCTTGGCGAAGTAGACCTTGAAGACAACAATCTGACAAAAGGAGTAATCCAACTTTTCCAAATCCAGCCCTGCCCTGATGTCACAGTTACATGCCCCACTGCGATAACAGTCAATCCATCAATCTTCACTTACAGCGCCGTTTACCAAGCCAGACTCATCAATATCGGCAATGTAACAATTGAATCCACAGGTTTCGAAGGCGGTCTCAGGGTCTTAGGATCTAGGAATGGAACGATTCGCCTCTGCGTAAACCAACCAGACCTGGAATACTATGTCTTCTACCTACCACTCTACGGGAAAGTGCAAGTCCCCATATGGCTCATGTTCCAGCCTGAGACTCACTGGGGCGACTATGTTGGAAACTATACGCTACAACTGACTGTCTGTGGAACCCACAGACGCCAACTACTAATCTCCAACATAGACATTACAGTCTGCCAAAATGGAGCATACATAGTAAAAAGCGAAACAGCAACTTTCACCTGGACCTTAACTGGCGGATCTCTAGTTTATCTCGAAGCTGAAACTGATCTTCCACCCGGCTGGACGTATACGACCGACCCGGAGATAGGCGCGTTCTTCGAAACTCCCCAGAATGTCACAGTAACAATCACTGCTGCCCCAGATGCAAGGGAAGGAGACTGTGGGATAGTCAAACTGAGAGCCTACAAAAACTCCACGGGCGCACTCATTTGGGATTTCATATATTTCGCCTCCACAGACAATAACCCTCCGACGATAGAATCGATAGACACACCAACTCTATCGCCTGACGGAACCCTCTCGTTCAATACAACTGTTAAGGACAAGTCTGGCATAGACAATGTCATCTTATTCTGTGCCAAGGATGGTGGCTCATGGGAAAACCATACTATGGACTGGGCCTGCGGAGACACGTTCAATTCCACAGAATACATACTACAAGAGAATGCAGACACAATCCCGAAGACGATCCAATACTACATAGTTGCCACGGACTGGTTTGGAAATCAAACGCAAAGCGAGATTCATTCGATAGACGTAATGAATGACATCGCGATCAACGAAACTACAAAACACAAAACTGTCATTGACCAAGGCGGGGTGTTCATGCTGAACCTTTCCATCGCAAACCAAGGCTCCTTACCATTGGACTTCGTGAGCGTTGCTGTCTTTATCAATTCGTCAATTCTGGAAACGCAGAGTCTACAATACGTGACGAATGGCGCAGCAAGGGATCTGCATTTGACCATTGACACTTCGACCCTCCCAAAGGGTAGCTACGTGATTACAGTTTGTGCATTGAGTATTCCAGGCGAAGAAGACACCGTGGACAACACAATCCTTTGTTATTTGAAAGTGACCATCGTCGCAGACTTCAGCGGAGACTTTAAAGTAGGACCCGCTGATTTTGCGCTGCTATCAGCAGCCTATGGATCGACGCCTGATAAGCCAAAATGGAATTCTAACTGTGACGTGAACAACGATGCAAAAGTGGGCCCAGCTGACTTTGCTCAATTGAGCGCACACTACGGACAACACTATCCGTAAACGCGTCTACATCTTCAAACAGAAAAAGAGGAAGTCCAGACGGTTCCTCTATTGTCACTTTCTTTTTCGTTTTACGTAGACTGATGTTGTAGCAGCCGCCGTCAAGACTGTTGTGGCTATGCCGATGCCTGGCGCTAGCAAGCCTAGCTTGTCAACTGGAATCTGGGCGCCGCCTACTGCGGACGAAAGCTTAACGTATAGGGTGTGATCGTATGGGCAATCCCCGGAAAGCAATTCATTCGCGTCATAGTCAAAAGCTATTTGGTTGGAAATGTCGACTACTATGCCAGCCCTAGGAGTGAGAGCGCGGCATTCAACTTCTATCTTGAAAACCTCAACTGGATCAACAATGTCTACATATCCATTAACGTATGCTGCCGTTAAATCGTCCATGATTCCATTTGCGGGTTCCCAATATCCATAAAGCCAGAGATTGAAGCCAAGTTGCTTTAGTGTACCTGGATAGTATGCTGTTATGTTTACGGCAGTCGTGTTCCACCGTAGGAAACACGCCACTACGTTGAGTTTTGGAAGGTTTTCTACCATTATGCTGAAGTTATATCTAGGGTATGGTGGAGCTGGACTGGATGCGAGCTTCATAGTGTATGGGTTTGGTGTTGCAAACATTCTGGGCGTTTGAGCATGGGCTGTTCGAACATTGGAGACTAGGGCAAGTAAGCAGACAGAGAATAGCACGACAAGTATTCCAGAACTTATTTTTCCAATCATTCCTTTCCCTTATAACCCGAGTAGTTTAATGGGTTCTTAACGTTTCTGGAGAAATCTTCTATGCACAAAGAAAAAGTAGGGAAGTTGCGGGAGAAGTCTCCACTGTTGGGTGGGTTACGACCAACACGCCAGCCTTTTTCAGAAAACCGCCCATCTGTTTTTCGCTTCCTGCATATCTTCAAGCGTCTCTGCCTGTTGCGTATTCAAATCCAGCTTCTCCACGCGCGCTTTCGCGGGGTCATGAGAGCTAGCTGGAAGATTTCGTCCTTGTGACATCTTTTCCCATATATTCTGAAGCCTTCTGGAATCAACCTTCGCACAATCAGAAATAGCATGAAGAAGAATCAAGACAAAAAACGGGATGGTCTACGGGTAGTGTTCCCCAAAGTGGGCGCTCAGCAGTGCGAAGTCGGCTGGGCCGACTGCATCGTCCCCGTTGATGTCACAGTCTTGGTTCCATCGCGGACTACTTGGCGTGGAACCGTACGAAGCCGCAAGCAAAGCCCAATCGTGAGACGCAACTTTGAAATCTCCGTCAACATCGCCTGGAATCGTGACCTTAATCGTGCCATCGACAAGCATGTTATCCGTAACGTTTGTCTCGCCTGAAACGATGTCTGCCTCAGCACTTATGGTGTAATTGCCGTACGTGGCTCCGCCCGTGCTCCACGTGAAAACAATGGTCTTTCGATTGTCTGGAAGAAGATTCGTGATCACTAGCTTTCCGATGTAGGCAGAGCCTGCGTACGCAGTGACGTTGAAAGTTTCAGCCGTGTTCCCCTTGTTCTCAACTGTTGCGCTGATCTTGACTCCTCGCCCCCGATACACATGCATGGAAGCACATCGAAGATCCACAACCGTCAGGTCATGTATGACCAACAAGGTAAAATGGATGTCTTCTGAACAACCGATATTGCCGGAAGTGTCGTTTGCGTAAACCACTATTCTGTATTGACCATTGGCAAGACTGGGCAGAGTTGTGTTTCCAGAAATCGTCACGTTTCCTTGACCGTTTTGGCTGTAGCATGCCCAATCTATCGCTTCGTTGACTGTGAAAATCATAGGAAGATGTTCTGTCCCGTACGTTAGGTTCGCTGGAGACAACAGACGTATCGCGGGCGGGGTCACGTCTTGTGCTTCAATCCAGAATTGCGTACTTCTGGTCGTATTGGAGGTTCCGTCAGCCCAGACTGAGGCGTATGCAGTTGCGGTTCCTACATATGTCCAATGAGGCACGAAGAAGCTTATCAAGCAGTACGTGGAAGCGTTCGGAGCAATGGTTAAGTTGAGTTGGCCATATCCTATAGGAACGCTCAGCTCATCTTGGACGGCTAAGCACACGCAGACATTCTTCAATTCTTGCCCAACATTGACTAAAGTTACGTTAAAGTAGGCCAAAGTTCTCCTTGCAGAGTGGTATTCAGGGTAGCCTAAGGCGTCACACGGGTAAAACTCGGCCATTCGCAAATCGTCTTCTCCAGCCGCCAGAAGACAGTAATCAAGTGTTACGAAGGGCAATAGCATCATGAGAGAGACGAAGCTGCCGATCAAAATTCTTGCAGCAGTTTCCTTCAACACTGTACTTTTCCTCCAACACTACTGTATTACTAGTTGATAAATATCATTCTTGATGGCGTCCTATTGTAAAGTCAGAAAAGCAAAGCCTCAGATCCACTTCGATTTCAGACGTGACCGTGGCTGAAGTATCGTATAAGAAAGTGCGGGCGCGCAGACTGCTTCGACGCCCAGAAGCGCACGCAACAATTTAATAGTGAAATTGAGGAACTGATATAGATAGTTCGAACATTGAAGTAAGGATGGGATATTATGGGAAGAAAACCGCTTGATGTTGAGAATGCTGTAATGGAACTTGCTACGTACGATGAATCGGTGAAAAAGAAACAAGTAGCCCAAAGGATCTTTGACGCCGCTCGCGAAGAGGGAATCTATCCCTCAAGCATTCACGAATTCTATATGGCCCGCGGCAGAGGTGAGTTCGGCGGTTTCACGGTTCCTGCGATAAATCTCAGAAGCATGACTTATGATTTGGCTCGAAGCATATTCAGAGTGGCCAAGAGACACTGTTCGGGCGCATTTATCTTTGAGATTGCCAGGTCCGAGGTAGGTTACACCAGTCAACTTCCCATGGAATATTCAGGTATGGTTCTGGCAGCAGCAATAAAGGAAAACTATTCCGGCCCCGTTTTCATCCAAGGAGACCATTTTCAGGTCAATGCCGCCAAATTCAAGGAAAACCCTGACAAGGAAATAGAAGCTCTGCAGGCTCTGATCGCCGATGCAGTCAACTCAGGTTTCTATAACATCGACATTGACTCATCGACACTAGTGGATCTATCCGAGACCGATCTGCGAAAACAGCAACTTCTGAATTATGACGTATGCGCGAAACTCACCCAGTTTATCCGCCGAATTGAGCCACGAGGGATTACGGTTTCAGTGGGTGGAGAGATCGGCGAGATAGGACACCAAAATTCAACACCTGAAGACCTGCACGCATTCATGGCGGGCCTCAGAGACAGATTGCCCAAAGGACTAATAGGAATAAGCAAGATTTCAGTCCAGACTGGAACAACTCATGGCGGTGTTGTCCTGCCAGACGGCTCAATTGCGCAGATAAACCTCGACTTCAAGACCCTGAAAACTCTTTCTGAAGTCGCCCGCAAAGAATACGGGCTGGCCGGAGCTGTGCAACATGGAGCATCAACCCTGCCCCCTGCGGCATTCGGAAAATTCGCCGAATGCGAGACCGCCGAAGTGCATCTGGCCACGGAGTTCCAGAACATGATTTACGAATCAGAACACTTTCCCGCTGACTTGAAGAAGAGAATCTACGACTGGTTGAAAGCCAATGCCGCAAGCGAAGCCAAGAAAGGCGAAACTGAAGAGCAATTTCTTTACAAGACCAGAAAGAAAGCATTAGGTCCGTTCAAGAAAGAGATTATGGGTCTGCCGCAAGAGACGCGCGAGGCAATTGCGTCCGAGATCGAAGACAGATTTGATTTCCTCTTCAGACAACTTGGTTCCGTGAATAATAGCGACTTGGTAAACAGGTACATTCGGACCCAATAGATGAGAGCTCGCGGGGAACTCGCATAGCTAAGAGGCATTGAAGCGCGCGTGACATCGACGGACTGAGAAAAATCTACGGGTTCCAAAGACAACTGCACACGTCAGTTTTCACTTTCTAACAAAAGCCCAGATCACAATTGGTTAGCTCGCTCCACCAATCCCATAGTCTCCAATACATGTTTGATCAAATCCGGAGCAGCCGCAACTATTACCTTTGCTAAGCGCCGAAAAGAAAAGAGAAAAGACGAAATTGCCAGAAACTCGGGCGACTCCGAGATTCCTGGACAAAGCTTGAGGAGAATGGTAGACGAGGTTAAGGGGGAGAAAGGATCGTCCTTTAAGTTAATCTACCATTCGCCTCAGCTAATCATACAGGGCATAACCCATGTTTATAATCCTTTCGTCTGGTGTAAACTGGGTTCGAAAGAGAAGTCTCGAGGAAAGTCGATTAGAGAGCGTTTCTCTGAATGCCTAGCCTGCCAATATGATCTGCTGAACAAGCGTATGTGCACAGACAGCAGACTTGCATATTTATGCAGCGCTGTTTTAACTCTCCAATAGTGGCCTCGAACCGAATGTGAAAACGCCCTAAGAATTCTGCATTTCTTTCGGATGTTTTGGCTCATTTGATACGAAGATTGAGCGCATGCACATAATAACTTGATTTGATGTTCACTTCTTGATAAGTGAGTTTATTTAATTCACCTATTATTCGATAACATTGATCAAGGTGAACGTTAAGAGAGACAGATTGGCCATAGTTGCGGAAGTTCTGGAAATGGCAGGCACGGGAGTGCAGAAGAATAGACTATTGTCTGCGGGAGGCATGAGTTCTGATATGCTAAACAGGTACCTCAGTCTTATGACGAATGCGGCGTTGCTGGAAGAAGTGTCGCTGGGCAACAAAGTTGGCTTTCGCACATCCCCCAAGGGTGCAGAATTCCTTCATTTCTACTATGAAATCACATCGCTAATAAGGACTGATAACGACAACAGGATTGTGGCTTGCAAGAGAATTCAACTTCCAACCAGTCTTTCCTCATAACCGCATGATTGCGCGCAAAGCAAAAGTGAAAGCACGTCACACGCGGGAAAGGCGCAGAATAGCTGACATTCACTCTGCTCAACCTGCCATCTTGCACCGTCTTCGGAGCGTGGCATTCTAAGACATCTCAAGCTTGAAGGCATGGCTAAAGATTGCTCGACTCGACTTTGTCTCAGAAGACGCGGCAAGTGAAGCTCGTAGGCGTTCAGGAGAGCAGAGAATGATTCCGCAGAAACGAGATGTCCGTCCAATCAGCAATCCATGATGCTCCACCCAACTTGCTGAAGTAGTCTGCCGGAGCAATAGTCAGACCGCAGGGTCCTGTCGGAATCAGCTTGGCAATTGAGAGCTTGACGTGGGAAGTTGTTGAAGCAAAAAAAGAAAAGGGAAAAACGGATTGACTGAGCCTCGCTTGCTTGTTTACGATGTAATAGCAGATTTCTCCGTAAGTGTTAAGAGATTCTCTGGGCATTACAGACATCGGAGAGGAAAGTTGCGCAAGAAAGCACCTATCGCGCCGTTCTTTGCGCTTCTATTGATGAGCACGTTCGTCTCTTTGACAGTGCAAGTAGCCTACAGTTCTCCCTACACAAACATAAGTGTAGTCACAGCTCACGATATGATCACAGGCGGCAACTATCCTAAGCTCACAGTTCTGGACGTTAGGACTCAAAGCGAGTATGACGCTGGACACTTGTATGGAGCTACTTGGATACCTGTGACGGAGCTGGAATCAAGAATAGCCGAGCTGGCGGCTTACAAATTTGATGAGATAATAGTATACTGCAGCACCGGAATCCGAAGTGCCACAGCTTCGAGCATTCTTGACTCCAACAATCTCACAAAGGTCTACAATTTGCTCGGCGGAATCGAGGCTTGGGAGTCCGCCGGATACCCCGTATGGATGGCGACAGTTCACAATATTGACACAACATTCAACTACGACACAATCCAAGCAGCAATAAGCGCTCCGCAGACTCTTGATGGGCACACGATAAGCGTGGATGCTGGAACATACCACGAGAATATTGCCATTAACAAGACTCTCGCTCTCTTCGGGAGGAATCCCAATGATACCGTTGTTGTAGGCGTTGCGCTCTCCCCGGTGTGGGAGCCTGTCATCTCAGTTCATGCTGACAACGTCACGATAGCGAACTTCACGGTGACAAATGGAGGCCACGGCATCTACCTAGGCGGTAGCCGAAGCGTTGTGACCGATTGCGTGGCGTATGGAAACGGATTTGGACTGACGATAAGTTCATCTGATCAAAACTATCTGCGAAGGAATTACCTGCTCAATAACAGCTACAATTTATACGTTTTAGGTTTCTTCTCGCTAGACGACTTTATCCAAGACATAGATTCATCCAACTTCGTTGATGGAAAGCCAGTGCACTATCTAGTCGGCAAGAGAGATGTTTCCATCAGCCCAGCCACTTTTCCAGACATCGGATACCTTGCGTTAGTTAACTCAACTGATATCCAGATAGCCGATCTTTCCATTTCAAAGAACGGGAATGGCTTGCTATTGGCGTTTTCGTCAAATGTTGCGGTCGATAACGTGAGTGCATACAGCAATTATGATGGAATATCAATGGTTTGTCTGAATGAAACAACGATCAGCAACTGCGATTTTTCGTACAACAACCTCGGCGTTCTCTCCTATTTTTCGAACGATGTGCACTTCAAGGGCAACACTGTTTCACACAACGATGAAGGGATTTTCCTTCTCGGATCGAATCGCAATTTCATAACCCGCAACAACTTCATCGAAAATTACAGGTATTATCAGACACGGATCGAACAGTCTCACAATTGCAGTTGGGATGACGGCTATCCTGGCGGTGGCAACTATTGGAGTGACTACAACGGAACTGACCTGCACGGTGGTCCGTACCAGAACGAGACTGGCAGCGATGGAATAGGAGACACAAGCTACAGAGTAGACCGGAATCCACAAACGCCCCCAGAACTGACGGCATACGACCGTTATCCACTGATGGGTTCCTTCCATAGCTACAATGCTTCTCAGGTTGATTCCGGCTACATCGTTGACTTGATATCAAACTCGACCATCTCAGCTTTCGCTGTGGCTGTCTGGATTGAGCATCCGGAAAACCCGAACATGAGATTAATAAGGTTCAATGTTTCTGGTGAAAATGGCATGGCTGGTTTCTGCAGAATACGCATTCCAAGGGCTCTAATGAACGGCACTTACACGGTCTCTGTAAACGGTACAGAAATCCCATACAGACTGCTGCCATGTTCCAACGAGACACACAACTACCTATACTTCAACTACACCCATTCAACACAAGAAGTAACCATAACGCCAGAGTCACCGTCATTCCTCATTCTGTCACTGCTCATAACGACAACCTTACTGGCAGTCATAACTTGGAAAAGAAAGCATCCTGGACCTTGACTAAAGAGACAAGATCTGCGAAGAAAGCCCCACACGAAGAATTGACATACGCTTGCGCTGACGCACACGTGAGGTAGGTACAGCCGAGCTGAATACGCTGGAGAAGGATGTTGGAATAGCTTCAACGCATAGCCGTGGACACGGACTCTTTATTTTGGATATTTATTCCGTTTTCATAAAGCTTAATGTCTACGCCCATCATTCCGCTTTTGCCTGCGACTCGAAGGTGGTGAGAAAGCATGTCTGAGGAATCTGAAAATTGGGACGAAGAAGAGAATTGGGACGGAGAAGCCGAAGAGGAATAGAGTAGCCGACCTTCACGTGCTTCATCACATTTTCCACAATGCTTCCTTTCGTATTCTTGCATTGCTTTTTGGGTCAGCTCTCACAAAATCCACTACGATTGGCGCACATTCATATGCCAATTATGCAATTTCCTATCTTTGAAAGAACCTTGAAGGCTTCATTTTCCGGCTTTCTTGCCCTCTTCTTGTAGACGATGAGTGCCAATCATTTTGCTCCCGTCAGTTGGGTCACTTAGGTTTTTCCGTATTTTCTGAACAACAGTATTCCCACGAGCAAGACGGCCACGCTAGTTGCTGAGACCACTGTGAGATCAAGCAGTATTGTTGGGCTCGACGCTGGCGCGCCTCTCAGGAACAAGGAGGTCAATGCATCGGTCACGTAGTAGCTTGGAACGAACTTGCCTATTTCCTGTGCGGTTGCGGACAAAGCTGCTCCGACGAATGTGCCCAAGAACATTTGTGGCATTATGAAAATGAACGCAATCCCTGTGGCAGCCCCAGAGGACTTTGCCAGTGTCGCAGTGATCAAGCCAAATCCCACGTTGCACAGTGAGAAGATCAAGACTATGGCAAACGCCAAGGCAAAGCTTGTAATGTCGCCCTTCGGACGGTAGCCCACAAGATAAGCCATCCCAAAGACAAGTATCACCTGAACTAGAGCTCCGACCATGTTTGAAATGGTTTGGCTTGACATGAATTCCGTTGCGGTTGTAGGCGTGGCGTTGATTCTTCTTAGCAATCCGTTCTCTCGATCAAGTGCAAAGGATTGTGCAACTATCATCGTTAGGAAGATTGAGGCAAAAGCGAATAAGCCTGGAGCAAAAAAGTCAAACGTCGTGGTGATGCTTGCTTGGACCAGTGAGGGGCTGCTGATCTGAATCGGTGTGGCCATTGATCGTGTTTGCTGTCCGTAAACGGTTGCAGTCAGGGTCTGCTGGATTATGGGCTGAATCGCTTGTGTGGCAAACATTGACCCGCTGTCCAAATATACCTGTAGTGTCGTGTTGACCCATTGGCCCGGGTCTGCGGGTGCGCTCCAGTACGAATTGCAGCTTTGCTCAAAGTTTTCTGGGATTATGATTACGGCTGAGATTTTCCCCTGAACAAGCTCTGTCTGTGCAGTGTCGTTGTTAGGATAGGGTTGAATCTTCAGGATTTCCACGTTTGTAAGGTTTCCTATGAAGTATTGCGTCCACGATTGATTTTGTGCGGCTGAGGTTTCGCTGACTATGCCAATCTTGTAGGTGGCTGACTGGTTTCCGCCGATTCCGCCAAAGGCCAGTCCGAAAATTAGGGTGAGCATTGCAGGGAAAAGGATTATCATGAACAGTGCTGCTGGCTCCCTGATGAGTCTCTTCAGGTCTTTCTTTACAAGTGCGAAAACTCGTTGAAAATTCATTTCACATTTCCTCCCTGATCTTTCGACCTGTAAGCCCAATGAAAACTTCTTCCAGATCCTTCGCTTTGAATTTGTCCCTCAGCTGTTTCGGCGAGCCAAGAGCAATCAGCCTTCCGTGGTCTATTATTCCAATGCGATCGCAGAGTTCCTCGGCTTCCTCCATATAATGCGTCGTCAGGATTATCGTTTTGCCTCGTTTCCCGAGTTCCCTAATGAAATCCCAGACAGCGTGACGAGATTGAGGGTCCATGGCAACTGTGGGCTCGTCTAGAAATGCTGTTTCGGGATCGTGAACCAATGCCATTATCAGGTTTATTCTTCGCTTCATCCCTCCACTGTATTTTCCCAGACGTCTGTTTGCGTCTTCTGAAAGGCCCATCTTTTCGAGAAGCTCTTCGGTGTTCTTCCTCAGTTTCTCCTTGGGCATAGTATGAAGATTGCCAAACAATTCCACGTTCTCTCTTCCAGACAAGAAAGGATATGCTGCCGTGTCTTGCGGACAGACGCCTATTAGCTCCTTGACTTTTGCGGTTTCTTTTCGAACGTCGTAACCTCCAACATGGACTGAGCCACTCGTTGGCTCAAGCAGCCCGCAAAGCACTTTTATCACGGTCGTTTTTCCAGCCCCGTTCGGTCCCAGCAGCCCGAAGAGTTCGCCCTTCTCTATTTCGAGACTGAGATCATCTACGGCAGTAACGTCTTCAAACTTCTTGGTCAGATTTTCTATCACTATCTCTGATTCTTTCGTTTTTCCCATTTTGTATCAGGCTTCGTTGTCGATATCTAGTCCTGTGTCAACATGCCATCGTGAAAAAAGGAAAAGAGACTTAAGACCTTTTTGTTATGTGTTAGGCTGAAAACCAACATGTTTCATCAGTTTCTGCTTTCCTGAGTTCGCGAGCAATGACATTGAAAGGACGATGCCTGTTTTGTTCATGAGTCTCGATGCAGTACCTTCTGTTGCAGGAACACACAAGGCTGAAAAAGAACCATCAGGTCCGCAACCAGTTGAAGCGATTATTGGAACATCCGGCATCCGCTAACTAGTACGCCGACCTTCAGGTTGGGTCCTACCACTCCCGATGCAGATTGGATTTTCGCCACTTTACAGAGGTTGAAAAGGGAGGTCTGCAAGAAGCGACGCCATGCTATATCTCGAAAGCGAAGGTGGCCCTGCTCAGCCGCTCTTCTTTCTTATCTTGTAGACTGCGGCAGTTGCCAGAGTGGCAATCATGAACACGGGCGCTACGAGCGTCGCTGGAAACTCAGGTATGACGTCGTCGATTGTCATGGACCAGCTGAACCATGTCTTGTTGCCCGTGAGAAAACTTTCGAGAGCGTAATTCATTGTCATCTCGGCTGGAATGCCTGTTGCTTTGAACCAGTACCAGTCCATTTGAAAAGTTACGTTAGAGAACTCACTCGGAGGCGTAGTCATATTCGTCACGAAATGATTCACTTCCGCGGGGCTTCCTAGGTAATTGCGATTGATGGTCTCGTTGATGGTTCCGTCCATGAAAGGTTGCACTTGAGTGGTGTAGACGAGATCTCCTTGCATGAGGTTTGCTGCGATAAGCATGCCTGTGGCGTTGCCATCGTTCTCTCCTGTGTCAACGTCTATCCAGTGGGCTTCAATTGTGTCCGATCCATTTGCGTAATAACCGTGCATTTCCAAGGTGACGTTAGTGCCGGAAACAGAGAGAACGGTGAAAAGCCCAGAAGTCATGTTCACATCCATTTCGACGTCCATGGCGGTCACATTGCCCTGATATGTGAACACGTAGAGAGACCAATCACCAACGTTTACTCCTACGGTTCTCAGTGGTACGGCACCGTTTGCCTTCAACACCATTATCAAAACAGTGGCCAGAACAACCATGAATACGAGTTGTCGTCTCATATTTCATCGATGCTGTATTGTTTGTCTCAGTTTTTATGACTTGCGGAAAAACCTTCGGCAGATGCGAGTTCACTTTAAAAAGGACAAAAATTATAAGCAGACATGTTTAGATAATATGGCTTTTGGAGGCGAATGGTAGATTACATCTCGTTCTAATGTCCCGGTTTCCTTTCTCCCCTCTCTCCCGTCTGCCATTCGCCTCTTACGGAAAAGCGGCTGAAGAGCGTTTCTTTGAATATCCTAAACTGCTAATTTCGTGGAACAATCTTCTATGCATAAAGAAAAAAAGGAAGTTGCGGAAGAAGTCTCCACTGCCTGTGGCGTTACAACCAACGCGACAGCCTCTGTGAGGCTCGTCGCTTTCAAACCCTGTTTTTCTGCGGTTCTCTAAACCGATTCCTGCTATCTAGCCAAAAGTCTATTCAGACCAATTTCCTCTTCATCGCATTCTAGCTCAGATCTCTATCAGCTGACTGAAAATTAAATGTCCCATGGTAGCAAGCATTATATCCTTCAATACTGCAAATCTAGAAATGCGAAGAAGACAATCTGGTGCTTATCATTGGCTGAGGCCAGAATAGTTGTTGACGGCGTCGTTCAAGGAGTTGGTTACAGAGCCTTAGTCATGCAGATAGCAAGGCAATTGGGTCTGAAGGGCCTCGTCAGGAACCTTGCAGATACGAAGGTTGAGATCTTCTGTGAAGGACAGGAAGACAAAATATGCGAGTTCCTGAGGCACATCGATAGAAAGACAGTAGACAAGGATGTCTTGGGCATCAGTGTAACGAAGATTGAATGTTTCTGGAAAGACCAAGATAAGTATCGTCCTGCCTGGAAGAAATACTCAGGGTTCGAGAAAGACTACCAAGTTGAAGGTCTTTCGCCTGTTGACAAGGAAACGTTGGAAAGCCAAGAATTCGCCAAGCTTTACTTCATGGGTTTCCGAGACGAGCTGAAAGGTTTCAGGCAGGAGACACACGGTAATTTGGAAGCGATGGGCGCAAAGTATGGCGACATAGCAAAAGAACTGAAAGAGTTCAGAACGACTGTTAAGGAATTTCTTGATGCCTTTCTCTCAGAGCTAAAGACCAGAAACAGTCACTAGGCGCAAAATGGCTGTACCACGCGGCTGGCTGCAACCAGCATCCCCGCCTTGTGGAATAATGCACCTGATTTTCACTTGCCGCTTTCTCTGAGGATCTTGGCTCGTTCTGAAGGAGCATCTTGCCATGATTTGTTGTTGCGAAGCAAGAGCATGGATGCCCGAAGGACTCGTGAGGGTTTTTCTGGGAATTCGGTTTCTGATTTGTCGATCAAACGCCTGTTGTTTCTGCTTTGCAGATTGCGACGACGCTGTGGTCTCCCTTGCCTGATTATGGTCTTAGACAAACGAAAACCCTATAAGTAGTTGTATGGCTATATAGTTATGCAGTGATGGCCTTGGGAAAGTATTCAACGATATCAGTTCCAACCGACATTAAGAACCTCCTAGGGAAAGCTAAAGGCAACGATGAGTGGGGCGAGTTTCTTCTGAGCCTCTACGCTGAAGCCAAGAGATTGAAGAGCAAGAAGGCTTTTGAGGAGCTAACAGACATGCTTACGGCTAAAGACTTGAACGCGATACTGGATTCAAGCAAAGAGCTTAGAAAGAGATTCGAGTTCAGATGATGAGCCTGCTGGACACTGACGTAATCATAGAGATGCTCCGCGGGAGAAAACACGAGATAGGAGCAGTCTCAATCATATCTCTTATCGAAGTGCTCAGAGGAATAGAAGACCAGAAGAGACCAAAAGTGAAAGAACTGCTCGAAGAAAGCTTCAGCCCGCTAGACATAGACAACAAGGTCATAGAAACATACTGCGAACTATACCGAAAGCTCAAGGATAACGGCGCCTTGGTGCCGGATGCCGATCTCCTCGTCGCCGCTACAGCCATCGCCTACGACGTGGAATTGAGAACGAAGGATGAGCACTTCAAAAGACTGGAAAAACTGGGATTGAAGCTTACGCAGACACCCGGAAAGTAAGAACCAATAGTCGCTCCGTATGATGGAATTGAGCGTGCTGTCGATATCGGCGCCAAAACGCCTGTGCGCCTCCCTCTGAATGGTTATCAACGACACCTTGTCGCCAAAACTAGACAAGCCATATCGATTAGCCTTTTCGCAAGACCGACTTGTCCGCCAACCTTCAAGGGTAATTCAATGTTCCGGCATAAAACGTTCGATGATATTGCGTTAGAAACGGAAAAGAGAGGATTCTGCTGGAGACCTTGCCAGCATTGATTTCGTTGCAGCCAGCATGCTAGCCTTTTCATGAAAACCCGCTCATGATTGATACACTGTGGCTTGAAAAGCAGCTTCGGGGAAGAGGCGAACGTGGACAAAAATCTTAAGTTGATAGTCTGCTCTTTGTTCAATCGTGTGTGTTAATCCCATTTGCGGGAGTTGACTGGCGTTGCCTGTTGAAGTTGGTTTGGAGATGTATGCGGAGAAGCCTGTGGTTTTGCCGTTTTTCACGGGTTACGTGGCTCGGGGCATGCTGTTGCATGTTGTCAGGGAGATTGACCCTGCTGCTTCTGGATTGTTGCATGAGCTGAATGTTTCAAAGCCTTACACTGTGACGCCGCTGAGGTTCAGGAGGATGGATCGAAGTGAGAAGGGCAACGTATTAGATCCGCAGTTTCCGTGTCGCGTGAGTTTCAGATTTTTGAAGGACGAGTATTCAACGTTCGTGCTAAATTTCTTTCAGAAGCAAAATAGTCTGATGGTTTTTGACACGGTTTTTCGCATTGCTTCGCTGACTGTGAACTGTAAAAGCTATGAGGATCTTGAGAAAGAAGCGTGTGCGGCTGGTGAGCTCAGGTTCTGGTTCAATTCGCCTACGTATTTTGCCAGTTTAGGCAGCGGTTATCATTGGATGTTTCCCGATGCGCTGAAAGTTTTCCTGAATCTCCTGAGGTGTTGGAACTTGTTCAGCGATGGAAAGCAGTTTGGCAAGGAGGAGCATTTGGCGTACAAGGACTGGCTGGACAAGAACGTAGGTGTGAGCAAGTATGAACTTCGGACATGGCTGGCCACGATGAGGAAAAAGAAGGCGACAGGATTCAAGGGCTGGATCACATATGAAATGAAGGACAGAGAAAGCGAATGGAACAAGACAACGTGCATGCTGGCGAAATTTGCAGAGTTTGCCAATCTCGGAGGAAACAGAACCGGAGGATTCGGAGTAACGAGAGTCGTCTTCGAGAGAGAATGAGTTGTCCGATTATCTTCGTAACCCCAAAAAATAGTGGCTGAATAATCGGTAGCTCCTCTGGCAAATGGTCTACGCATGCGTCAAGAAGTCAAAAAGAGCATGATTCTTTCCTAGCGGCGTGGTAAGATTTATGTAATACATTGTATTCTGCTTAGGTGTGGGTTCGCATGGCTCAGAAGAGCGTTGTTGTGACTATGCGTCTTTCTCGTCGGAATTTGGAGAAGATAGAGGCTGTCAGAACCCTTGAGAAGATTGAGCGGTCGACGTTGCTGAAGGAGTTTATTGAGGATGGTTTGTCTCGGAGAGTTGTTGGCCTCTACAGAAATGGCAAGTTGACGTGTGGTCGTGCTGCTGAAATCTTGGGTGTATCTTTGCGCGAGTTTCTTGAAATGCTGGAAAGAGCAGGTGCTCCAGTCAACTGGGATTCTGAGGGCGTCAAGAGCTATCTGAAGACTCGGTACGGGGAATAGTGCGCGTTGCCGAGAGCAGTTTCGGATACTGGTCCTCTTATCCATCTTGCTCAGGTGCGCAAGTTGCACCTCCTCAAGGAGCTTTTCGGCTGCATATCGATCGTTGTTGAAGTGAAGAGAGAAGCTGTTGATGAGGGACTCAGGCTTGGGCATGCGGATGCTGGGCTAATCATGAAAGGTGTGCAAGAAGGATGGATAATGATTGAAGATCTGCCCAAGTCCGCGGTTTCTGTAGTTAGAAAGCTGGCAAGAGACGAAAACCTGTCGCTGGCAGATGCGAAAACTCTTGTCCTTGCGAAACAGGCGCAAGCTCAGATCATCGTTGACGAGAAGATACTCTCGGATATGGCAAGGATGTTCGGACTGCAAACGTGGAGCACGTGGACAATACTGCTTGAAAGCCTCAGAAGAAAACACATCAGATTTGCCGATATTGAGACTGCCATAGCCGAACTGGGAGAGAAAAGGCACAAGCTGAAGGCTGAGCAAGCCGCGGAAATCTTGAGTGCAGCGAGACTCGTAGGGGAACGGAAATAAGGAAGCTACGAGAGAACTCACAATGTGCTAAAAACTTTCTATCTATTATTCATGTGCATTTTGTTTCGGGGATAAGAAGAAAAGAGAGCAAGATTTGGGGATTCAAAGGCAAAATCCCAGCAACGGGAAATTGACCAGTGGTTTCCAAGCTGATGCTTGGTGTGGTGGGACCATTTGGGCTTAGAGAGCATTCGGGATAAATGGGCTGTGTAAGGTTGCTAGGTCTCGGAGACGATGTCGGGAAATCAAGAAGTCGTCATTCAGGCGCACAGTAGTTCGAAGATGACTTAGGTGTTTTCTCTTTCGAGCTTCTGGATAGTGGGTTCGTGTTCCTAGTCTAAACTCGAAGCTAATCTTTAGTGTAATCTTAAGTATGTATCTGTAATTCTGAAAAGTTATGTATCCGAAGGGGGTGATTACAGAAATTGTGGAAAAAATGGAAGATCCAAGCCTATCTGATGCTAGCCGCCGTAGCCGTTCTCACGGTGGTTCTGGATGGAAACAGGGTTTGGTGGGTTCCAAATCCAAGGTAAGAGCTTTCTGGAGAGAGCAGCGAGATCTCGTTGACTGTGCCAAGACAGTACTTATGCCTGTTGCATGGTATATCGACGTCATTGCTTTGCTCGCCGGGGTGTCATACGGCGGCTGCCTTTATGGACCGTTGGGGGCACTGGCAGGCTTTTTCCTGACGCAGTCTGTGGTGCTCTTCAAGATTGCTGAGGAGGTTCGCAGGCGGATGACTATTTGGCTTTCGGAATCTTGGGAAACAGAGTTGGTTAGCGCTCGAAAAGTCGAGGAATACAAAAGAGAGCTGGCAAAGACAAAAAAGCTCTAACCCATTTTTCTCATTTGACTTTTTCCGGGGCCATGTGCTGACAAAGATGAGGATCAGGATCCTCTGTTTTCCTTTTTTGCACAGGACTTGAAAGCGTGGATTATGCCTTTTTGCAGTGTGAGGGTTATCGTGGAAGCTTCTGAAGAGAATCAAAGAGGTTTCACGTTGTCCACAGTTTTGGATTGGCATGATTTTGGTGTGCTCGAATACATTAGAGGTCAGCTACTATCGGATGCAATGTCCGGAAACACTGAAAACCGCCCATAGGCACAGACCGCACTTCCGTAGATTCTCTTGGTCGTGCGATGTATGCATGTTGCGTCTGCATGACGCACTTCGGTCACGTTTGTCAGGCGTAAAGGGAGATCTTTCACCAGAATATGAGGTTCAGTTCGAAAGATGTCTGGAAGAGTTAGAGAAGGAAGCCGGGACAGTGGATGGGTTCAGACTTTCCTTTGGGCGGAAGCGGTTATCACTGGATGTTTCCTGACGTTGTGAAGGCGTTTTCGGGTTTGATGCGTCGTTGGAACTTGTTCAGAGATGGGAGACGGTGTGGTAAGGAGGAATATGTAGCCTGTAAAGAGAGATTGATGAAGAATGTGGGTGTGAGTGAGTATGAGTTGTGACAAAGTTGGCAGTTATGAAGGCTAAGAAGGCAACAGGGTTTGTAGGATGGATCACGTACGAGATAAAGGATAAAGAAAGCGAATGGAACAAAGTGGCGCATAAACTGGAAGCTTGCGGAATTCGCCAATTTCCTCGTAAACAAAACATGAGGACTCGGGGAAAACCGATGCCTTGTACAACAGAGTCTGCAACGTCCAAGTTTGAAGCAAGATGCAAAGTCGAAAACACAGGTCTCTATTATGAGCGAGTTCGATTGACCTTGATGTTTCTTGCCTTCCAACATATATGTTCTCTAGCGGTTTTGGCGCCACGTGTAAAAAGAACGGCAAGATGGACTTTCATGATAGATGAAGGACTGGCGAATGAGACTAATGCTCGTCAGTTACACTCCGCGAACCGAAAATTCTAGAGAAGCTTGATTCATTTAGCATGGGTTGAGAATTGATGCTTAGACTGAGTCATCATAAAGCACTGGAATTGAAACCGTCCTCCGGAACAATGAATCCAGTATCTCTTTTGTACCATTTCTGGAGGCATTCCTTTGGCACGTATCTGAAACTCCCGTCAAAAAGAACTGGAAGCTGCATTACACTTTCCAGTTTCTTTGAATATCTTATTGTGATTGTATTTTCGTTTATCTGCTTCCTCATTGTAGCCAACTTCCTTTTCCTCTCATCCAATCTACTTTCTTGAAGAACATTATGGATGTCCTTCCTTATGCGTTGAGCTTCATCTCCATGCTCCAAAAAAACGGAGACCGCATCACCGTAATCTTCGATAAGTTCGAATCTTGCAACATCTGATAGATTCAGCATCCTCAGACACTGCATGATCTCTTCAGAATCTTGGCAACTGCTTCTTTCCTTCACTACTTTGTAGTATTTTTCTATTGCCCCAGCTAAGTCTCGTTCTGAAAACTTGCTCCCAAGTCGCTTCAACACTTGAAGCGTCGCTCCAATAAGGACTCTATCGTAGACAAAGGAGTGGAGAAAATTGCCGCTACAGTCTTTCAATTGTAGTACCTTAAAAACACCTTTTCCCGCTTCGTCGCTTCTATTGCATCTTCCTGCAGTTTGAATGATGCAATCAAGAGGTGCTAAATCGCGATAGACTATATCTACGCTTATGTCGACGCCTGCTTCGACCAATTGAGTAGTTACGACAATCTTCCTGCGATCATCGTTTTTTATTCTGTTGATCCTGCGAAGTCTGGCTGCTGGTAGCACACGTGTGGAGAGGTTGATTAGTTCATTTCTTCCAAGGTTGCAGATCCCGTCACCATCAATGCAATCCTGCTCATTAATGCCATGTCGGCAAAGAAGGCGCTCTTTAAGAAATTCATATAGCTGCTGGCAGGTGCCTATCGTGTTCACTACGATCATGATATTCTTGTCATTCTCCTCAACAATCTCTTGGAAAACAGAGTTGCAGAAGTCCTCAAACGTGCAGGAGGCAAGATTTCCGTTTTCATCCAGATCAAGATGGAACTCCACGCGATCAAAGGCCTCAAAGTATGCCTTTTTGTTGGATATCAACTCTTGCATTTGATCTGGCTGGAAGATCAGTGGTTGCGTGGCAGTCATCAAAATAACCCAGCAGTTGTACTTCTTTGCGAAAAGGTTTAACACTTCATTAATCAGTTGCCAATACTTTGAAGGAATAGCTTGAACTTCGTCCAAGATGATTATGGAGTTTGCCATATTGTGGAACTTTCTTGCCGCTCGGTTTCGGTTGGTAACGAGACTGTGAAAGAATTGCACAAAAGTGGTGATAACAATCTCCGAGTCCCATGCTTCCATCAGTAATAGAGCTTTGTCAATGTCTTTAACGTCATACAGTTCTTCCTCAGTCTGTTCAACATAGTAGATATCGGCTAAGTGATGCTGCTTCAGGAACAGGTTTGACGGGACATCAGGAAACTGGTCTTGTAGAACTCTACTTATTACACTACTATTCTGATCGATGATACTTAGGAATGGAAGGCAGTAGATTATGCGAGGCGTGAAGCTGAGCTCTTTTGATATTCTGTTTCTCAACTTTAATGAGAACGAGAAAACTGCCAAAGTCTTCCCTATACCGGTTGGTAGATTCATGGAAAGAAATCTATCCCTTTGAAGGTCGATTCTGCTGAGAGATTCTACGGTCTCTTTGTATGCCTGATTCCGAATAGTATCCATTGGACTGCGATCCTCCGTGAATACGGCATTTCGGTATCTGTCGACAAGATCATCCTCGATCTTTAGGATCCTAGAGGGAAAATGGGTGATGGAAGCATCCATCTTATCAGCGTCTAGAAGAACGGAGTATAGAAATAACATGACAAGATAATTATCCATTTGCGCTTCTCTGCGTAGGCTTCGTGTCTGAACGCGGATCTCTTTGGCAAGAGCTTCCCAATGGCGGATTTCTTCAAGGAATTCAAGGATGTTTGTGCCACCAACCGTTTCAGTGAATATGTTCTGCGTTTCCTGTCGACTAGTGTTCAGGATATTGTCGACCTGCTTCATCACAAGTGCTCTTTCGCTTGGCTCCTTTAGTGTTGTGGCTTCAGCGTTGTCTTCGCCTATCAGGTTTCGAATATTTCCATGGTGCTTCTTCACTACTACCCACGCTATTGTTGGCAGCCATTGTAGCTCCTTCAGTCTTCCTGTGGCAGTTAAATAGTCTTTCACAACTTGGTATGTGAGCAACGACGACAGCAATCCATGCCTAGCATTACGTGATTTTCTGCCCGCATTCAAAGCATCTTGAAAATAGGCCGTTGCCTTGCCAAAATCGTGAGTCACGCCGATCAGGTACGCTATTTTCGCCATTACTTCTCTGTTTTCCAGATTTCGAGAGTTCACGATGCTTTCGGAAAGTCTGCCCACATTTCTGAGATGATCAATCAGGAGTTTGCTAGGATGTGATTTAAGACTATAAGAAAACAACATTGTCAGATCCGATGCTGTAAGAAATTGCGTCTGACATTCTTACAGGTTTACGAGTTACTTCATAGACAACCTCAGCGTAGTCTTGCGTAACTCGTTCGCAATTCATATAAGTAGGAACCCTCTCAATAGTGTATCGTTTGTCTTGCTCTATTTGCAGTTTTCCATTATCCATTCTTGCCACGCTGTGCACTAGTTCTCCGCTTGTTTTTTCAGGGCTATATTCACCTATGTATGCAAAATCCGCGATTAGATTAGCCGTGCCCAAGCAAGGGGTGTAGTAACTCTTGTGCTCTTCCAAGAACCCTCGAAGTTCTGCTCTGAGGTTCTCATTTCCAATCCACGCGTATATTCTGTACTTCGGATCTTTCACAAACTCGCAAGGGATAAGAGTACGTGGGTTTTCGCCGATATCCTGAAGCAAGAAACCTCTAGATGTATCAATCAGTGTTATGTTGATTCTGACTTTCCTCAGTCGACTCAATGGGCGTATAGCGAATCTTGCATTCTCCGGTGAGAAGATCTCGTAGTATGAGTCGCGGGGTAGCCCTAAAATGGCAGAAATCATGCCCGATAGAGCTGTGCCCGTAGGGATGGAATATGTCAAAGGAGAAGTAGTTGTTTCTATGTTTCTGTAATGGGCATAATCTCCCCAAACGTCAAAGACAAGGACTCTGCCTCTCGGTTCTGCAAAGGGAGCCATTTTCTTTTATCCTGAATACTGTTCTAAGTTCAGATTCGTAACACTGAAGTCCTTTTTGAGCAATTCCTCGAATGCACTCATAGTCAATTGCTGTTGATTCTTAGCGAGATGCAGATCAGGGCTCAACTGGTATTCGATTCTCTCAATTTTCTCCTTGTGCTCAGATAATGTTTCTGACAACTCATCTATGTCCAGCATGAAATCATCTGCACTGCGTATCTTCTCATGTTCGATTTTTCCCTTGAAAGCGATTTTCTTATCCAAATCCCCGATATGGTAGTTCTTTTCCTTGTAGACGACTCTGATCAGCAATCGTGGCATCTGACCGACTTTGGAACGAGATATAAGATTTTTCGTGCCATTCCACATGCCATCCAACAACAGCTTTACGTCCTCCTCAGCCAGATGTGTGGATTTTGAAGCGTTCTCGTTTATAACTCCGTAAAAGCAGATAAGTGAGTATGGCAAGACATACTCATCGCGGAATGTTTTCTGTTCTTTGCCTTGTTCAGAAGCAAAGGCGCCTGTTCCCTTTATGTGGACGATCTCAACCCTGTGCAGAGATCGTCCGATTCTGAATTGCACAGGTCCTGTCAGGGTGATTGCACTTTTTTCCTTTGTGTTTTTCTCGATAGGTATCGTGCCGCCAAACAAACGAACATCAATGCATTTGTCCAGAATATTCTGGGTTATTACGTCTCTCATTTCAGCTAGCTTTATCTTGCCTTTGTCAAGTCTCTCCTTGTCTTTTGTGAGGAAATCCTCGGCCCTAAGCTTGGCATCTTGGATCTTTCCTGGTTCATATTCAATTTCCCTGACGAAGATCTCTCTCCTTGAACTTATGAAGGTAGTCTCGCACGGTTCTCTTCAGTCTGACATCTGTAACAATGTTTATTCCTGTTTCTTCGTCGATTCTCGGTCTATTTTCATCCATCGGATCTCCATTGGGGTTGACGTCTTTGGCATCATATAGGAAGACTATTTCTGATCTGTTCTTGATCATTATTCATTCACCTTTTCTTCCTTTGTTTTGAAGATCGGGGCAAGTGTCATTCCTAAAGCAAAGAAGTAACTTATTTCGTCAATTGTCAAATTCCACCCCTTGTTCTCTGAGTCAATGAACGCTTCGGCCGTCACTTTCTCAAGTGCGCTATAGGCCATTCCATATTCTCTAAGCTTCTCGATGATTTCGGGAAGAAGCTTTTTCACTCTTCGTTCATCGAGCTTCAATCCGTACAGTTTGTCTCTGAATGGAGTTGATCTTCGATTGGCAAATTGTATGTCCATCAGATACTTTGTCATTATTCCTTCCAAGAAGACTGCTCTCTTACAGGGAGAGTTAAAAGCGTTCTGGTACTCAGTAAAAAACCGTGTTATCTTGTCTTCATTGTCTGTCGTCGAGCTCATTTCAACTTCACCCCAATCTGGTAGTAATTCCAGTTTACTAGTTAATAAAACTAACATCAAGGACTTAAGTGCAAGAACTTTCGCATGTCGATCATTGCCTTTGACAAAGGAGCTTCTTATTGCTCTAACAAATGCTGCTAATAGCAGGCGCGATCTTATTCCTCTCTGTGCCAGTACATCGCTGACTAGATCTACGAAGTATTTGTCGTGGATCCCTTCGTACTTCGACTGTGGGAAGAATGGTCTGACTAGCCCACCAAGAGACGTGTCCTCGTTCTCATTGAAGTCTCCGACTATCTTGTCTCCGAGTATCAGCTTCAACGTTTCCTCTTGAAAAATGGAAATTGAGCCTGCTTCCAACGGTTTGACTATCTCCTTTTCGGTCCTGAGTATCTGCCGTATCCATGACGGAGGAACATCCTCAACATAGCGCATTATGTCAAAATAGTCGCTTTGTTTCGGCTTTGTGAACACGAATGTTAGATTGACTTGATCTCCTTTTTCAGCCATTGCCTCAGATATGTCGTCTTCGTTGCACACTAACTTTCTGTAGCTCTTCTTTTTAGAAAGGAGGTCCTTAAGTAATTCGTTATCGAATTTGAGAACAAAGCTTGGTATCACATAGAAGTTAAAACCATAGAACGCTTTGTAAAAATGCTTGTTAAGAAAGTCCCTTCCAGCAGATAAAATGGTTGCACAGTCCATGCATACAGGTAAGCGTTTCCAAGTCTCTTCCCGAAGGAAATTGGGTGCAAATCCTTTCTTGTCAAACGTGTATACTGAGAAGGGAGAAGCGAAGCCCATGACTTCCGTCTTCTTTCTGCAAAGAAAACAAATGCCACTTCCCTTGGATTCGACACCGTGCTTTGAGTAGAAACCATGGCATGCTTCATTTCTTAGGATTCTCCTGAATATCTCGAAGTCTCCAATATGCTTCTCTTCATTTATCGTGATAGTTACTATTGCGTTTTTCCTGTCTTCTCTCCCAAGCAAGGTGTATTCCTGTTCGAGATCGTCGAATACACTGTCTATCTTACCTAGGAACCCTTCCTTCAGAGCCGACAGGAAAGGATCTTTGAGATACTCGTCACCGCACTGTCTAAACCAGAGTCCGAATCGTTGTTTCAACTTTTCAGAATTGGCCATCCGCGATGTAGGTGTTACGTCGTATCTTTGGTGGCGGTAGATTCTGTACAAATATCGGGTGGATCTGTTTCGATCAAAGTTCTCAGAGAAAATTCCCTTGTAGATAGCCTTCTCATTATTGTACTCGAAGTTTATGCAAAAAACCTTCTTGACACCGTCGAGCTTCGAATTCTCCACGAACATGCTTTCGAAGCTTAATCCTTCACTTTTGCAGGAATAATCTCCAAGCGCCTTCACAGCAGATAACATTTTCTTTCATCCCTAGATGATTCCGAACTTGACCGAATACCACGGCATTCAATACAGCTGTCAGCCTACGGGGTTGTTTGGCTTAGTCGACTGGAATCAGGTCAAGCCCAACCATCTGTTGTAATCTCTTATTTAAATAGTTAGGCGTGAAACTTCTCTGGAACGTAGGCATTCACAATATCCCTTTTTTCTTTCATTTGATGATTTCGCAGAGTACATTCTTTCTCCAACTTTTCCTTTGAGTTTTTCTTTCCTTAGATGCTGGCTCTGATCTTTGATGGCGTCTACGCAAGAACGACCATACGTGTCCGTCATGCTAATCGCACATCTCGTGTTTTTCTCAGGCGTCAGCTTGTTCAGGACACCAATAGCACCGAATCTAGGACAACCCCTTATCGTTAAGAAGCATTTCCTTCCTACTAACTGAGCCACTTTTAGAAGACAACATGTTGGCTCGACAGTCTGGATAGTTGAAACATGAGTATCCTACTTATCCTTCAACCATTCACATGTCTAACGTTGCCAACACACTTGTTTGTGTCCACATCCCCCACCACATTTCTGCCTAGCCACTCGTATTGGCGGCAACTCCTCATCCCGAATGATTCTCTTAATGTGTCCCAAAACACGCTTCACGTAGCTCTTCATGGTAGGCGTGATCTCAAACTGCAAAATCAGCGTTTCAGGAAGATAGTTCACAAGACCTCGCTTAACCACAGTCTCAAAATTGTCTTCAATGAGCAGTGCATATCCAACTAGCTGATATTTGTGTTGCATGCAAACTCTGCCCTTATCCGAATTCATATTCTTATATTCAACAGGAACGTATTCTCCGCTGACCGTCTTGATTATGCAGTCCACGTTCCCCTGCAAACCAAGCGAACTGGAGCCTAAAGAAATAAACAACAACTTCTCAGCCCCAACAAACTCAGGCGAATAATAAACCGCATCCTTCCTCCTCAACTCGTTCTTCACATAGTCTTCATGTAGCGCCTTGCTGTCTTCCTGCTGCGAACCAAAAACAGGCGTCGCATGCAAAACCCTATCAAAATAGACTATCCTCGGACAGTAAACATACTGCTTTATATCTGTAACAGAGACAGAAGCCTCAGCAATATCAGAAATAGGCAGCTTCTGCTTGCTTCTCAGCCACTTGTCTTCTCTCGACTCTTTGGTCTTCTTCATGCTATTCCTCTAAATGTTGGCAGACTAGAAATACGCGATTTTGTCTTTCTCTTCCTTCAGTTCATACCTCTTCGGTTTGCCAACCTCTCTTCTACCCTTAAAACACGTGTCACAAACAGGATACAACTGCACATTCTCAATTAAATCCTTGATCAGATTCTTCAAGTCAACGAACATGCTGTTCAACTCGTCCTGTCTCAGGCTACCGATGAACGCACTGTACTGGACTCGCTGCAAACCATAGTCTTTCAATGTCTCAGCAACCAAAGCCCGCAAATTATCATCCGTAATATCATAGATCACAACGTACCTCAAACACGTTCACCAGCCTAGAGTGAAAGGCACGTACTCCTCCTCTTTCAGCAAAAAGCGAGTCACGCACCTAGCCTGCAGATGCACAAAACTCTTCATCGATCCTTTCTGACCGTTAAACATCACCTCAGAATCCAAACGCTCTTGAAAACCGGCCAACAAAGCCTTAATCACATCCTTACTCAACACACGCCCCTCATCAACAGCCTCAGCAGCCAGAATCTCATTCGGCTTAATGACGCCCTTCGTGATCAAACCCACCAGCGTTCTATCAACAACCTGCTGGCGGAACTCCTCCATCAAATCCAAAACCAGCGAAGGCTTCCCAGACCTGTCAGCATGCAGAAACCCAGCATAAAAATCCAAACCCGCATAGCTCACAGCCTTCCAAACCTCAGGAAACAAAATCGTCTGGTAACCAAAGTTCAGCATCGCATTGAAAGGATCACGAGCGCCACGGGTCTCTCTTCCCGTGAAGCCCAACTCAGCTGGCAAAATATGCCGGATGGAATCCCAATAGTACCGAGCGCCCTCAGCCTCCAAATTCATCAACTGCTGACGCTTCTCATCAATATTGGAACCCTGCTCCCCGCTGATTCTTTCATTTACCTCATCAATCAACCTGCCCGACTCGTAAAGCCTCTCAGCCAAGTCTGGATCAGTCTGGCGCCTGTTCTTAGCCATGAGCTTCAAGAAGTTAGCCTGATTCACCAGCTTTCCAGTGATGCACTTCTTGGATAAAACAAAGCCGCGCTCATCATTGTAAGCCATGAACTGCTCCCTACGGGCTCGCACGGAGCCAGTCATCGAAGCAGGCATCAACACCGCATAAGGCCATCCTCGATAACTGGCGAAGACAACCTGAATGTTATTCTCAACCGCCAAGTTCAAGGCACTGGCCGAAAAGGCCACACCTGAAGAACAGCATATTATCGAATCAACATCATCTGCCACGATCTCCTTCTTCTCCTCGCCCTTCTTGACGACAAAACGGTTTCTCTTCCGCTCCAAGAAGATGCCGAAATCATCAAGAAAAATCCTCATGGAAACCAGCTACCCATAGCAAACGCTGAAATATGGACAGTACTCCTTGCACTGCGACTGCTCAGGCTTGCCGGGATCCTTCTTCTGCGCCACGATCTCCAGCTTCCTGTCCCTCTCTTCAATCCACCAGCTCCGAAGCTCATCATTCGCATGGAACAGATCCCTATCAACACCAAGCTTCCCATCGTCAAAACTCAAATAAACCGTGCAGCAAATGTCCACAGGCACTTCATGAACACTTTCAAACACGAGCGCGTAGCCAACAGAATAGAGCCTATGCCACTCCTCAGGCTTCCCCGTCACCTTCAAATCAAACATAATCGCCCGCAAATAATCATAACAATCCAAACTAAGTATTCCACTCAGACCAAGCAGCTCACCAGAAATCTTGTGCTCAATCAGAAACGGAACCGCAGAAGCCATCAAATCCAACTCAGAAGCATAAGACTGCCTACTCGAAACCTCAGCATACCTCGCCCCACACATCGTCTGCATAAACTCCCAAGCCTTAGCACAATAGCCCTTAACGTTCTCAGGATTCTCACAAATCTCGCCCCACCTGATCGTCTTCCACCAGTCATCAAAGCTCACGCTGCGCCTCTGCAGAAATGCCTGCAAACTATTGCTCACCAAACCATGCATAAGCTTACCAAGAGCCATCCTGCCACTCATAACACCATGCACCTTCTCAACATTCCGCAAATACACATCGCGGCTCGTGGGACAATACTTAGAACTCACGTCATACATCGGCAGCTTCACGTCGTCAAAATAGGGTTTCAAAGGCGGCTGAGGCCAGCTCCAACCCCTGAGCTCTTTGCTCACGCTAGCTTCCCTCGCTGTAGGCAAAAGGTGATAGAGCAGATTCTTATGTTCAATGTCTGAAAGGAAATACAATCTCTTCGACCATCACAGAGAATATCATCCGATTATCTTTATAAATAAAACTACAGTTGAATGATAATCGACAATACATATTAGAATGAATGTAGAATATAGCCCACAACACGCGAAAGCGACACATAACGGGTCGGATTCAAGGACAAATCCCAATAACAGGGAATTGAAAGGAAGCATTTCAAGCTGAAGGGAAAGAAGATAAACTAGATTCAAGGACAAATCCCAATAACAGGGAATTGAAAGTTAACAGGCGCGCCGCTTGACCAACGCCAAACGCCGCGATTCAAGGACAAATCCCAATAACAGGGAATTGAAAGGCCCGAAACAATCTGGCCAGCAATAGCCTGGCGCGGAAGGATTCAAGGACAAATCCCAATAACAGGGAATTGAAAGTGAGCAAGAAGCAAAATCCCCACCTTCTGATACCAGTACAGATTCAAGGACAAATCCCAATAACAGGGAATTGAAAGTAACACACTTGAAACCTCCGCATCTCATTGTGGTTCCGATTCAAGGACAAATCCCAATAACAGGGAATTGAAAGTAGTACAGGAGCTAAGACCGAAACTGTCGCAACCGACAAAGATTCAAGGACAAATCCCAATAACAGGGAATTGAAAGATACTGAGGAGGGGCGTCGTTATTGCCAGAATAATCGATTCAAGGACAAATCCCAATAACAGGGAATTGAAAGAAAAAGAAGGCAGCGAGACGTTACGGAAGAAGGTTCCGAGATTCAAGGACAAATCCCAATAACAGGGAATTGAAAGTTTGGATGTACACTTTGATTTCAACATTCATTTCTTCGATTCAAGGACAAATCCCAATAACAGGGAATTGAAAGTCTAGGTTTATGCAACTGTCCCATGCATGCGTGCCAGTTGAGATTCAAGGACAAATCCCAATAACAGGGAATTGAAAGTGACAAGCTAGTTTTCACTGGGTGGGCGATTCAGCAGAGATTCAAGGACAAATCCCAATAACAGGGAATTGAAAGTGCGTTCCATCTGCCACTTCCGCCCCTCCAAGTAAGCCTGATTCAAGGACAAATCCCAATAACAGGGAATTGAAAGTATAAAGGTTATTTCGGGAACTTTTTGATGGTGTTAAGATTCAAGGACAAATCCCAATAACAGGGAATTGAAAGAGTCAAAAGCAGAAGAAGTACGGCCTGAAACGTAAGAAGATTCAAGGACAAATCCCAATAACAGGGAATTGAAAGTATTAATTGTTCATAGATTGATCTGAACCAATAGATAATGATTCAAGGACAAATCCCAATAACAGGGAATTGAAAGTAGCGATTGAGAAAGCTGAGAAACTCAAAGAAATTATGCAGATTCAAGGACAAATCCCAATAACAGGGAATTGAAAGTACAGTACAGTACGGTATAAATATCTTTTCTCCCAATGATGATTCAAGGACAAATCCCAATAACAGGGAATTGAAAGATTGTAGGCGTGGTAACTGCCAATCGCGGTGACTTTGCAGATTCAAGGACAAATCCCAATAACAGGGAATTGAAAGTCGCGCCAGCTTCCTTCACAGTACCGTCTCCATCGAAGAGATTCAAGGACAAATCCCAATAACAGGGAATTGAAAGTCATTCAGCTTCTCTTGGCCGAAGTCACAGGCTGCCTGCGATTCAAGGACAAATCCCAATAACAGGGAATTGAAAGTGATCGGCTTACCCTTACACGATTCCTTGTAACTAACGAGATTCAAGGACAAATCCCAATAACAGGGAATTGAAAGCTTTATCGTTAGACCCGCTGCCGCGTTATGGTAAAATATGATTCAAGGACAAATCCCAATAACAGGGAATTGAAAGTAAGCAGCAAGACCATAAGCCAAGTTAGGATCTCCAGATTCAAGGACAAATCCCAATAACAGGGAATTGAAAGTAACGTACTCTTCGAGAGCCTGGACGACAGCATCTTTGAGATTCAAGGACAAATCCCAATAACAGGGAATTGAAAGGTTCAGAGTGTTCAAAGATGGCCAGCCAGTCGGAGGCGCGGATTCAAGGACAAATCCCAATAACAGGGAATTGAAAGTGTCCTGGAGCATAGGTCTCGTCCTTTGATTTTGGCAAGGATTCAAGGACAAATCCCAATAACAGGGAATTGAAAGGTCAGGATCAAACTCGGTTCCTGGAACGACAATGCACGATTCAAGGACAAATCCCAATAACAGGGAATTGAAAGATTACAAAGGAAGCAACGCAAACAGCCCAAAGAGGTGCTATGATTCAAGGACAAATCCCAATAACAGGGAATTGAAAGGCCATTCAGAATCACCTTTTACCGAGAATTAGGTTCGATTCAAGGACAAATCCCAATAACAGGGAATTGAAAGTGACTATTCCAGAATGCTATCAGTTCGTCCTTGTGTTTCGATTCAAGGACAAATCCCAATAACAGGGAATTGAAAGTCTAAAGCAAAACCATCTGAAACTCCCCCTCTTCCACGATTCAAGGACAAATCCCAATAACAGGGAATTGAAAGGATAACAAAGTAGCCATATTCTACAAACCAAATCCTGAAGATTCAAGGACAAATCCCAATAACAGGGAATTGAAAGCTGAAATGCGAGGCTTCATGGAGGAAGCATTCTCCAGTGAGATTCAAGGACAAATCCCAATAACAGGGAATTGAAAGTAGCGTCATCTTCAGTTACTGCGCGGATCTCGCAGAGGAGATTCAAGGACAAATCCCAATAACAGGGAATTGAAAGTAGCGTCATCTTCAGTTACTGCGCGGATCTCGCAGAGGAGATTCAAGGACAAATCCCAATAACAGGGAATTGAAAGAACCACTCCCCCACCATTGACCACTCTCATTCACGGAGAGATTCAAGGACAAATCCCAATAACAGGGAATTGAAAGGGTCTTCAGTCTTGAATCTTGCTCGTGGCAAGATTTCGGATTCAAGGACAAATCCCAATAACAGGGAATTGAAAGAAGTTATGCTGTCCGTCACGTTAAGCCTTCAGGTTGAGTAGATTCAAGGACAAATCCCAATAACAGGGAATTGAAAGTGATCTCTTGAAAACGCTCGCTCCTGGCAGTCAGGCGATTCAAGGACAAATCCCAATAACAGGGAATTGAAAGTGAACGAGAGGAGAAGAAAACCCATGAACAAAACCATGATTCAAGGACAAATCCCAATAACAGGGAATTGAAAGTATCGCATTCCCGGTTCATACTTGACCTTCTCGCCTAAGATTCAAGGACAAATCCCAATAACAGGGAATTGAAAGTTCCTCTACGCGATGCAGCAGGAGCCAGCACTCTTGGGGAGATTCAAGGACAAATCCCAATAACAGGGAATTGAAAAGCAACAACTCTTCCAAACAGGCGACCCCAGATTCGACCAAGACCGAAATGGTAGCAAACTCGCCCCAGATTTCCACTACAAAGGAGACCGTTCTGGCAAATATGAACTACTCTGCATCCAAGAATGACATAACAGCCTAATCTGATCTCAAGAAAACGTGAATCTCAGTTTCTGGCATGAAGAGACTGATTTTTCGTAACAACTTTCACAGGGATGGAAAACTTCCTTACGTCTATCTGCGACGGACCAAGTATCTTCACCCCGATTATCTCCCGCTTCTCATTCAAATCCAAAATCAGATTATCCGAAATCGGCTCGCTCTCCGCTACCTTTCCTCTCTTCAACCGAAGATACATCGCAT
>Ga0315279_10001843_pt1 | contig 33789 bp, 27 predicted proteins | sample YL17G06_20_MG_FD_203694 | JGI IMG/M metagenome (GOLD analysis project Ga0315279, IMG submission 203694) | Sediment microbial communities from Yellowstone Lake, YNP, Wyoming, USA - YL17G06_20 | ecosystem: Environmental > Aquatic > Freshwater > Lake > Sediment | place: USA: Wyoming | collected...
TCTGGATTCCGCTTCGTGAGCGGGATTCTGGAAAGCGGAACCGTCACGATGGAATCGTGACGGGAAGGTCACCGGTTCTGCGCCCGAGGCGCATCCGCCTTCGGCGGAGACCCCGGTACGGTCCACTCAGGTGATATGAGGAGGGAGCGAAGGAAGAAAACGAGCCTCTCCCGAGCCCTCTCCTGACAGGAAAGGGGGGCTTCGGATCAAGACAATGTCTCCGACCGGAAGCGAAAGGACAGACAAAGGACAATCCTGCTCGATTGTCCTTTTTTCTTTTCCGGATCGCTGATGCATTTGACATGAAAGCACACCCGGCATGCTGCCAACTCAAATAAAGCTCGTCACGGACGAAAAAACAAGAACAGAACAGCTTTCCGTCAGTTGGGACGACGGACACGCCGGACTTGTCTCACTCAAGACCTTGCGCGACGAGTGTCCGTGCGCTGGCTGCAAGGGGGAAACGGTCCTCCTCAGGACGTACACGCCCTCTCCTCAAGTCGAGCTACCAGGGAGGTACAGGCTGGTCAGCGCGCAGCAGGTTGGGTCGTACGCACTCGGCGCCCGATGGGGGGATGGGCACAGCTCCGGGATCTACACGTGGGAGCATCTTCGAGCTCTGTGCGAATGTGAGACCTGTCAGCGACTCAAGGCAAACCCAGGCGGAAGGGATCCAAGTGAAACAGGCTAGTTCGACTGGTGAGCGCGCGCGACAGCTCAAGGCGGCCGCTCTTGCCGACGCTTTGGAGGGGCTTCTCGGCAGACCGGTGCAATCGGGCCGACGGTCGAAGCCCCTTGACTCCCTGATCGCCACACTTCTCTCTCAGAATACGAACGATCGTAATAGCCACCAGGCCTGGTTGAATCTCAGGAAGAAGTTCCCGACCTGGGAGAAGGTTCTGGCTGCTCCGGCAAGGGAGATCGCTCGTGTCATCGAGGTAGGCGGGCTGAAAAACCAGAAAGCGAAACGAATCAGGCAGATTCTGCGGACGGTGCGCAGCGATGCGGGAAGCTTCGACCTCCGGTTTCTGCAAGGGAAGACAAATGAGGAAGCAATTCACTATCTTGTATCGATGAAGGGAGTGGGCCTGAAGACGGCGGCCTGCGTCCTGGTCTTCTCGCTTGGTCGTGATGTCTTTCCGGTCGACACCCACATTCACCGGCTCTGCAACCGGCTCGGCCTGGCGAAGACGAAGACGGCCGAGCAGACGTACGATCAGATGCAAGCTCTCGTTCCGAAAGGTCGGGCATATTCATTCCACGTCAATCTCATTCGCTTTGGGAGGAAGATCTGCCGGGCGCAGAATCCTCTCTGTGGTGTCTGCCCGCTCTTTGATCATTGCGTTTTCCCCCAGAAAGACCTGTATGCCATGAGACAAACGCCGGGTAAGAAGGCCTCTGCCAGAAACGTCGATTTCATGATCCTGGATCACGTAGCGTGAGAACCTGACTGCGAAGCCCCTCGGATACTCCTGATGAAAGCCCTTCTCCGACTCCTCACATATTTTCTCATATACAAGTGGCGCGTGCTGGCCGGATTGATCTCCGTCGCGGTCATAAGTGCCTCTGATACTGTCTCGGCCGTTCTGATCGCTCAGCTCTTTGAAATCCTTCAGATGATTGGTGACCTCGTCAAGGCCGGAAAGCCGATTCTCGTCGATGTGCCCATCACGGTCTTCGGCACTATGCTGCGCCATCTTACGATCGACGGAAGCGGTGAAACGATGCGGCTGATCGTCACCTTCGCGGCGGTGCTCCTTGGAATCATGTTCATCAAGGTTTGCTTCGTCTACGTGCGTGAGTACGTGATGAGCTCCGCGCAGCAGAAGGTTCTGATGCGATTCCGGGTGGAACTGTTCGATACGGTGCTCCTGCTCCCGGTCCGCTATTTTGACAGAGAACGAACGGGCAAGGTGATGTCTCGCATCACCAATGACATCAACAACTTGGAGCAGTCGTTGTATCTGCTCGTCGAGATCGGCCAGAACCTTCTCTATTCCATCATCTACGCTGGAGCGCTGATCTATTCGAACTGGCAGCTGGCGATCTTCACGGTCGTCATCTTTGGGATCTCAGGAGCTATCTCGCGACGGTTCGGTGACCGGATTCGCGCACACAGCCGGGCTCTGATGGATACGCTGGCCGATATCTCAGCATTTCTCCAGGAGAAAATCTCCTCGATCAGGATCGTGAAATCGTTCACGCGCGAGGCGCACGAGCGAAAATCGTTTCGCCAGAAGGTCGATGACAACTATCATCACTCGATGAAGATCGTCCGCACGATGGCGATCCTGAGCCCCACAAACGAATTCTTCAATAGCTTCGTGGCATCGCTGCTCGTGGTCTTCACAGGCTATCTCTTTCTCCAGGGCTCCATGACGATGAAATCAATGATCTTCTTCTTGATCCTGGTCAACTTCCTCGCCAAGCCCGTGAAGGCCCTCGGGGAAAACTTCGCAAGGATCCAGAAGAACCTTGTCTCCGCCGGTCTCATTTTCGAGATGTTGGACCTCGAGAAAGAGAAGCTGAGCGACGAACCGGAAAACGCCGTGATCGGGCGGGGGGAGGTCGAGTTTCGGGCCGTGACCTTTTCGTACAATTCCGACGTGCCGGCAGTGAGCGGGATCAGCTTCACGGTGAAGCCCGGTGAGAAGATCGCCCTCGTCGGACCGAGCGGAAGCGGAAAAACCACGCTGATCAGCCTGATACCGAGGTTCTATGAAGTGAAGCACGGTGCAATCCTTATCGACGGGAAGGACATCCGGTCGATGGGCCTGACCGATCTGCGCGCAGGCATCGGCGTCGTGCCGCAGGAGGTTGTGCTGTTCGCAGGCTCGATCCGTGACAACATCAGGTACGGCAGACTGACGGCGACAGAGGAGGAGATCGTGAGTGCTGCGAAGATGGCCAACGCGCACTCGTTTATCGAACAGCTCGATCAAGGATATGACACGGAGATTGGCGAGCGGGGCATTCAGCTTTCGGGCGGGCAGCGTCAGCGTCTCGCGATCGCGCGCGCGATCCTCCGCGATCCGAGGATCCTCTTGCTGGACGAAGCGACTTCGGCGCTCGACAGCGAATCGGAGCTCATGGTGCAGGAGGCGCTGGATCGGCTGATGCAGGGGCGGACCTCCTTCATTATCGCTCATCGGCTTTCTACGGTGTACCGATGTGATAGGATCTTCGTTCTTGACCGGGGCGTGATCGTCGAACAAGGCACACACGTGGAGCTGCTGCGAAACGACTCGGGCCTCTACAAACGGCTCTACTCGCTCCAGTTTGGCGACGAAGGGAAGGAACAGCAGAAACTCGCCTGAATGGACATCTTCAAGCCTATCGAACTTGCCTTCCGCCGGTTTCTCCTCCGGGTTCTGGGATCGGTGGTCAGGCGGGGAAAGCCGCTGCCGCCGGACATAGATTTCAACACCTCGAAGATCCTCTTTGTACGCCAGGACCGGATCGGCGATGTTCTGGTCTCAACGCCGCTCATCTACGCGCTCAAGCAGCACTTTCCGAACCTCGTCATCGATTTTCTCCTCAGCTCGAACAATCACTTCGTGCTTGAGCATGAGCCGCTTGTCCGAAAGCGGTGGGTTTACAGGAAGAATGTCGTCAGCGCCATGGCGATCCTCGTAGGCGTCCGTCGCGAGAGGTACGATTTCGCAATCGATCTGATGGACAACCCGTCGACCACCTCGACCATCATCTGCGCACTGGCGGGCGCCCGGTGGAACATCGGCCTCAGCAAGCAGAATGAATATGTGTATGATGTGACGGTTCCGTTGCTGTCGCGCAGGGAGACGCATATCATCGATCGGCTGGCGATGTTCTTGACAGTCTTCGGCATACAGTCCGAGAAAGAAGAACTGAGGGTACGCTATGTCGTCTCCAGTGAGTCGGAGGCGGCTGTGCGTGCCTTCTTCAAAGAACACAGACTGGAAGGCCGATCGCCCATCGGGTTGAACATCTCGCCGGGAACGGGCGTCCGGTTCTGGGGAGTCCCGAACTTCCAGGAGCTGATTTGCGATCTTTCCTTGAACTTTCCGGAATGTCCTCTGATGATTCTGTATCAGCCCGCAGACCGGAGACTGGCGGAACGGGTCACGGCACCGTTCCAAACCGTATTGCTTTCCCCTGAGACAAAAACATTCGATGCATTTGCAGCCTTTGTCAAATCGCTCCGTCTTCTGGTTACCCCCGATACGTCCGCCGTGCATCTAGCGGCAGCCTTCAGCATCCCTTCGGTTGTCTTGTACGTCCAATCGAACAAAGACCTTCGCATCTGGGAACCTTACGGCTCTGAAAGCGAGACCCTCGTCACCGATGTCGACGATCTCACGACAATCCCTCCGGCGGACGTGTTTGCGGCGATCGTACGACTCCTTCCGCAGAAGCGGCCGGACCCCGGTCATGCCCGTACTATGAGCGCCAGGGTATCATGAAGGGATTTTTCGAATTCCTCGAACGTGCTTTCCGCAAGGCCCTGGTTTATCCCTTTTTCCGGATAGTCTTGCACAATCGCGTCCTCGACTCTCCGATCGACCTGAGCAAAGTTCAGAAATTGCTGATCCTCCGCCACGATCGCATCGGCGATATGATCATTACGACGCCGATTTTCCGCAACCTGAAGCGACTCCGGCCGGATCTCCACCTCGGGATCCTCGCCAGCCGCTCGAACGTCGAGCTGGTCAAGAACAATCCTTTTGTCGACTCCGTCTATGTGCTTGGCCCGAGCCTCGTTCAACTCCTTCGCGAGGCACAGCGCATCCGCCGCAAGCATTACGAGGTGGTGCTGAGCTTCGTCTTCAACCGCACCACGTCGGTCGCGCTCCTTGCACGTCTGCTCGCCCCAGCCGCACTCAAGATCGGGCATGCCGACGAGGAGTATCAATTTTACTTCAATCGTCTCGTCAAGCTGCCCCGATTCTCCGTTCATATGGTCGAATCGCTCGCGGCATACATAAAGGAAGCATTTGGAATTGAGCTTCAGCCGGAAGATCTTCGATTCGAGATCTTCGTGGATGAGCTCTCCAAGAAGGGGGTCGATGAGTTCCTCGTGAGGAATCGGCTGAAACGGCGCATGTCTTCAGAGAGGGAGCCTCTTCCGTATGTCCTGCTGAACCTCTCGGCAAAGGATGCCGACAGAAGGATTTCCGTTTCGCAAGCCAAGGCGCTTGCATTGCATCTCGGCGAGAGGAAAGACTTCCGGACTCTCCTCCTCGTTGCGCCGGACGATCACGAAATGGGTGCTGCGGTAAGGACGAGTCAGGAATTCCGGAAATGCCTTGTCTACCCTGAGAGGGGGAGAGCCACGCTTCTCCAGCTTGCCTCGCTCGTTGAAGGTGCCGTTTGCGTGTTTACTCCCGACACATCGATCGTTCATTTTGCATCCGCCTCCGGGACTCCTGTCTTAGGTTTCTTTACAATGGTACAGGGGATGCAGGAATGGCTCCCGTATCGGGTCAAGTATGACCTCGTCGTCGCGCCCGCGGGTCAGCCGACCTCCTCAATCCCGCTCGCTGAGATGATGCGGGGGATTGACGCATTCCTGAACGTCACCCTACCGAAATCCTCACTTCTCGTTAGCTCGGCATCCGCATGACTCTCCATGAGACTCCTCAGAAATTGACGAAAGCCGGGCTCTTCCTCTTCGCCCTCGGCCTGCCGGTGTCGCATGTTCCAGCGCAATTCGGCATCGCAATTGCTGTTTTGGGCTGGATTCTCGACGGATTGATCAACAAGCGATGGCGCGCTCGTTGGCACATCGTCTTCGCGCCGTTGATCTTCTACCTCCTCTGGAATGTCTTTGCGGCTGCGATCTCTGCGCGGCCGCTGCACAGCCTCGGGGCCGTCGCGGATAACGAGTGGGCCCTCGTGATGATGCTGATGCTCTTCTGGACTGTTGATGATGTGAAGATGTTGTCAAACCTTGTCTACGCCTTTCTTGCCACGTCGTCCGCGGCGACGGTGTATGCGATCTGGCAGACGTTCGCGGGCGTTGAGCTCTATCGAGGCGTGCCGCTTGGTCCGATGGGCTGGGGGTTCTACCGTTCGGTGGGTTTCTACGGTTTCTACCTCACGTTTGCTGGGTTTGCGATGACCGTGTTCTTCCTTTCGTCGGGGTTCTGGGTCGAGCTCAAGACGAAAATGCGGTGGCTTTTCGGGACTCTGGCGGTGGCGAGCTTCCTGGCGGTCGTTGCCACATTTGCCCGGAGCATCTGGCTCTCGTTTGGCGCGGCGATCCCGTTGTTTGCCTTCACCCGCAGTCGCAGGATCGGCCTCATCGTCACCGCAGCGCTCTTCATCGTGGTCTCGGCCGGCATCCTGACCCTCCCGGCAATTCGCTTCCGTGTGGAATCGATAATTGATATTTCACAAAACGAAACGAGATTGAATCTCTGGAAGACGGCCCTCCGAATTGCGCAGGACCATCCCGTGACGGGAGTCGGCGAGGATAATTGGGACTACGTATTTGACAACTACCGGGTGGATGGATACTACGACACGATCGTCCATCCTCACAACGACTACCTTACGGTGCTTGTCTCTTCAGGTGTTCCCGGTCTTCTCGCATTTCTGGCGATCTGGGGGGTGACGCTCACGGCGGGATTCCGCGCGTCACTTTACGCAAACGATGAGCGACTGCGGGCCATCGCGCTCGGATCGACCTTCTCGGTCGTGGGCCTCCTGGTCGGGGGGATCTTTCAGAACTACTACGGGTCGTTTATCAACTGTCTCGGATGGTGGTTTGTGACGGGACTTCTCTTCGCGGCATCGGCTTTGGCCTCGCAGGAGAAGGGAAAGACTGGGGAGGTCCAACGGGGGTGAGGTAAAGAATTCAGATCAGCTCATAGTTCTTGTACTCTCCGATTCGCACGCCGGTCTTTGATTCAATCCAATCCAAAAGGGCGTCCTTGAAGGACGGCCTCACCCTAGAGGGATCGTACTCGAACTTCCATTCGGCAGCCTTGATCCGCTCACGCATAACGGCCGGGTGGGAGCCCGCAAACCTCTCCAGCCTCGTCCGCATGTCGTAGTCAAACGAAGTGCTCTGCCCCAATCGCTGCTGAATCCATTCATCTGGATGCCAAAGGCGGTGGAAGCTTCGCTGCTTCGCTATCTGGACGTCGGGCGGCTTGACCCACCCGTAGTGGTAGATTGACGCCTCGATGGCCTTCACGCGGAGCTTTCTGCCCCCGATCCGAAACCCCTGCGCGTCTCCCCACGACCTCACGGCAGTCCCGTTTCGCACGACCCGTATCTCGTTGCGATACCATTGCCGGGATGAGCCTACATAGTCATAGCTGCCGTAGAAATGCTTGTAGCGGAACAGGAGCCCTTCCACGTGGGGATCAGCGTGAAAGTGCTGCACCGCATCACGGACGATCGGCAGATCCGCTTCGTGAACGACCTCGTCGGCTTGAAGGTAGAACGCCCAATCTCCCGATACGTGGTCCAGGGCGATGTCGGTCTGCTGGGCGAGCACGCGCCCGCCCGTCCGGAGCGCCTCGTCCCAGACCGTCTCGATGATCTTGATCTTCGGCGAGCCGATCTGCTGAATTCGCTCAAGGGTATCGTCGTCGGATTTCCCAACCGTGATGACAAACTCGTCACAGATCGGGAGCAGAGAGGAGATGGACTCGAGGAACGGGTAGTCGAACTTGACGCCGTTGCGCACGAACGAGAAGCCGCTGATCTTCATTCCACCTTCGAGGTGCCTTGCTTGGAGAGAAAGTCCTGGTAGGTCGTTGTCTTGTACTGATCTTCGCCGATGAACCGTACGATGTTGACGAAATCCTTCCCCGGAATGAAGCCGGCGACCTTGGTGATCGGTTTTGCGTCCGAATCGAGGAACAGGGTTGTCGGATAGCCGGTGACGCCCATCGCTCGGGCGAATTGCGTCTCGGTGACCGTTCGACCGTTGTACGTCAGCTGCTTCGCCGATTCGGCGTTGAGCTTCACCAGGACGTAGTTCGTCGTCAAGGCGCCCGCAACCTTCTCGTCGGTGTAGACCTCACGGTCCATCTTCTTGCACCAGGTGCACCAGTCCGTGTAGACATCGACGAGGAGCTTTTTGTGCTCCGCCCTCGCCAGGGTTGCACCTTCGTCAAAGGATTTCCAGGAGAGCTCAGTCGTCAGAGGCTTGGATTCGCCCCCTTGACAGCCCAGGAGAAAGACGTAGACCGAAATCGTAGCTAGAATTGTCAGAAGGGATCGCATTTCTTCGTTAACGTACGCAAAAGGTCGGTGAAGTCCAACTCGACTGTTCCTGCAAATTCCCTTTGATGAGGCCTCCGCTCGTGAGTTGAGCATAGTGAATCAGCTGCATACGCTGAAAAGCGGCGTACCGGCGACTCTCGAAGACAACGGCATAGTCGGGAGGGGTGACCTCGGCCGCAGCGACCCATTCGTAGCGGATGAACTTGTCCTTCTCGATGACCACCAGGATGTCGTCCGGCTCTCCGGAAAGTTGTTCCGTCAACCATGACCGAAATTGGCCGCGGTCCTTCGGCGGTACGATCCTATTCACTGGCAGATTCTCGCGCCAACCGATGTCGGCGCCCTCGAGATAGTATGTCAATTGGGGGTTCCGTTCGTACCCCGCCACGATGATCTTTGATGGCTGCTTCTCCACAATGAAGTCTGCAAGCTCAGACGCGCCATCGTCGTACTGGAACCTGTCATAGCGGGTAGTTTGGTAATAGCAGACGATGAAGGAAGGGACGAACAACAGGTACGGAATCGCGCCACGAACCTGATCCACCCAGCCTCGCCTGAGGGCAAGATACAGGAGCGCCAGAATACACGAGGCCAGCAGCAGGATGGCAAGAAATCCCGTCGTTTCGGCAGCAGGAGGGAGATGCAGCCCGATCGCACTGGAGATGACCGATTTTGTGGCGTTTCGCCACGCCTGGCTCGACGCCCACAAAACTGAGAGGCCCGTTGCTGCCAGGAAAATGGTAACACCCTGCCCGGAGTATGTGCCCCGGACCAGTTTGGAGATCTCTCTCGCCCCGATCAGAGAGGCTGGAACGAGCATTGGAAGCAGGTAGACAGCAAGCTTGGTGCGCATGAGGGAGAAGACGAGGAGAAAGACCAGGAACCATACTGCCATCATGTACCAGCCGGCTTTCTTCTCTCTCACAGCGGTGAACAATCCGTGGCCAAACCATGCCACTCCCGCGGGAAACAGGACAAAGAGCTGGTTGAAGAAATAGAGCACCTCGAGCGGCTTCACATTGCCCTCGACTCCGTAGAGGGATCGTTCAAAGAGGGCGGAGGCGCGGAGGAAAAACAACGGATCGCCTTTTCCATGTGCAAGCGTCATAGCGAGATGCCAGGGGAGGGCAACGACGATCGCCGCGACGAGCGAGAGCCCGAGCATCTTCCACGATGCCTTTTTCCGCTCCGACGGACCGAGCGCGATCCAGAGGCAGTAGACCAGCGGAATGCCCAGACCGACGTAGAGCTTCGTCATCAGCGCAGCACCCACCGTGATGCCTGCGAGGACCGCGTACTTGAAGCTCCGTTCCTTCTCGGCTCGGAGGAGGAGAAGAACGGCCAGCGAAAGGAAGAATACGAGCGTGGCGTCGAACTGACCCTGCCTGGCGTAGAAGGTGACAAAGGGGTTCAATCCGAAGAGGAGAGCTGCGAAGAATCCCAATCGAGCATCCCCGAGGTGCTTGCCGATCCGGTAGATGATCAGTATGGTGAGCCCGCCGAAGAAGGCGGAAAAGAAGCGCGCGGCGAATTCCGAAACGCCGAGCGCTCCAAAGGACACCGTCGTCAACCAGACATAGAGAGGAGGATGCAGGGACGAATAGAGTCCGTCGATCGCAAAACGGGTCTGATCGATCCAGCCGCCGAACCGGAGGATGCCCTCAGACCGAACGGCATACAGCGCCTCATCCCATGCCTGCAGATCAAGAAAGCCCAGGTTCAGGAAACGCATCAGGGCGATGCCGGCAACTCCCGCCAGGTACAGACGTTCTCTCTTGATATCGCTGGTCCCTTCAAGCACTGTAGATGGCGATCCCTTCAAAAGCCCAGACGGCCATAAGACCCACCATCGCGGCGGCTGCAAGAGTCTTGCGGGTTTTTGACATGCCCCGGAAGCTCTCCGGGAGGTATGACAGCCACCAGGCTCCGAAGGCGGCGAAATACGGCATCAGCGGGAAATGAAACCGGCTGCCACCGAAGAATATGCCGTGCGTGAGAAGCCACGCCGCGAGAAGAACAAGGAAAGCCCACCAGAGCTTCGGCTCAGGAAAAGCGAGGAATCCCACAACCCCGGCGAGTAGAAGAAGAAAATAAGGCAGGTTGACGGCAAGGATCAGCGCAGGAGGAAGCGAGGCATATTTCGCTGAGAATCGCGTGGAGGCATCCTCGGGGTCTCCGGAGAAGGTCCACACGAGGACACCACCTTCGCTCTCAAACAGGTGCGCGATCTTCTTCACGCCGTTGACCACGAAGAACCCGGGTCTGCTAAGAACGTAGTCCGTTGCGTACTGAAATGCGAGTCTGTCGGCCTCAACTTCGGTCCTGGCTCCGTCGAGGATGCCCTCAGGGAAATTGACGTTGTATGCTCCCGTCGCGTTCGGATTGTTGCCGATCAAGAAGTTGATCCCCCCGTTTGTGGAAAGTGTGGCGCTGCCAAACGTAGCATAGTTTCTCACAACCCACGGCGCAACCAGAAGGATCGCTCCGAGTCCGATCCACCAGAGCCGCTGCGCCGGCAAGTGAAGTACAAGGAACATGAGCGGCAACAGGGCCAGGAAAAGGAGAAAGCTCGGCTTCATCAGGGCGAGCATCCCGAACAGGATGCCGGTGAGGAGCGCCAAGGTCTTCTTCTGCGGGTCCGACCTGAGGAGGAGAAGAACTGACAGCGCCAGAAGGAATGTGAAGCTGCTCTCGGAGAGGAGGAAGTTTGAATAGAGAATCGCCGGCGGATAGAAGGCCCAGAAGGCTGCCGCCAGCAGCTTGGCACGTTGGCTGAGACCTGAGAGGAGTTGGTACAGTATCAACGGAACGATTGCATCCAGCAGTGCCTGAACGAGCTTCACGATTATGGGCTCGTGGCCGGCGACACGGTAGATGACCGCGACAACGGCCGGATACCCAACCGGGCGGTAGGCTGTCGGCGCGCCGTCGTACGAATAGGATCCCTCTGCCGCAATACTGTAGGCAAGCTGGTCGTATTCCTTCTCATCGGAGATGAGCGGCCGGTCGTGCAGAACGACGAAGGAAATCCTGACTGCCAATCCTAGGACGAGGATAACCAGCAGAAGACGCGGCAAATCCTGGAACTTAGATAATACGGTGTTCACGATAGAGTTCCATAAGGCGCTTGTGGACTGACTCGCAGGAGTGATAGTTCTCGACCCATTTTCTGCCGGCGAGCTTCTTCTCCGCGCGAAGCTCCGGGTTATCGATCAATTCGATGAGCCGATCATAGAGCGTCTCGGGCGTTGCAAGGATGAAGGGGTTCTCAGGCAGCCACGCGAGATAGTCCGGCGTCATCTCCGTGACGGTCGGAATACCGAGAGCGAGGGTCTCCAGCGAGTTGCGGCCGTACCCCGTCCCGCCCAGGTTGCCCACCTGCTCAATGGCAATGTCGCACGTTTCTTTGATGCGAATGACCTCATTGTGGGGTTTGTGTTCCAGAAGGACGAATTCGATATTCCGCACCTTCTCGACTCTCTCGATCACAGGCATGATGAGCTCCGTCCCTTTTGTCGACCTGTTGGTGGGAGAGTGCACGATCCGGAGCCGTTTGTTCTCCCCGCTCCGTACCCTGTACGGCGTGACGTCGAACGGGATATAGATATAGTGGATGTTGGGGTGACACAGGAGATGGTCGCTTTCGTTGGTAATGTTGAGGTCGCTGAGCTCGTCCATCGCCGGGTCGACTCCCCTCACCCGGAGGTCGCTTCCCATGTAATGGCAGACGATCTTCTTTCCCTCCCTCTTCCACCGCTTGGCAACCCGGGCGTCACGAAAGAAATCGAGACCGCCGTCGTAGTGGATGATCTCAAATCCTTCGAGGTCGTATCTGTCGATGGCAGCAAGCACAACGTTCTCGCGCCTGGCATCATCCCAGCGGAAATAGAGCTTCTCCAGGAAGTTCTTTGGTCCGTGGGTTGGCAGGAACGCCTCCGGATTGTACTGCGCTGAGCTGATGGACTGTTTGAGCTGTTCCCGCTTGCGTGCTCGCCAGAGGCGGGCGAGGCGATGCCGCGGGAGGGGGATCCTCAGGCAGATGTCTTCGGGGAAGGTGAAGAGGTTCTGATGGAGTGTCACAAGGCGAGCGTTGGCCCCGAACCGACGCTGCATGTCCATCATACAGTAGGGCACGCCGGCGACGTTGAGGGGGGCGACGTGGAGGACGTTCATACGCTCAGATGAATCGCTTGTAGAAGGTGCTTCGAAGGATTCCGTGCGCGTTGAACTTCTCTTTGAATCCGATCAAACTCATAGCGGGCGTCATCTGGTTTTCGGCCTTGGTGTCCTGAGAAACGCCGATGTCCACCCACGAAAAACCACGCTCCGTCGCCCACTTGACAACTTCGTACATCACGACGTGGATCGGGTTGTGCTGCTCGTACTCGTACAGGAGCATATTGTAGAAACAGAGCACAACCTGCCGGTTGCAGGCGAACATCAACGAGCCGGCGATCGGCTTGCTGCCTCTGTAAACGAGGAAAAGGGTGAGATTGTCGGGCAGGAGCTTCTTCAAGCGTAGCAGTTCATCCAGAGTATGTGTGGGTTTGACGCCGTGTCGCGCTTTGTTCTTGACGAGAATAGGATAGAAAGCTTCATAGTCATCGCTCATCTCTACTCGGAGGTTCTGCTCCCGCAGGTGCTTGTGGATATACCGCCGGGCGGTGCTCTGAAAGCTCGCGAGGAAATCGCGATGATCCAGCCGGATCGCATGGGAGATGTAGTGCTTGTCGTAGGCGAATCCGCGGTAGGCGAGCGCGTAGTCGATGTTCTGCGAAATGACGTTCTGGTAGATGAACGGAGGAGGCGTGAGCAGAGCCCGTTCGAACTGCTTCTCACGACAATAGTCTGAAAAGACGTCGACCAGCTCGAGAGATGTCGCAAAGTCGATATCGCCGGTGACGAAGGATCCGTACGATGCGCCGATGGGCGACTCGAATGTCGACCCCATCGTGGCTCCCGGCAGGACCGCGACGATCTCCTTCCGATCCAGGAACAGAAGATGCTGCCAGTTGAATCTTCCCTCCTCGTGGTAGGAAAGGAATCGTTGCAGTTGGAACATGGTGCCGTTGTTCGACTCCAGAACGAACCGATCCCACCGCTCCTTCCATTCGTCGCTGTAATGGACTACCTGAATCGCCATGGCGCCTAAAACCGGAATCCGAGTGAGAAGATGTGAGCGTCTCCGAGCCCGAGGGAGAACGGCAGGTACGCGTAATCGACCCGCACAAAACTGAAGTGAAATCCGAGGCCGGCAGAAAGGCCCCGTGATTCGTAGCCGGTCTGGTAGCCCAGCCTGACCGCAAGCGCGCTGTCATAGATCGTCTCGACCCCGACCTGGGCGTGGGCGTCACTTCGGTGAAGATCCTTCGCACCTGCCGCGTTGACCGTGAAGGCAAATTCCCCGAGGGTGAAACCATAGGTTCCACCGATCCGGCCCATGGAAGGAAGCTGGGATGCCTCACTCCGAAATTGTCTGAGCCTTCCAAGATTCGTAACCGAGACGCCGGCCGTCAGGCCCTCGAAGGGTGTTCGGTAGAGGGCTCCCAGGTCGACGCCGTAGCCTGTCGTTTCGTCGACATACAGCTTTTCGTAGAGGTACTTCACGGATCCGCCCACGCTCACCGCATCCAGAACGGTCCTGGCGAAGCTCAAATGGATCGCGGCGAAGTGGGCATTGAACGTCCCGATAGGAGACCCTGGCTGTTCACGAATCTCTATGTCACTGATGTTTGTGTTCGTGACGGCGAATCCGACCGTGCCGAATGAAAGCGGGATGCTCGTGCCGCCGAATTCCGTCTGGATCCCCTGAATCCATTGAGAATGGGAGAGGGTGATGGTGGCCGGGCCGTCGCTACTGAGATTTGCGGGGTTCAGCAGCGAGGATGCGAAGTTCCTCGGATCGGCAACTGTCGCCTCCCCAAGCGATGCAGTTCGAGCGCTCAGAGGGAGCGAGAGGTACGATGATCCCGTCGATGATCCCTGGGCGAGGGCCAATGCCGTGCAAAGCAGGAGAAAGATAAGAATGTGGAGGATTTTCTTCATTCGAAGTTCAGACTGACTGAAATGAGATGAATGCCGCCGGGCGAATAGGCCTCGAAAACATAGGCATAATGGAGCGTTGGATTCAATCCTGCGATCGGCGGCTGCACGGAAAAACCGAGCGACGGTCTAGCGCTGATCGCGCCGTTGAATGAGATCCGGTCGATGCCGCCGCGAACTGCAAATCGTTCATGCAGGTAGAGTTCAGCTCCGAACCGCGACTGCCACGTCGATCCAACCCACTCCAGCTCCCCCGAGATGACGCCGTGCACGAATCCTGGCGCGTAGCTGACGGCGAGTTCTCGACGTAGGGGGAAATGGTCGATGGTCGTAGTCCCTGCGGTACCGTACAATTGAGAAGTATCCCACTTGTATTTTGAATTGAGGTCGCTCAGGACCATGCCCAGCGTCCACTCTTCACCCAGTGTGTACACGAGTCCGAGATCGAACCCAACCGTTGTGCTCTTGACGCTCTCGAACAACGAATAGTACAGTATTTTTGCGGAAACTCCTACAGCAAGGTGGTCTGCGGCTTTGACGCCGAAGGAGAGGAGAAATTCGTTCTCCGATGTCGAATAGGTCTGTGTCGGGATCCCGTCGCTGCTGCGCCCCTCGATGTTCGAAACCCCCGCATTGATGATCCCGATGGAAAAGCCGCCGGATGGCTGCAGGCTTTGCGTATAGCTGGCAAAATTGAGTCTCCTGTCGAGAGGGAGGAATCCTGTCGAGAGCAGAGCGGAGGGTTGTGCTTGAAACGGCACGAGCGCAGGATTGTAGTAACCCGTGATTTCATCCGATCGGACGGCGGAGAGCGCGTTGGCCATCCCGATTCCTCGCGCGCCAAAACCCATTCTCATCGGTGCACCGGCCATCCCCCCGATGGCATAGTCATTTTGCGCGAAGATCAGGGAGGACGGCCCGACTAGGCACGCGGTCAAGAAAGCTGTCAGATGATATCGGATGATCGCGTTCATTCTCACTTCAGAACGAGTATTTTTCCCCACATTGGCTCTTTCCCCTCAACCTCCACTCGATAGAAGTAGACGCCATTTGCTACTCGTCGGCCCAGGTCATTTCGCCCGTCCCAAATCTCGTCGTGTTCCTGAGATCCCGATCTCGTCGCATTGCGGATCAACGTCTTGACGGGCTGCATCCCGAAATCGAAGATCCTCACCGTGACAGGCACAGTCTGTCCTTGCGTGCTGTAGTGGAGGCGGACGGCTTCGTTGGCAGGCGAGAAGGGGAGAGGGTACGAATACGTTTTCCCCGAGTTGGCGACCGTTTCATAGGTCCGGAAGATATGCCACCTGCTCCCGAAAGGCTCCGATGCCGAATCGATCGTGTAGGCGAGACCGTCCGGGCCTCCGACCCAAACCGTGTCCCCGTGCGCCGCAACCGCATAGGCGATTGGCGTCGTAAACCGTTGGAGGGTGCCAGGGTCATAGATCGTACCCGTGCGCAGCCAGCTCGTCCCGTAGTCCGCAGATCGGTACAGGCCTCCGTCAGCGGCGACGTAGACGATCGAGTCCATGAAAGCGATATTATGAGCGAACTCTCCCAAGAGCGCCGTGCGCCAGGTCGCGCCGCCCTCGTCCGAGAAGCTCACGCCTCGCTTCTCGTCCGGATCGACCGCGTTGACTGTGGCGGCCCAGAGGATCTGTCTTGTCCCCCACCGCTGTTCATTGATCGCCACGACGAAGTTGCCCGAGATCGGCCTCTGCTGATTCTGGTGGCTGAACTTGCGCCAGCTGATTCCACCGTCGGTCGACTTGTTGATGCCGCCCGCAGTGCCGACCCAAATCGTGGAGTCGTTGCTGGCGTAAACGGCAAACACCCTGTGGTTCAAATTCTCACTCAGGGTGTCCTTACTATGGAGAGGGTCACCCGCGAAGGTCTTTTGGACGTTCGAGAGATCGAAATTCAATGAATCGTCGGGAGCGATTTCGTCAAGATTGTCAGGGGGAAGAATTACTCGCTGCCACGTTTTACCGAGGTCGCTGGACTTGCGAAGCATTCCTCCGTAGCTGGCGATCCAAACGAAGTTATTCGCGAAGGCAATATCAAAAGTAAGGTTCTCCTGAGGGACGGTCACGGCAAGCGCCGGGATCTTGTTCCTGCCGTACATCAACGTATCGACTCTTCCGGTATCGACGGGCTGGGGGATGAATGCCCAGGTCACTCCGCGATCGAGCGAGTAATGCAGGCCGTGCCCGGTTTGATGGGCCACATTGTCGAACGTCGTCGTGTAAGCGGTCGCGACCCAGACCTGATCGCCGTGCGCGGCAATCGCGGACACGGACTTGTCATCGAACGTAAGCGAGTTTGCCAGATTCCTCCATGTCTTGCCGGCATCCGTAGTGAAGCTCGGCCCTCTTCCGCTGCCGACCCACACTGTATCGTCCTGGGGGAGAATATCGGACACGGTGTTACTTCTCAGCAGGGGGGAGAGCTCGCTGCTCCCCATCTTGAACGACGTCGCGATCTGTCCTCGGAGAGGAGCTCCGAGCGCAAGAAGGAGTGCCGTCAGGAGGGCAACGCGTTTCATTGCGTCACCGTGATCAGGTGGACGATAAGGTTGCTTCCCTCATTCGATCGGTCGAATCCCCGGAACTCAAATTTATAGGTCCCCGTTCGTGACGAGGAACGAAGAAGGATGCGGAGGCTGTAAATGCCGTCACCCCGCGCTTCATCCCCGTGCGACCGATCTCCATCGTCATATAGTTGAAATGGGTTGTCGGTTGACGGGGTTCCATCCGGCAAGTACGAGTTGAACACCACCCGCTGAAGATCTGCAAGCCCGTCGGGATCAGATGCTTTCACTTGGAGCGTGAGCAGCTGATCCTGGCTTGCCAATCTGACCGTACCAGGCGCCTGCAGGTCTGAAATGGTGGGGGGGTGGTTTCCGCGAATGATCTGGAGGGGTGAGATCAGGGTGCTGCTGTGAAAGCCGTTCTCCGCCTCTGCCGTCACCTCGACCTGAAATGCTCCAATTTGTACCCTCTCGATCTGGAACGTTGCCCAACCTGAGTAGGTGCCGTCCCCCTTTAACTGATCGGGAGCAGATCCATCGTCGATAAGTTTGCCGAGCGCTAGTGGGCTTGAGCTGCCTTCCTGCAGGACGGAGAATGCCACGGAGCCAATGTGCTGAGTTCCGGCTGGGACGCTCGCCCGTGCAAAGATGGCAACTTTCAGCTGCAGAATGTCTTCTGGTAGACGCGTGGGACCGACATTTATGGAATCCGTATTGATTGATGAAGGGGATACGATGACGGCCGTCAGCAAGGGGACCGCGCCATTCACATCGATGACCGTGTTGTCGGTGCGCTCGCAGGCGAGGCCGAGAATGGTCAGGCCGAGCAAGGCCAATCGACGACAGAAGTGACCACGGCTCGAGTGCGCTTCTCCAGAGAGGATGCAAACGCAGAAGGAGAGAACGGATTGATTGCGGGAGTAGAAGCTTTGGCGACGCCGACTCACAGATTGCTTTCCTATTGTTCCTCTGAATGCCAGATTGTAGCAATCTCCGGTGAGTCAGCCTTCCTGTCGGTGGTGGATAAGTGCCTGTAAAACTTGCCTTTCCATGGTAACGAGCAGATTCATCAAAATCAAGTCATTAGCGTCAGAGTGAAATCGTGAATGGCGTAAACGAGAAGCAGATCACGAAGATGAGGAGCGTGAGCCATCCGATTCGCATCCGGGTTTCGTCGAGAGGTGTTTCATCCGGTGCAGGCGGATGATAGAGCTTTATGACATAGAAAGAGATCAGGGCCCAAATGAACCAGCCTGTCCAGCTGTACTGAGCGAATGGGATAACCTGCCCAAGAGGCGCGTTTGAGAAGTAGTTCCAGACCGTGCGAATGAGTGAATCAAGAAGGGATGGCAGCCCCAGTACAAGCAACGCGATGAACGACCAGCGAGCGATGACCCGATGTTTTTCGCCAAACATCGTGTAGATCAGATGTCCCCCGTCAAACTGGCCGATGGGGATCAAGTTCATCGCCGTGACGAAGAGGCCGAACCAGCCGACGCAGAGCAATGGATAATGATACATCTCCGACATTGGCGGTACGAAGTGAGTGCTCGGATCGGTCAGAAGCCCCGAGAGCGCGCTGTAGAGGATGGTCTGGCCGAATTCCAGGGGAATTCCAAGGGGATCATTCGTCCCCCCGGTTGCGAAATCGAAATTGGGATGGATGGAGAGAATATAGTCGCGGCCCGGCAGCGTAAGAAATCCTAGAACCAACACGACCACACACGCAACGAAGCCTGCCAGCGGTCCGGCCACGCCGATGTCGAACATCGCCTTGCGAGAAGGAACGACGGAGCGGGTGCGGATGACGGCGCCGAGTGTTCCAAAGTTCAGAAAGAACGGAAGCAGCGGGAACGGGAGGAAATAGGGAAGCGTTGTCTGAACCTTGTGGTACCGGGCCGCAAAATAGTGCCCAAACTCGTGGACGCCGAGGACGAACAGAATGGCGAGCGAATACGCGAAGCCATAGTGCAAATTGCCCAGCTCGAAAGGATTCTTCCCGACCCACTGGACGCCGGCAACGGTCGTCGTAAAGAATGTGAGAATGAGGAGGAGGATGTTAATGAGAAATCGAAAATCGGTAGTCGCTGGAGACCGCGGTGGTGGCTGGGTTATGTTTGTGGAAGCGGGATCGTAGCTCATTCAATCCGAGTGAAATGGACACAGTGCTAAGAACGAATCTCGGAAAGAAGATACGAAAAAAAGTGGGGCGAAACAAAGCAGAGCGCTCCGACAGCGTTCGAGAGGGGGAAGTTCGGACGCCGACGGAGTTGTCGGCAAACCTACACTCGTTCAAGGTCTCGGAGTCTCAGGCGGCGGAAGATTTGGGCCGCTCCGAAGTTCGAGGTATGGCCTTGGAGTCTCAGGCGGCGGAAGATTTGGGCCGCTTCGCGCTGCAAAGGAAATCGCGTAGTTTGTTATGAATGTGATCCCCAGAGCAAGGGCAACAGCTCGGAATCGTTTTGCGGTGGGTGACTTGAACATGGTAGCCTCCGCTCAATTGGGTGGGGAAATCTCGGTGATGAACGTCACTGGAGGGACGTTCTTGGGTGCATCCCGTTGCGCTAAATTTAGCTAATTTTCGATGAATGTCAAGAGAAATATTGACGATAGTGGCAGTCACCCCCACCGACTCTCAAGATGAAACGTATAACCGCTTAAACTGCAACGGCTTATAGCATCGCAACCTTCACCGCCAGTGGGTGACAAAAATCTTTGTTCTTGACATGTTAGCCAACGGATGCTATATTCGTTGTGCATAACGAAGGGAAAGGTGTATGCGGTTGTTCAAGAAGATATTCCTCATTTGGCTGGCGGTTGTTGTGGGAGGATCCTTGTTGGTTGTGTTTCTCCCGCACACGACGGCGATCAGCACAATGGGACTTGTTCTCGATGCCCTTTTGTTCTTGATTGGCCTTGTTTCATTCTATGTTTTTCTGAAGGAACCGAATCCAAAGAACAAACCGATCTTCCTGAATTTTTCTATCTTGTTCCTTGTTTCGCTTGTGCTGTTCCTTGACAACTTCACAGGAAAGGCATTCTGGACTGGCGACCGCTTCGCGAGATTCTACACGTACCAGTATGTTTCGTCGGGACTTTTCGTCTTCCTCCTTGCGTTCGCCATTGTCTACGTAGTCTTTGATTGCCTCTTCAATGACTTCAAGACGTATCGGAAGTATGTGCTGACGTTACTGGTAGTGGGGGGTACATTCGCATTCTATTACCACCCAGTGTTCGAGAATCCCAGATACTTGTACTCGACGGAGGACATTGTTGACCTGAAAGCTGTCAGCACTGCCGTCGATCAACTGCAAGAATCTGGCAACAAGCAGCCGACAGTGCAGCAGATCGCCGCGCTCAGCGAGCTGTGCGCGTCGAAGCACGGCGTGAGGGTTGGGACGCTCTTTGAGGACCAGAAGGTCCAACGCGTGGCAGAGATTCTTCCGTACACCGAAGGTTTGAATTTCATCGCATTGCTGTATAGGCCACTGTATTTCAACATCATCTACATGAACGTGCTCTCTATCGTCTTTATCTTTCTGTTTTTTGGCTACCAGTACAAGCACGATCCTCCTCAGGGAGCCTACATCGAGAAGATACTTTTCTTATTCTTGCCCTATTGCTCGCTTGAAATTCTCCATCATTACGGGTATATTAAGTCGGTTGAATACTCCGGGTTGGTGGATATTCAATACGTAGGGCAGTATCTGACCCTGCTGAACCTGGTCATCCTGCTGATGTTCTTCAGCCTGCGGTTGCGCTTCATTACGACCGTCAAAGGCGAGTTCTATGAGCAAGAACTGGTTTCTGACTCTCAACATATTAGTCGGTGGCGCGACGCTCTTGATAATCTCATTGTACGCCATTTTCTTAACCCGCAAGCGCTTCATGGAAGGCTTCTTGCACCGCGCACTGCAGGAACCGAAGCCAACATTGCTGCAAAGGATCATTCTTAAACTGTTTGGATGATTACTCACAGAGGGGTATGACGATGGATGCGACGATTATCGGAAGAAGCAAGTCGATCGAAGTTCTCAAGAAACAGATCGCGAAACTCGCGAACAGCACGAAAGACATCCTGATCGTTGGCGAGCCGGGGGTGGGTAAGGGTGTCGTGGCAAAGCGGATCCACCTCGAGCAGTTTGGAGAACCGGACGACAAGCACCCCTTCATGTCGGTCAATTCATCGGTCATCGATGACCGCGAGCTGGAGGCTGTCCTCTTTGGCTTCGAGAAGGGTGTGCCCGGCATGCCGCCCACCACGAAGCGAGGGCTTTTTGAGCTCGCCGAGGGGGGAACGGTGATGATCGAAGAAATTGAAGAGGCGAGCTTCCGAAATCAGATGAAGATCCTCAACTTCATCCAGGAGCGGAAGACCAAAAGGATGGGCGGAGACGGAGACAGGAGCGTCAACGTTCGCGTCGCCCTGACGATGAAACGGCCCCCGGCCGAGCTCATGGAGGCTCATCGGCTGTACGAGGACCTGTGCAAGAAAGTCGGAGATTTTGAGACCCTCAAGATTCCGGCATTGAGAGAGCGGCCCGAGGATATTCCCGTCCTGGTGAAACACTTTGTGAACGAGATTAGCAGGGACCTGGGCATCAAGGATGTGGCTCTCGATATCAATGCGATTGATGTGCTCCTCCGCCACAGCTGGAAAGAGAACATTCGGGAGCTGAAGGCAGTCATCGACAAGTGCATCCTCTTCTCCTCCGGCGGCAAATTTGTCCTTCCGCCAGAACTGACGGACGAGAAGACCGAAGTCGTGAAGATGATCAACAATATCGTTACCGGCCAGGAGTTCATTCTGGACAGCTCGCTGGACGTTATCGAAAAGGGGATCATCGAGCGCGCGCTCGACCGGTTCAGCTTCAATCAGTCCCGCGCGGCATCCTTCCTCGGCATGACGGAGCAGACGCTTCGGTACAAACTTAAACGGTTGGCGATACCGAGCTCACGCCAGCGTCGCTGACGTCCCGTAGAAACTGAAAAGTACAACAACGCCCTCTGCAAGAGGGCGTTGCTGTTTTTTGAGGGAGAGAAGAGTCGGCGTTGGCTAGGGGTGACGCTAGGGGTTGATCCAGATCGGATTCGTGAAGCACCAGTGGGATTGTCCGTCGCGGAGGGCGTCGCGTGTCGTGAAAACCTCGGCTCGGACGTAGCACGGTTTCGAAGCCTCAATGGCGATTTCTCGGGTGAAGTCGAAGCCGAGCTTTCCGTCGGCCTCGAATTCGACTCTTTCGTCCATCGATCCAATCTCACCGATGATCACCTTCACGAGTGCCAGCTCTCCGAATTCGGACGTCGACCTGGCGCTGATCGCGAGCCTCTGCGACTTCCCCCTGACAGTTCCCCCCATCTCTGTCCTGCCTCCGCCGGGCTCGAGGATGGTGACCCGGGCAAGAGGGCCATCCGAAACGATCACCCGCCCGTTTTGCATTGCAGCCAGGATCGCCCCCTCTGAGACCTGCCCATCAACAACAACCCCCGTCCTCATCCGCCCAAAGAGCTGGTCATCCATCTCCTTGATTTTCAAGAATGGGAGCCCGATCTGTCGGAACCGGTTGAAGTTGCCATGCGCGTCGTTGCCCCCCATCGCATAGAGGTGGCGGCCGCTCAGAAGCACCTTTACCCAACACCGCTTTCCAGCCCAAAATCCCTCATCGAGAAATCCATTGGCAAACTGGATGCCGCTCAAACCTTCTGACCACAGATCCCGATCGGACCAGCTGCCGCGTCCCAGCAGGAGGCGCTGGAGGAACGGTACGCGCTCCTGAGGATGCGCTGCGCACGCAGTTGTGCCATCCTCCTTGGAGGCAAGTACCTCGCCGATGCTCATCTCGCTGCGGGTTCGCAGCCATTGCTCGGCCCCGTCGCCAGATCCGGGGACGTACTTTCTTGCGCCGAGCAGCAACAGATGGACGTTCCTGCCCTCTTCGTTTCTGCACGTAATCTCCTCACCTCGGATGATGGCGAAGGTCTCGGCCTCCGAGTTTGCATCCGTAATCTCAGCCTGGAGCGCCTTCCACTTTGGCAGATCGGGATGGTTCGCGACGTACTCGTCGATGTGATCGTCGAGGTCGTAGGAGTGGTCGGTAACGCAGAAGAACGATAATCCCATCGCCTCGCAGAGTTCGCGCGAGGATCGGATGGCCGGTCCAAATTCGACCTGATCGTCTGTGTAGGTGGAGTGTGTGTGTGCGTCCCCTAGAACGAGATTCGGGAAGCGGGGGAGCGGGTCCCTCGCCAAATAGACGCGGAGAGGCTTGTGACTGGAAGTGCGATGGTTGTCTGAATAGTACGTCTTGATCCGTCTGTTCTGTTCGATCTGAAGAGCTACCTCGAGGTCGACCCAACCGGACCAATCTTTCACGTCGAGCCGCAGAATTTCCCACCAGAATCGCTTGTCCAGGTGGCGGGGCGCGGAGAGCAATTCGCCTGCGAAAAGGACCGTCGATTTCTGCCTCACCACAACCGTGACCTGACGGAGGGTGCACGGATACAGATTCGCGTCCTTCGTGAGAACCAGGAGCGGAAGAGGCTGCCCGGGCTCGAGCCTGTGGGGAGCATCGGCGATGATCTCCGGCTCGCGTTTTCGGAGAAGGCTGAAGAAATATTTGAAACGGTAATGAGTCTCAGCGTAGAGAAGGAAGGGCAACCACCACGCTATGTCCTGAAGCGCGATCAATAGGCCCTTCCTTTCCAGATGACCCTGCCGCCGAAAAAGACAATAAAGGGGAGGAGGAGCACGTAGAGGATGAAATAGGCTTCGAAGAGGTAGATGTATTTCAGCAGGTCGGTCCGTTCCAGCCGTCTCAGGATCGCCTCCAGAAAGAAGTAATCTGCGGCGATTTTGGCGAGCAGGCAGCTCGCCGCCACAAAGAAGCTCCCCATGACCAGAGTCGTGAGAAGCAGGGCGTGCGTGGCGAATCCGACCACCATGATGAGCATACCGCTCAGCTTCATGTCCAACCCGCCCCTGCCCCACCGATGTTTCTGGCGAACGAGCTCCCTAAGAGTCGCGCAGGGCTGGCTGACGACGAGTACGCGACCATCGACGGGATAGAGATACTCCCACTTCTTCGTCTTGACGATTGACTGGAAAAGCATGAAATCCTCTGTGACGCTAAAAGGGATCTTTCTGTAACCGCCGATCTCTTGGTAGGCCGATTTTCGGAAGGAGAGGTTGTTCCCAATGGTGCTCAGAGGATTGCGTTGCGCAACTGCCGCCGCAGCCAGACCAAGCAAGTAAGCCCAATCGAGTGACTGCATCCCCTCGAACCAGGTGGACGCCTTCTGGACCGTCATGCCTCCCACAAGGCCAACATCCGGACCATATCGCTTTGCAGTGAATTCGACCCAGGTCGGCGGCACGGTACAATCGGCGTCCGTGACCAGAATGATTTCGCCGCGCGCCTTCTGGATGCCCTGATCCAGCGCGTTCGTTTTTCCTGGAAGCGCCTTGTCCTCTTGGGCGCTCACGTAGGTGACATTGGAATGCCTCCCGGCGAAATCGAGGCATATCGTCTCCGTCCCGTCTGTTGAATTATCGTTCACGACGATGATTTCGTAGCTGTCGTTCGAATAGGTCTGCTGGACAACTGATTGGAGGCAGCGAGGGAGATGTTCCTCCTCATTTCTCGCCGCGATGACGACGGAAACAAACGGCGATGCAGTTTGGTGGATCTGGTCCCGGGTGTGGTGAATCCCCGCCAGCGTGCGGAGGAGGAGAATCAAGTAGAGAAGGAGTGCGAGAGAGAGGAGAAGTTCAAGGATCATACGGGCAGAGGAGAAAAGTGAAAGCCCCGTTCCTCCAACCGGTCGAGCATTGGATCCAGGAAACTGCGGAGCTTTCTTCCGGTGGCATCATTGTCATGGAACAGGAGGATCGTGCCGGCCCGCGCCTTCTTCGTGACCTTTGCCGCGATGCTCCTCGGGGGGTTGGCGCTAAAGTCGCGTGAATCCACATCCCACAGAACGACCCTGTGGTTCGTACGGCTGGCGATGCTCAAGGTGAGGAGGTCAAAATATCCGTACGGCGGACGGAAGAAGACGGGCCTGGACCCGACAGCTTCGGAAATAATCTTGTCTGCTTCCACTATTTCGTAGGTCTGCCGGGGGCGCGACTTCAAGAACAGATTGGGGTGCGTGAGCGTGTGGTTTCCGATAGAGTGTCCCTCTCGCGCAATCTGATTGGCCAGCCGCGGATATTGAGCCACGCGGGTCCCGACGAGAAAGAAGGTCGCTGAAATCTTTCTCTTCCTCAGGACCTCGAGTGCGATCGGCGTCGCCTCCGGGTGAGGACCGTCGTCGAACGTGATATGGAGCGATGGCTCAGCGGTGTGCCACAGGATGGAGGGGAAGACGGCCGGTCCCACGGTTCTCGCAAGCAGTGTCATCTGTTCAGGTTCCTATCCTTCCAGCATATCGAGCCCAGTTGCCCAATCAATCCGGCGGAGGCAATATACGGAACATGCAAAAGCTCTGCAATGAGAAAGTGCCACGGCGGGACAGCCTGGTGAAGCATGCGAGCCCCCTCTCGGAGGGTGATGTAGTCTGCGCAGGCTTTCAGGACGAGCGACGCCGCGACGACGACCCAAAGCCAGGGCTCGAATGCTGACGCGATGGCGGCAGCCAGAAGGATGGGGAAGAAGGCGTAGAGGAGAATGAGTCGCAAGAGGATTGCCTTGTTCTCGTATCGGCCGCGCTTGGCGGCCCATCGCGTCCGCTGACTCCAAAACTCATGGATCGAGCGAGGAGTTGAAGTGAGAACAATCGCTTCAGAATCTTTGTTGAAGGAGATTCCCCCCACCGCGCGCGTGGCAATACGCTGCATCAGCGTCTCATCGTCACACGATCCGCTGCCTTCCCCGTAGCCATTGACCGCCTGGAACGCTGATTTCCTGTACGCGATGTTCGCACCATTGCAGATGATCGGCCTCCGGGCTCCGATGAGGCCTGCCGTGGTGGTGATCAAGCCCATGAATTCCAGGCTCTGGAGTCTTGACAGAAAGAAGCCCGACGGAGCCTCGAGCACCGGGCCGGCAACAAATGCGACGCCGGGTGCGAATTGCCTCGCCATCGAGCTCATCCATCCTCGTGGGACGATGCAATCAGCGTCAGTGCAGAGAATGAGATCTCCCCGAGCCTGTCGGACCCCGAGACCGATCGCGCTCGGCTTGCCGCTGGAGCCGGCGCCGTCTCCGAGAGACATGACAGCCAGGCGCCCCCGCGGTTCGCTTCCAGCAATCTCGTTGGCTATCTCCGGCGTGCGGTCGGTTGAGTGGTCGTCGACGACGATGACCTCGTAGGCATCCTTGGGAAAATCCTGATCGAGCAGGCTCTCGAGGCATCGGCGAATGTTCTCCTCCTCATTCCTCGCAGCAACGACGACGCTCACAAAGACGCCTGCGCTTCCCGCACGCGGGGGTTCTCGACGCTTGAGTCCTCGCCAGACGGTCAGCAGAAACCAGAGGTAATAGCCGAACGAAGCAAGCAGAAGGATGAGCAGGATGAGCATCGTTGGAATCCTAGGATGATTGGCCGCGAACGCGCGCGCTCTTCACTGCAGAAGGGGAGAACCTTGGCATGAAGATAAGCCCGAAAACTGCCGGCAGGAGGATGTTGATGACGAAGAGGAGGAGCGACGCGTTGAGCGCTGTAGCCTGCGGGATCCCCACGAGGGAGTAAAAGTAGACTGAGCTCGCTTCACGAATCCCCAGGTCGCCGAATGAGATCGGGATCAACGCTTTGAAGAACATCATCGCAGCGAAACCGAGGAGAGCTTGCCACCAGCCGACAGGGGAAAATGCGTTGAGGAGAACGAACATTTGGAGGTAGATCGTGCCATAGAACGCAAGCGTTACGAGGAACGCGAACAGCAGGTCTTTCTTCTGAAGAAGAGTGAGCGAGCGGATCAAGTCCTGTGCCCACTCTTGCCGAAAGATCTTCAGCGGGACCGAATTGAACAGGCGACTCAGCAGCCTTGGGCGAAAGAAGACATACAAGCAGAAACTCCAGGCCAAGCCGATCAGCAGCGCACGGAGCCAGCTCCCCACCGCCACAAGGGAGAGATAGCTCACGGCTGCGGCAATGCCCATCACAAGCAGCATCTGCAGTTTGTCGATCATCGTGAGCCCGATGACTGTCGCCGACGGAAGGGAGCTGTGGCGAAGCGCTCGTCCGCCAAACTCTCCGATCTGGCCCGGCGTCAATACCCCAAGGGTTATGCCGAACAGCAACGATGCGATCGTTTCGAAGTTTGAACTTCCGGGGTTCGCGAGCCGCACAAAGTAGCGCCACTTCAAAGCTTGAAGACCGAGGTTCGCGACGACGAGTGCCAGGGCGCCGACCAGATACTCGACGCGGGCTGACCGAAAGGCCGCCACGACCTCCGCGACGCTCACGATCCGAAGGAGGCCGTACAGAATGAGCACAGCGACCACGACTCTTGCCGCCAGAAACAGCCAGCGGCGAACGGACGTTGACCTCGGCTCTCTCGCGGGGTCGTTTATGCCTGGGATTCCGGTTTCCATTCGAATGGTCTAAGAAATCCGAGAGGACCAATCAAGGTATTGTATACGATGTACAGGATTTCCCCGAAGAGGAAGGACGCGGCAAATCGCCTCTCGTGAAAAATTGGCGCAGCAGAGGAAAAGAGAAGCACATCGACGATAACCTTGGCCCCGAATAGCCAGAGTGGGAGGGGGGGCCCTCCGAGTGCCAGCGTCCCGATCGCGCCGGCGAGGAGAAGCAGGTTCGCAGTATGAAAGAGAAAGAAAAATGTCTTCGCCGACCGGGAGAAATATTTCCCTGCGGAGAAATGTCGTGTCCGCTGTCGAACGAAAGCACGGAACGTGGCTGGCGGCGGAGTGCGGACGAAGCTTTCTGGGTCCGTGACGTAGCGTATCTTCCAGGATGTCGCACGCCTGACAAGCTGGAGGAAGAGGTCATCATCCCCGCTCACGGAGTGCTTGATCTTCTCAAACCCGCCGACTTGATCGTACACCGACCTCCTGTATGCAAGCGATCGTCCCGTGCACAGCCACCCCATGTGCAAGCCTATGGCGCCTGCAGACCAAACGGCACCCTTGAACTCCTCGTACTCGATGAACCAATGGAGCAAGCGCTGCAGGAGGGCCGTGCCGCCGGATTTACTCCTCACGAGCGAGGCATCATAGGGTGAATATCCCGCCACGAGACCTACGTCCTTGTCGAACGCAGAGACAAGCTCCATGATCCATCCCGCCGGCGGAAGACAATCTGCGTCTGTGAAACAAAGGATGTCGCCACGACTTGCAGCAATCCCTTTCGCGAGGGCGTTCTTCTTGGCAGGCATATCCGTGCTCGGAGCCACGATATCGATTCTTCTCAAGTTTGGATGAGATTGCTGGAAGGACGCCACGATCTCTGCAGTACGGTCGGCGGAACGGTCATTGACCACAATAACCTCGAATGAGGGATACGTCTGACGCAGGAGCTGTCCCAGGAGGGGGCCGATGGTCTCCTCCTCGTTTCGCGCGGCCACGACTACCGAAACCATCGGGCGGTCGCCTGATTTTCTGAATCCGACACGACTGAGTCCCACAACCAAGGACAGAATGACGGCGCAGTAGTACCCTCCGAGCAGGATGAGCAAGGCGTATAGGAAATCGATGAAGCTCACGTTGTCTGATGATCGTGAAATAAGCTCTCTTTATCAATAGCGATGGCCGTTGAAACTTCCTCATTTATCGTCTATATTGGGTTCCGCTTGCGGTTCGGACATTTTGGTTGCTCAACACCTCTGAGATCGTGCGATCAAACGATAGCTCGAACAATCTGACATTGAGATCATCAACCGCATGAAGCAATCACTCCTCATCGGCATCGCTGGCGGCACCGGTTCGGGCAAAACCACTGTGACGAACAAGATTCTGGAGTTGCTCGATCGAGAGCGAGTCGTTGTCATCCAGCACGATTCATACTACAAGGATCTATCGGCCCATCACGGCCTTGCGCCCGACAAGATTAATTTTGACCACCCGAGCTCGTTGGAAACGGATCTTCTCGCCCGTCACCTCCGGGATCTCAAGGCAGGAAAACCGATCGAGCAACCCATCTACAATTTCACGACACACCGGCGGTTGAAGGACACGCGTCGGGTTGAACCGAAGGAGATCATCATTCTCGACGGCATTCTGATTTTCGTTCAGAAGATGCTCAGGGATCTGATGGACATAAAGATCTTCCTCGACACAGACGCGGATGAACGGCTGATCCGGAGAATACGAAGGGACATCTTGGAGAGGGGACGCTCGGTCGACTCTGTGATGAACCAATACATCAGCACGGTGAAGCCCATGCACCTCGAATTCGTTGAGGCGAGCAAGCACTGGGCGGACATCATCATCCCGCGCGGCGCGGAAAACACCGTCGCAATTGATATGGTGGTGACGAAGATCAAATCAATGCTTCGGGAGAAAGCGGGTGACGCAGGCTAAGCCTCCACGGCTGACTTTGAATTCGCGCTTTCGGTACCCTGCGCAGAGTGCCCGAATTCTTGACTCTCCTTCGAAAAAAGGGTATCTTCCTGTCAGAAAATGTGCCATTTGCGACGCTTCTGCGGGACCCATTGCCACGTGCGGCGGTGCCGTGACGCGAACGCCCAATCATAGAACCCGAGAGTGAAAAGCCCCGCGCAAAAATCCTTCATCCGTTCAACCCAGCCTGCAACAAAGAAAATCGGATTCTCCTACAAAAAGACGGTTCTGTCGAACGGCTTGCGGGTCGTTTCAGAGGAGATCCCGCACGTTCGCTCAGTGTCCATCGGGATTTGGGTCGATGTGGGCTCCCGGGACGAGCGAGAATCGAACAATGGCATTTCCCACTTCATCGAGCACATGGTGTTCAAGGGAACCGAGAACCGGAGCGTGAGGGAGATCGCAAGAAGCATCGAATCGGTCGGCGGCTATCTGAATGCTTTCACGGGGAAGGAACACACCTGTTACTACGCTCGCGTTCTCGATGAATACAGCGAGCTCGCCCTTGACGTTCTCTCGGACCTGGCGCTCCATCCGACGTTTCCGGAGAAAGATCTGGAGAGAGAAAAAGGGGTCGTCATTGAAGAGTTGAAGAACGCAGAAGACGATCCGGATGACATCATTCACGATTATTTCGACAAGTCGCTGTTCGGCTCACATCCGCTGGGATTCCCGGTCATCGGCACAGAACCGAATCTTCGATCGTTCAAACAGGGTGATCTGAAGGCGCACCTGCGAGACCACTATATCGCCCGCAAGATGGTTCTCGCCGCTGCAGGCAACATCGGTCACGAGAAGCTCGTAGCCCTGACGGAAGAATACCTGGCAGGCGCATCGCCGCGGCCGGTGGACGGCCAGTCCGCCCGGGTAAAGCCGCGAGCGCGCAAGCCGGAGCGGTGTGAGTTTGCCAAGCCCATACAGCAGGCGCATGTCTGCCTGGGCAGGCAGGCCTTCGGCATCCGAAGCAGGCAACGGTATCCGATGTTGGTTCTCAACACGCTGCTCGGCGATGGAATGAGTTCCCGACTGTTCCAGAACATCCGCGAGAAGTACGGCTTCGCCTACACGGTGTACAGCTTTGCGACGATGATGAGCGATGCGGGGGCGTTTGGTGCCTATGTCGGGACGGACCGGCAACACATCGGCGCTTCGATCGAGCTCATTATGAAAGAGCTGGAGAAACTCAACTCGAAGCCGGTCTCACACGCCGAACTGAACCGAACCAAAGCCCAGTTGAAGGGAAGCATGATGCTGAGCCTGGAGAGCATCCCAAACAGGATGATGCGGCTCGGCAGCTCGGAACTCTATTTCAATTCTGTGAACCCGATCGACTCAATCCTCAGACAGATCGATGCGGTGACGCAGGATGACATTCAGGCGATCGCTCACGAGCTTTTTGTCGAGGACGAATTGTCGACAGTGGTATTTCAGCCCGAAGGGAATCGGGTGTCGACTGCGCCTTCCACCGAGTGAACCCGGGAAGGGCGGAGAAATTGAGCCCGCAGTTGTCGTTTCTGGGAGCGGGCAATCTTAAGGGTTCAAAAGAACGCACGTGCAGCTATGAGGACCGGAATCAGAAGCCCAAAGGCTACGGCAGAAATGGAAGAGGTCGGCCGACCTTCGATTTCGCGCCGTGCTCAAACCATGCAGGATTCCCCCATCCGGAAACTCTCCGCGACGGCCGAGGCCCGGAAACAACGGGGAGTCAGGGTGTTTCACCTCAACATTGGTCAGCCCGACCTGCCAACCTCGCCGGTTGTTTTCGAAACAATTCATAATCTCAAGCTCTCGACGCTGGCGTACGCCCCATCGAACGGGCTGCCGCAGGCGGTCTCGGCATGGAAGAATTACCTTCATCAGATGGGGATCGACGTTGAGGAGAGGGAGATCATCGTCACGACGGGCGGCTCCGAAGCCATCGTCTTTGCCATGTGCGCGACCTGCGATGCGGGAGATGATATCATCGTGTTCGAGCCGTTCTACACGAACTACAACGGTTTTGCGAGCATCGCGAATGTGAGACTGAACCCTGTCCCCCTGACGATTCAAAACGGGTTCCATCTCCCACCGACGGAGGAGATCGAGCGACACATCACCTCGAGGACCAGGGCGATCCTCATCTGTAATCCAGCGAACCCAACCGGCACAATCTACGCGAGGGATGAGCTCAATCGCCTGACCGATATCGTGAGGCGTCACAATCTCTTCTTCCTTTCCGATGAGGTATATCGCGAGTTTGCCTATGGTACGACCGTGCAAAGCGTGATGGATTTCCCCGAGATACGCGAGCGAGCGGTCCTTCTCGACAGTTCATCAAAGCGCTTCAATGTCTGCGGTGCAAGGATTGGCGCTCTGGTGAGCCACAACAAGGACATCGTGCAATCAGCGTTGAGATTCGGGATGGCTCGACTCTCGGTTGCCTCCATCGAGCAGTTGGCGTTGATACCTCTCTTGAACTCTCCCCGAACGTATACACGACCGATCGTGGAGGAATTCAGATGCAGGCGAGATGTGGTGTACGAGGGCTTGAAGGAGATACCGGGCGTCTCATTCTACAAGCCGGAAGGTGCGTTCTACATCGTCATCGGATTGCCGGTGAAGGACTCTGAACATTTCTCGAAGTGGTTGATCGAGGAGTTTGAGCATGAGAACGACACTGTCCTGCTGGCTCCCGCGCAAGGGTTCTACGCAAGCCCCGGAAAGGGAACTAACGAAGTCAGATTGGCATTTATGCTGAAGAGCGAAGACTTGAAGAGGTCTCTTGTCGTGCTCCGCTACGCGCTGGCGGCGTACGGCAGGGAATTCTGAGGCGGACGTCGGACAAACTGTTTTAGACAGGCATGGCAAAGATTACGATCGACGGAAAAGAATTTGACGTTGACCCGACGCTGACGGTCATCCAGGCGGCGCTCCGACAGGGGATCGAGATTCCGCATTTCTGCTGGCACCCGAAACTCTCCGTGGCGGGAAACTGCAGAATGTGTCTTGTGGAGATCGAGAAGATGCCGAAGCTCGCCATCGCGTGCGCGACGCAGGTCGCTGACGGCATGGTGGTGAAAACTCAGAGCGAGAAAGCCGTGAAGGCACGGCAAGCTGTGATGGAGTTTCTCCTGATCAATCACCCGCTTGATTGCCCGATCTGTGACGAAGCAGGGGAATGCAAGCTTCAAGACTACGCTTACAAGTACGGTGTGGGCCACAGCCGCTTTGAAGAGGACAAGGTGCACAAGCCGAAGCGCGTCCGGCTCGGCCCCAACGTGATGCTGGACGATGAACGCTGCATCATGTGCTCCCGCTGCATCCGATTCTCCGATGAGATCACCAAGCAACCCGTGCTGACGTTCACGGAGCGTGGCACCCACGTGGTGCTGACAACCTTCCCTGGCACTCAGCTCGACAACCCCTACTCCATGAACGTCATCGAGCTCTGTCCCGTTGGCGCCTTAACCAGCACAGATTTTCGGTTCAAGGCGCGCGTGTGGGAGATGTCCTCGACAGACGGCGTCTGTGTCGGCTGCGCTCGGGGGTGCAATATGAACATTTGGGTGCGGAACAATCAAATCCTTCGACTCACCCCCCGGCTCAATGAGGACGTCAACTCTTACTGGATGTGCGACTCGGGCCGGCTGAACACCTTCAAGGAGGTGAACAGCAAGGAGCGGCTGAGCAGCCCGATGATCCGGAAAAATGGGGTATTGGTGGAGGTGGGGTGGGATGAGGCAATTGCCCGGGCGGTCTCCGATCTCCGGTCTTTCAAACGCTCTGAGATCGCCGGCATCGGTTCCCCTTACGCGACGAACGAGGACAACTACGTGTTTCAGCGGCTGATGAAGGAAGTGATCGGCACCAAAAACGTGGGCTTCATTCAACACATCAAGGAGGGTGACGACGACGAGATGCTGATCCGGGCGGACAAGACACCGAATAGCAGCGGCGCACGCTTGGTGGGAGTGAGACCAGGCGACGGAGGGCTTGGTGCGGAAGGCATCGTACGAGCTATTCACGACGGGACGATCAAGGCCCTCTATGTGCTTCAGGAAGACATTGTCGCGCTGCCGGAGTTCGCTTCGGTTCTCGGCAATCTGCAGCTATTGATGGTCCATGCCTCTGTGACGAACAAGACCACGGAGCTCGCAGACGTGGTGCTCTCGAGCTCCACGTATGCCGAACAGCATGGGACGTTCACGAACTTTCAGGGCCGAGTGCAACGAATCCGCCCCGCCGTCGCGACGCTGGAGGCGGATCGCGCTCGTGACGGGTTCGCCGTGAGCCGCTGGGACAGATTCGCGGCCGGGAACGATCGCTGGGGGCGACCAATCAAGAAAGACGCGAGACCGGGCTGGCGGATCTTGATGGCCATCGGCAACGCACTCGGGTCGAAGATGAGATACAACTCGGCTGAGGATGTGTTCAAGGAGATTACAGAAAAGGTGCCGGCCTTCAGGGGTATGACGTATCTGAAACTCGGCTCGCATG
>Ga0315279_10001844_pt1 | contig 33787 bp, 54 predicted proteins | sample YL17G06_20_MG_FD_203694 | JGI IMG/M metagenome (GOLD analysis project Ga0315279, IMG submission 203694) | Sediment microbial communities from Yellowstone Lake, YNP, Wyoming, USA - YL17G06_20 | ecosystem: Environmental > Aquatic > Freshwater > Lake > Sediment | place: USA: Wyoming | collected...
CATAACATTGCGCCCTGATATTACCGAGGACACCTTAACGAGAACATTTACAAACTCCTCTCTATTTACTACTGCCTTCATTTCTTACCCCCTTGCATTTATTTTTTGAAGCTATTGGTCGCACTATCTAGTCTTTACCCTTTCCACCCGGTACTTCAGCCAGGCAACCTTCCCATCTTTACCTATTATCTCGAGCTGGCAGCCTGGCTGGATATCTTCATTTAGAACCTTAGTGCCTACCCACATCCAGGCCTGAAATGGGCGGCAACCAGTGACCACACCATCGTCGATATCCCACTTAGTGAAATCCTGGCCGAGATCCTCGAGGTAAACCGTTATCCTTTTAACTTTTACTGGTGGCATGCTCCACCTCCGTTTTTGAAGCTATTGGTCACCTTAGTAAACCTTGTTAAACCTTAGTACACCTTGGTATACCCTTTTTGAAGCTATTGATTTCACTTCGCGGCTTTACTACTGGCGGGATCAACAATGAGAACCAACGATTGCAATCTTTACAATGCCACAGGCGGCCTTCGTTGATTTCCTTCTTTGTAGGCGTTTCGGGTGGATCCCACGGCGGACTATTGCTAAAATAGTGAAGGGTGCGATGGCCGCATATTATTGCCATTTACCCACCTCCGTTTTTGAAGCTATTGGTCGCACTAGAATCCTTATGGTTTATTCACCACGAGGTAAGTAGATTGTTGGGCGTATTTTTTCAGGAATCTTTTCGAAATGGCCCTTAGGTTGATAAGTGATAATCCATTCCAACTCGGGGCAGGTCAGATATTTCCTTTCCGATAATACAGAGTTCGGCGGATGACTATTGATCTGCTTATTAGGGTTATCACACTTAGAACAATACAGGCGCCACATTTGGCCTCGTTCGACCTTTTGAACACGCTTACATCTTACTGCTAACATTGCCTCTCCTTTTGAAGCTATTGGTCGCACTATATTCGGTATGTCTACTTTCTTTTCCTCTCCCTCTCTTTTTGTAAATGTTTTTCTATATGCCAGTCCATCCCTCCTATGGCTTCCCGGATGTCTTTACAGTCCCCACCATAGCGGCCACCTTCAAGCCCCCAGAATATGCCCTTGTCCATGTTCTTGGTACACGTGGGGTTTACACATACAAAATAAGGCTTAAAGGAAGGCTCCTTGTTAGGATCAGAAACATGTTCCGCCAAGGTCTGGTATCTCCGCGTACCCATGTAATGCAGCCGGGTTTTACAATGAGGGCAAAACATCGTTACTTTGAACCCCCACGGCTCGGGCTGTTTTATGTGTGCTAACCAGTAGTCGATTTTATCCCCTAGATACCTTAAACCCATGCTTCGCCTCCCGTTCTTTATTTGGTCCAGGGCGCCCCACGCTTGATACAGTCGGGGCATGTTTTTGCCTCAGGATACTTCTTCAGGAACCTATCCCAGCACTCCTGCTCGGTCTCCTCAGGACTTTTCACCGGCATGTGATGGTACGATTCCAGGTGATCGTTGAATTCTTCTTGCGTTTGAGGTAAGTTCTTTATGTCGCCACCTACCAGCCCTTTCTTCAAGATACATAGTTTGCAAGCGATTGGCATAACTCCCCTCCGCTCTGGGCGTGTAAGAAAATAGCAGATTTGTTAAGGTTTGTCAAGGGGCAAGTCCCCTTCTTGTTGCCCTAACGCCTGCTTAACCCGCTGCATCAGGTTTTCGCTGAACCTGGTATACCATAGCTCCCCTCGAGGGCTCCAGCGGAAGCCCAGGCTCTTTAGTGTCCGGATCACAGAGGCCTCCGGCTTGGCAGGAAACACGACCTCGATGCCGTTGTGCTCCTCATTGCGGCGAATCGTAACGCTGTCAACCCTTTGGGCAACTTTTTCGCCACTTCGGACAGGCGTAGCGGCCCCCGGCTGGGTACCCGGGTAATCCTTGTAGGCCAGCACGGCATCCTTGGCATATGGGTTGAACTGGATCTCATACCATACGTTGACCTCTTCGCGCCCATCATACGCATGCTGCTTCTCAGTACCAAACGCCTCAGATTCGAGGTAGTTACCATGTCCCATGGAGTAATTCTCCGTATGCCACTCCCACGTTAGCTTCGCCAGTTCGGGATAGCTCTCGAGCACATGGCGGGCCAGCGCCTGCTTTTCAGCTTGCTTGGGCACGATTGCCAGGAGCATGGACTCGCCAATCGGGCAGTGAGCGTTGAAGTAGTCAACCATGGTGTTGGAGTCATTGAAGTATATCTGCAGGTAGGCCGCCATCATGCCTTCCGGGATCGCTACCGGCTCCGGTAGACACCACTTCTGGCGCCAGGCCTGGATCTTCAGCTCTCGCTCATGTTCGATGACTACAACATCGACCTTTCTCTGCAATACTTGCTCTTTAGTCTCGCGCTTGTCTTCTATCGGCATATGCTTTTTGCATATATCCCTGGCTTGCTGTATGAAAGGCATGGCAGTTTCCCGCGTCAGGATCTGAAAGTCCGGCAGGCTGTCAAGATAAGCCTTGAGTGCCGTCTTGTAGCCTTCCTCGTCCGTTAGGGGATGCTGAGTAAAAGGACTCCAGAGATCTGAGCTCTGCTCTTTTTCCCCTATTACGCCATACAGCTGCCTGAAGTAGTGGGATAGAACCAAAGGGCGTTTGAGCTCCTCGGCGATCGCATCAAAGTCTTCCTTCTTGGCCTGAATGCTGACCGCCTTGCCATTGATGGTTACAGTATATGTATGTAACCCCATCTGTCTCACCTCCTTCCTAGAAGAACTTTATCTGTGCTTCCTGGGCTTCGACCTCCAGCTCTGTTTTTCCTTCCTTCTTCCTGCTCTTAATACGACTGTGTGTCACTTTCCGCCTGGTTTTCCACAGCCACTCCCGGAACCGGAGCAGCTCTATTTCCTGTTGTCTGTCGAGTTCAGTTTTTAGATAGGTTAGGCTGCCCTTCGGTATCCGATCGGGCCCCACATATTGAGCGAAAGCATATTCGTAGATCTCCGTCCAATCACGGTTAAAGGGATGCTCAAGGCTAGTTGTCATAAGGTATGCGCAGACTTCGGGCCAGCTCGCCACACCTGTTTCCCCCTTCAGGTTTTGTATCAGCCGGTGGAGGATGATATCGTCACATAGGTTTTGGGGTAGGGAGCGCTCGTATCCTGGCCATACTATTATCGGGTCACAAAGTGCCCCGACTGCATCCTCTATAGCTTGCTCAACTTTAAAGGGCAGCCGCTCCTTCACTGGCGGCGGGTCCAGCGTCGTTATCCTGGGGAGTTCAGCTTCCATTGCGCCTGCTTCTAGGTTCGAAAATAAGTGCATATGGGACAAACTTAACCCTCGTCCATGTCCTGTAGGGCCGCCTTTTATGGCCAGCCCTTGTCTGGCGCTTGACTTTTTTAAGACTGCATAATATGTCGACCAGGCCGATGATATCCACATTGCGCCCGATCAGTTCCTGGGGGTATGTCCTGATATAGTCGACGAGATCCTCCTCCTTGATTTCCCAGAAGGAGCCGCCGTCCTTCTGGGGCGGCATATCCGGGTTGTGAGGCTGGGCTTTCAAGGCGCCACAGTCTATACGGAGCTGGATCCACTTATGGTCGACGCCGAGCAGTTCGCAAACATCGAGCTTGGTATACCAGCCATTCCGGTCGCGGCGGGATAGCCCCAACCGCTTTGCCCTCAGCACCACGGAGTTGATAGAACGGTGCATGAGTTTTGCCACTCTGCCCGGGCAAAAGCGTGATATCAGCTCTTCGAGATGTTCATCTTCTTCCCGAGTCCAGTAGTGCCTGTCCTGGAAGGATATGCCCATCTTCTGTACCTGGGCTTTAACGGAATAGAAACTAACACCCAGCATATTGGCGATCGCCTGGGCGGATGCGGCATTCCCCTTGTAGTCGCGCCTGACGATGATGATTTCCTCATCGGTCCAGCGATGGTTATGACTGTAATCTCGGTTATAATGCTTTGGCATGTTTTGCCTCACGGAGATAAGGCAGGGGCTGGGCGGCTTCAATGAGGTGCTACGCGTGAGAGCACTGACTTCATGAGCACAGCCCAGCCCCTGATGCAGTTAGGCGTCGTTTTGATGTTGCTTTACGTTACTCTGTCTCTATTCCCTGTTCAGCTCCTCCATTATTAGGGTCTTCATCACCAGGTTCCTCTTCCTCGTTTGTCTTGGTTTTCTGGGTAGAGGCCTCTAGTTCTGCTACTGCTACTGGCGGAGTCTGGTCAGGCCAGGTTACCTGCATGGGCATCATTGCTACTAAGGGAGCTTGGCTATAGCGAAAGACCACAGGAGCCGTGGGGGTAGTAACCTTTACAGTTAGCAGGCCAGTTTTCCCCTTGATGTACTCCCGTAGATACTTTATGTGTATCGCTATTCTGCCACCGCCATTGAGTGTATGTACTGGGATAGTGGTTTCAACGTTGTCTGCCCCGCCCTCTGCGGAAAGCTTCAATTTTCCAGCATCCCAGATCATGCGCACCGCCCCAATTCCTTCTTTGGCAGAGATTGCAAGGCTTCCTAGCGCTCTTTCCAGATCTGGAGCCATGAGCTGGAACTCGTTCTGCTCTGCCGTCGTTGGAATAAGTGCCTTGAAGTTGGGCGGTGTCCCCTGTATGGTTTTACACAGCAGTGTCACTATGCCGAACTGTGCTTTGAACAATATGGGGCTTATTTCCACCTGCATTAGCCCCTTGTTCGTCACCATGTCGACGACACTTTGTATAGAACTATCGTTGGGAACGGGCCTGGGCGCTTTTTTCCATAGGTGCTCCAGGATGTCGATCGCCTTGGCAGGCAGGATAACGGTCTTTAGTCCGTCCCCTGGCGGTAGGGACGCCGGCAACGTCTTGTATGCCATCCTGAAGCCATCTCCTGCCGCGATTTCGAGTTGGTCGCCAAGGAATAGGCTGACTCCTGACAGAGTAGGCCGTTCTGCACTTTCAGCGCAGTAATCAAGCATAGTCACTAGGTTGGGTACCACCAGGTCCGCAGATATCTCGTGTTTTATGACAGGTTTTATCTGCGGTATAACGGGATAGTCTTTGGGGTCATCTGCTTCGAATGAGGCACTGCCATCTGGCCATTTCAGGGATACGTTCTTTCCCAGCATCTCAATTGTGACCTCATCGTTGCCCGGAACGTATGCTAACAGCTTCGAGACTTGCTTGAATGGCAGCAGATATTGGCCTACGACCTCTGGCAGATCTACCATGACTCCCAGCTCCAGGTCGGTTGCAATTGCCTGCCCATCCTGCAGTAGGATATTGTGCAGAATAGGCCAGGCTGGCTCCTTAACCACCGCGGTTCTAGTTTTGCGGCCCGTGTGCCCTTTGCCGGTCTTAATCTCCTTGGCTACCGCTCTCTCCTTGGGGCTGGTGAGCCCCTCCAAGAGACTTAGGGCATTCCTGAGTTTAAGTACCTGTATTTGCATTCTTCAATCACCTCCCTTCCAGGCATGACTTGTTGGCTACGGCGCCTAACTGTTAACCTGCTTAGAACCAAGAGGGTTGAGCTTTTGCTGCCTCTTCTTTGCGGCTCGAGGGCTTCCCACCGGTAGCACTCCCTGCCGGCGGCGCTGGCGGTGGCTCAATAGTGGACGCAGGATTTTTGGGACTCTGGGCCCATTTGTCTTGCGCCTGCTGCACTAGGGTTGGCAGCTCAGCAGCGACGCTTACTATATCCCCTTCTACTGTGGAGAAGACGGGGTCGCAATCAGGACTCTGAATCCCCACGGATCCGCGGCCATCTTTAAGCAAAATGACCACCTTAATCTCGGGCATGGCTCACCTCCTTCTTCGGATTATTGACAAAAGTCAGACTCCTGACATTTATCCCAAGCATATGGGCGACGTTTTCAGGCGTTGCCAGTGTAGAGTTAAGCGCACCAGTCTCCATGTCCAAATAGAGCTGCATCCATGGGCACGTGCCAATGAGGATCCTGCGCACCACCTCGAGCACCAGGGCAGCCATGCATTGGTTAATGATAGGACTTTGCTCATTCTGCATGACCGCTTCCGCACAGGCGGGCGCCGGCGGCACTTCTACAAGAAGCTCAGGGTGCTGCTCTGTCGGCAGGGGGAGGGCAAAACATACCTCCTCAGTCCTTTCAAAAGGTTTTCCTATGCCGATGGCCGGATGATTGCCGATAAGGACCTGGCCATAGTTATTGCCATTTCCAGCATCAATGTACCAGCCACGATACCTGTCATATGGACCGCTGCACTTTGCTCTGATGCGTTCGGCTATATCTCTACGGGCGTTGCCATTGTCCAGGCAGCCGATAATGAGTTCAGGCAAGTGCTCGAGCCTGGATACCGGAGTAGTGAGATAGGATATCCCGCGTTCAAATTTTGAGCTTAGGCGGTGGGCCAGCGCCTCAGTTTTGAACATTCCCAGCTCATTCTTATAGAAATTCTGGCGCACCAGGTTGCGGGACTCGACGCTGTCATGGTCAACGAGCAGTATAGCCATCTGCGCTGGCAATAGCCGGCACAGCCCTTCTGCGACAAGGCTGCCTGTACCGCCACAGCCAGCAACGGCAATAGTGACCGCTTGTCCGTATGGAAGTCCTAGATTATTGGACAGCTTATACATGATCGAACACCTCTTTAAGACTCAGGGGCCCGAAGTAGCCATAGACTCCTATCCGCATCTCAATCTCAGGTATCATCATGTTGAGCTTACCCACAACGGCATAGATACCCATGCCTTGCTCGTCCTGGTTGTCAGTTGGACTGAAGAAGGAGCGCATCATGCAATGGCTGTGCAGCTCCACAACTGTATTTGGGACTCGCTCGTATTGGCATGAGCCTCCTGTGCCTGTCTGAGTTGGCGTCTGCAAATGGTAGCCATTATCCCAGGTTATAGCCAGGTAATGTTCCCGGAGAGCATCGGCCATCATTATTGATATAGCCAGGTGATAAAGGTGCCAGGGAACCTTCCCATACTTCAGCTCTATCATTGGAGGCAGATGGTAAAGGCCTCGTACATTTGCTTCACCTATGCATACGATAGCTTTGAGAAATTGATTTTCAGCACGGATGAAGAGGCCATTGCGGGCGACTATGTAATCGTAATATGTGCCTGGGGTACCCACCAAGCCCTTTTCTGTGTAGTAAAGATAGCCAACGTTGCCCATCTAGGTTTTACTCCTCGTTTTCATCTTCAGTGATCAGTCGTTCATCCGGTACCGGTGGCACATAGCCGACACGGAACTTGCCGAATATCTCTTCCAGCCTTCCCATGACTACCAGGTCCTGAAGTGGATACTTTCGCTTACCATGCAGCTCCTGCCAGAGCTTCATCAATGCATTCGGGTACTTCTTAGAGCGCCCGGTGTGCTCAGCTGCTGGAGTGAAGAAAGCGGTAAAGAAAGATTTCGGGATCTCCTCAATTCTGTTAGGGTACTGGTGGCTGCCAGGGCAGGTTCGCCCATCTCTGTAGATGTTGAACAGTGGCGCGTGATAAAGAATTGCCCCCATATTCTTGGGCCTTCGCTTGGCAGCATATACGCGAGGCGGCTGCGCAGACCGGCAGATGAAAATAAGGCCTGGCATAGGTATCTGCAGGCGGTGCGGCGGCTTGAAAGGCTCGGTCATCAATGCCACCTGCCATACCTGGGGATCCATCCATAAGGCGGTCTCTGTGGGGCTCCAGCAGAGTGTATTGCGCGGCAGCAGGCCCGATATCATGTTGACCTCGCCTACCAGGGCCATGGCGACATCGCGTGCTGATACCACGCGAGTTTCGACGACGCCCTGCTCAGTAATAATGTGGGCTAATACCACGCTGTTATAGAAGTCTAGCCTGACCTTCAACTGGTCCGGCGGTACTTCCAGCAACGGCGGCAAGCTCAGCTGGAGGGCTTGCGGTTCCTGCGTTAGTACCATGCTCGCCTCCTTCCAAGATCTCCGTATCGACCTCTATACCTAGAGACTCTCCCACAATGACGGTTCTGCCTATTGCCTCTAACACATGGTTAAGCTCTTTGGGATTGTTCAGCTTGAATTCCTTTAGCCGTATCTTATGTTCACCAACCTTCTCGAAGGTAAAGCCCATGGGGGCCTTCCAGATGCCGCCCAAACTCAGGTTTTTGACCAGCTCAAACAACCACTGTCGATCGGACTGGCTGGGATGAAATTGAGGCCTGGGGACAACTCTTCGAGGGAGTGCTTTGTGCCTGGTTTCTATGAAATTCAGCAGCTCTTCAAAATGAGCAGATGGGGCTTCCTTCAGCCAGCCACAAAAATGCCCCATTTTGTTGTCAATATCCTCCGACTTAAGCCATTCACTCGTGAAGAACTCCACATTTTTGCGTGTCCATTCCAGATCTTCTCCACCTTGGGCTACTGATTCCTCGTCATTATCATAGAAACAGTTGTCAGTAGCGAAGTTCAGCACGTCCCCGACGATGGCTAAGCCTTCAAAGCGTGTTCCATCGAGTAACATGTGCAGGTCCTTCAGCCTGAATCCACCGTCGGGTACCCGGGTAAGGATCTCCTGAGGGACGTCTTTTAGGCAGGCATCGCCCAGGGATATACGTTCTTCACCGCGATAATCCTCATACGGGTCTGCATTCAGGTAAGCAGCAAGCACGAATCCCAGGTCATAACCCCCGGTAGCAAGATCAGAGTACGCATCGGCGTTTATAGAACGGAGCACTAGAGGAATAAAGTTAGTAAGCTGCTCATATTCCTCTCCTAGCCCGTCTGTAAACGATGGATAGAGCGGGAAATAACGCCTCTCAAATGCCTGGGCAAAGACAGCCATCTTTGTGTTTGCATAAAGCTGCTGCCGCACTTCATCCTCAGCTTCTGGGGTAAATTCATGGACTATCCGCAAGAATTCCCAGTAGTCCTCGCTACGCAATAAGCGATAGCGCAACTCCGTGATAGAGGGTGGGGCAGCGCGGCGTATCAGCTGATTCGCTAATGCTCCAAGCGTGGTAGTTGGCATAAGAGCGTTATCGCCTTTCTCGTATCTTCAGAATAGGCCTGGGCTTCATTTGCAGCTTCCTGGATATCCTTGATTTCGAAGGCCATCTGGTCCTCATCGAGCATGCCATCGGGCTTCAGGAACTTCCAGGCAAGCTCGATGAGCCTGATACGGTGCGGACGTAGCCGCTGCAGGGCGCCAATGTAGTCGTCCATGCCATGCTCCTAGTTCTTGAGTGCCGGCTCAGGGATATCTACCAGCCTGCCATTCTCATAGCGGTAGTTAACCGGGTCTTGGCTCTCCACTGCCTGCCAGTTCAGCACAGCGGTCCAGCGCATGGCCAAGTCGAAGGCGTACATGTCGGCTTCTGCCTTTGTAGCCAGGCGTATGGCATTATCGACCCAGTCCTTGCTTTCAGCAGTTTTGATCTGCCCCTTCCAGGATCCCTTGGTGCCCGTCCGGCGCTCGAATTCATAGGCGATATCGCCGCCGTCCTTCTTGTGTTCTGTGATCGTAGCAGTGTGTAACTCCGGGAAGAAGTCTGCCATCTGTTTTTTGACATCCTCTGGAGAAAGGTCAGGATTGGGATCCGGATGCTCTCTCCCATCGTAGATAAATGTACGCACGATTACCTCCTTTACAGTTTTTAGTTCGCCAGGTTAGATTAGATATCATTTTTCTTTGCTCAGTTATCACCTCCTTCCTGTCATTTGTTCTACAACCCTTAAGGCATCCTCCAACCTCGCTTCTTCCGGAGAGCATAAAAGGGCATCTTCCAAAGTATCAGCGAGGCCATCGAAGTCAGCCTCTGTGACAATGCCGCCCTTCAGCTCGGCAAATTTGAGCAGAACGAGCTGCACTTCCTGGTCATTCACTGCTTTGCCTCCTACTGAGTTAAGTAGGCTGAGGGGTCAGCTCTTTGCAGGCCTCGAGGAAACTTTTCAGATCGCGGAAGTATTCCTCGACCGAGAGGCAGTCGGTGAAGATGTGGATATCCTCACAGTCTACCGTTATAGCTGGGAAGCCATTTTTGTGCTCACGTGCTTTAACACGAGCACCGTTAAGCCATTTGCTACTAATCTGGTCATACAGAGCCACCTTCTCCTCATCAGGCTTGCCCATGATGTCCTGGCACTCCAGGCGAAAGGGGTCCTTCTTTCTGGACATGACAGCTCCTCTCTATCCGTGAAATCGACCTTGAGTCCCGACAAGGCGTAAGCGGTAAACTCACGCCCTGTTCGGCAGCCTAGGTTACTGCTATCTTGCTAGGATACGACTATATTGCGATCAACTAAGACCTTTCCGCCTGTTAATGTTTCGTGGACTCCTTGGTTTAGCACTTCAAATCGAGTCCAGCACTTGCGACTCCTACAGCGGTATGCCTTACCACCGGTGATGTCACAAAGATACTTGCTACGTCCACCGCACTTAGGGCAACGAGGGTTACTAGGTATCATGGTCTTCCCTTCCGGGGCATGCTGCCCCTTCTCAGATTGAGGGTAGAGGGACCTGATAGCTTACGGAAGGAGCATGGCGCTTATGCCACCAGCGTCCGTTTCTGAAGACCCCTCTATATACAAGCCGCCCACAGGCAGGGCAGTTTCCCTTGAACCGCTCTACCGGTGGGCGGTAGTAGTGTTGCCTCACGTTTATCCCCCTGCTAGGACAGTCTCGGCCTCTTTCATGGTCCGGGCAAAGAAGATAATCTTACCGCGCTTGTAGACATTGTATGGCTGGATCCTCCTGAGCGTGAACTCAATCCCCTTGATGACAGCCCTCTTCTCTTTCACATTCACCCCCTTTCAGCCCAGAGTTGGGCTACATGAGATTGGCATTAAAGCCCTGGATCAGATGCAACCTTTGGGATCCGCATTTGGTGCAGACCAGGCTGCCGCCGGTGCCTTCCTTGTTGTAAGCCGGCGTGCCGGGCTTCTCCTGGAGCTTGTGCGGGGTTTGCTTCTTGCAGTAGTTGCAGAAAGCGATGACGAGTGTGTTAAGCGTAGCTCTTCCACCTCTCTTTCCTGGGCGTAGCGACAGTACGCCCCCTACGTTGCGGGAAGGGGGGAAATGACAAAAAGAGGATACCTTCGAGAGGCATCCTCTTTCCTAGCTTCGATTATTCTATTTTAAGCGAGATACTTTGATACTGCCCGACTAGCAGACTCGCTTACTACTTCGGCAATCGTGTTAGGTAGTGGTTTGCCATAGCGGATAGCCTTGCGCTTTTTGCACTTCGATAGCGGTTTTAATGCTTCGCTTATATCAACATGGAGTGCTACTATACTCGAAGCAATCCTAACTTTTGCAAACGGTTTGAAAGTGAGCGAGTCTATACCTAACTCTAATACTTGAAACATAGGTTGGTTATCGAAGTATATCGAACGAGAGATAGCGTTAAAATGACCCCGCAGTCGGCCAGTCTCGTTCAGCGAGTGCATACGCCTATTCTCAATGCTTCGCAGGTATGCCCTTGCGGTAGCATCTTCTCGCACCCAGTCTCCGACTATGCTATCTACCGCCCTATCATAAGCGGTGTTTAGCCGTTCTCGGTAGACTACATCATGTCCTATACCATAGGATTGAGTGTAGGCTATATTACCTTCTCTATCCCGCAAGGTGTTGCCGACCTTATCCACGCAAGCAACTTGCTTGACTATGGAATAGGTTACTAACTTGGGGACAGCTTCAAGGTAGTGTTCTACCTCAGGACAACAGAAGTGTCCGAGTAAGCATTTATTCCCATAGGTAGAGAACAGAAGGGCGAGTTGACGCTGACGCTCAGGCGTAACCCATTTACGCTGCGTCATGTTATCTTCCCTTCCCGATGATTGCACAAAGCTAGGGTCAAGCGTAGCGTAAGACGCTTAGGCGGTTACTAGCTCTCCGACTTTGGGCGCAGCGACTTCGGGGGCAACGGCTTGGGCAGCCTCGGCAGCATAGCGGGCAGTTATGGCAGCCACCATCTTCTCGTTCTGCCGTTCGGCTATAGGGCGACCAGCCTCTTGATAGGAAGCCACAAGTGCCTTGAACGCATCGGCGTTCTCGGTGGCGACCTTCTCGGCATGGTTCTGCAAATTGGCGACAAAGTTCTCTCTCACTAGGCGTATGGCGGTACTGAGTTCCTTCGCCACGCCTAAGCGGGGTTTACCCGACTCCGAGAACTTTACTTCGCCATCTTTACCCACAGTCAACCGCATGGGGCAACCCATCGCTTCCGCAGGGATAAAGGTCGCACCTTCAAGGTTGGTTGCGGTGAAGAACGGCAGCCAAGTGGTGTTTAGGCCGATAGCCCACAGCTTACGCTCGGTAGTCGCTGACTTCGGTAATGGTCGCACAAGGGTTGCGATATAGCTCGGTATTAGCATAGTGTTTAACTCCTTTAATGTTATTCACCACGCTTGCACCCTAGCTCTTGTGCAATCATCGCTTTCCGTATGACTTCGCTCGCTTACCTTGCTTTCGGCTTGCACCTATTCGCTCGGCTTGCGTTGCCCTATCCTGCAAGGGGTAGAGGCGAAGTGTTTTTTTAGCTTCGCTTTCCTTATATCCTTTTTTAGCTTCGGGTTTGCTACCTCACTTTCCTTTATACTTGGGTTTTTGCTTCGACCATGTTCAAGATAAAGCATCGTAATTCCAGAGTCAAGATATTGACCAATAGCTGTAAAACATACCTATGGTTTAGAGCAATTTGGTGCTGGCGGTTTTTGGGGCTTTTAGTCTCGAACCGAAGCTAATTGAAGCTAATTGAAGCTAACCTTGAAGTATTATAGCAGGAGAAGACAGAGAAGTACAGCTCTAGGGCTTTCCTCAGGTGTCTTTTCCTATTTGGTTCCTACTAGGACTTCATAGGCTGGCGGGGATCTGTCGGGCTCTCTTCCTCTCTTTGGGGGTGTTCAGCTTCGGGTTAGCTTCAGTGGAGCATTAACAGACAAAAATTGAGGCTCTACAATTGAAATCTGGGTGGGCAAAAGTGTTGGGCTGATGTTTACTATCCCTTTTTCTGTTTCATTTTAGGTGTTGCCTTTTTTGTTGCTTTCTGGGCTGCCGGCGCTGCGGCTTGTTTCAACCTTTGAGCAATCTTAGCTCCTGCGGATGTCGTATCAAACTTTGCCGGAGCAACCTTGCTTTTCTTAGAGGGAATCCTCTTTGGGGGTGCGGCCTTTATCGGTGCGGCAGCTTTCTTTGGAGCTGCAACTCTTCGCCCTCTGCCCCCGGGTCTTCTTGGCGCCCTGCGGGGTGCAATCTCGATGCCTGCTGCATAGGCTTGCAGGTTCTCCCAAGCAAGGGTTTCTTCTATCCCATCTTCGGTTATCTGATACACAGTCTGAACTTGCGGTTCTATAACACGCATGCCCCGGATCCCGACCAGGGGATTGGGTGTCTTCTCCATGGGCTTGCTTCCTATTACCCTGATCAGCCCCGAGTCTTTGGCTCTGCTAATGAATGTTCGGAAACTGCCATATGTCATAGCCCGGAGCCAATCTTTCCTGGGACGGGCGCCATTCTCTACCCGGATGGCTTCCCTGTAAGCTCTATGGATCTCGGCAGCGGTCGCGGGACCTGCCGTTAAGACTTCTTTTATGGTCCGCCCGGGCCGGACCGCCGGTCGCGACATGGCAATTCCTTCTTTCCATAAACGAAATCGACTGCGCTACAGATCAAGTTCTTGATGCGGGTTCTACTATCTTCTGGGATCTCCTTAGGTTCGGGTGGCAGTACAGAAATAACTTCGACTAATAAAGGCGGTAGATGCAAAACTTGAGGGCCTGATCGTAACCGGGGTTTGCCCTTCTTTTTGGCCATGCCCTTATTATATGCTTGAAGCAGGCCACTTCTTGCCTGGGGCCCATAATTATGCCTTATCATGAACTCATCTACACCAAGGGCTAATAGCTCTTTTCTCTTTTTACCAGTAAATTTAGCCACCTTCCCTATCTCCCCTTTCGCTGAAGTTTCAGGCTGAAGGCCCCCGGGCTTAATGATCATTGATGGCCCGAGCTGATTTATAGTGTCATACCACTTGACCCGGCCGCATTTTCGACACGTGCCAAATCGCAAAAACTGACCCTGGATCTCAACATCCTCGATCTTCTCATAATGCCGGCAGTTTGTGTCCATTGCATTATCGCATACTGCAAATTCTTCTAGGGGTAGCAACCCTCGGGTCGTGAATAGCGGCAGCGGCCATACCTAAACAGGCTACATCAATAAGGAATTGTCCCCAGGTCATTTTCATGCCTCTATAGCCTTCGTAGATGGCCTTATAGCGATCGAGCCTTTCCCTGTCTTTTCGGTTAACTGATATTGGCCGCTGCCCTCGAGCCATCAAGATGCTCCTGGTTGATTGTTGTTTTCTTCCCCCCAGCCAGGTTTTTTAGGCCTGAGATGTTCAGGCCGGCTTCGACCATAAAATGTCGCTGTTGTGTTCATGGAGCGATGCTGTAAAAACTGCTGAAGATCATGTAACTCAACCCCTTGGCTCTTGCAATAGAAAGCGAATGAATGTCTGAGGTGATGCGGAGTGAAATCCTTGATTCCTGCTTTCTTAGCCAGCTTCTTCAGGACTGTGTAAGCATAGTAATAGTTATAATCCATGAACACGCGGGGATCATTGCTTTTTCTGACCTCCAGCCAGTCTTTAAGAGCTGTGATTCCCTTTTTAGAAATGAGATAATCGCCTTCGTGTCCACCTTTCAATGTAACGTGTATAAATCCGACTTTCCAGTCGATATTTGGTATTTCTAGATTCATGACCTCACTGACCCGAGCCCCGGTATCAAAGAGTACCGTTACAAGAACTTTCTCGAACGGAGTTGCAGCTAGCTCGAGCATTCGCATTATCTTTTCGATCTCATGGTATTTAGGTTCCCCAAATGATGGCGACGGCGCATTTAGACTTATCTCTTTCTTCTGGACCTTCCAATACGCTCGTAAGGCATTTGCGACCGTGGCCAGGGTGTTCGGTTTACGTCCCTTTTTCTCCAGGTAATCTATGTATGCCTGGGCCAGATCCTCGTCAAGCTCACGTCCCTCTGCCCACTCCAGGAAGCGCGTAATGTAGCCAGCATATACCTCTTTGGTCCGGCGGCTTGCCCTCAGTTTGTCAGTGAATTCCTTTATATCCACTTTGCCTCTTGTTTTTCTCAGATACCGATGTGCCTCTTAAGTTGTGCTTCGGGAAAGAGGTTTCCTTGTCATTATGCTTGTCGTTGTCTGCGCCACAAATAGCCCCCCAAAAAGCCTATCAAGAAAGACGCAACACCAGTCACAACAATTATGCCCCAATTCTTCCACCAAGTCGTACCTTGGTAATTGACGGTCACAGTGCCATTTCCGATCTGAGGGGCAAAGACCTGAAAAGCGTCGAAGTTCGAGGGAATGATCGCAGCATAAGTCTTGCCGTCTATCACCACCGTCAGTGAGGTATCTTTAATGGTGAGAACAGCAAGAGCGGTGAAGCTCCCGCCCGCGGGGTCTATCCCCTGCTGCAAATCGGTGATCAACTGCGACGACGTAAGGGTAATCGTCTTGGTGCCGGGTGATATCACGGCGAAGTATGCAGCTATCACTACTGCTAGCACGATGAGCAAGATAATTAAGCGTCGAGAAATCTTTGGCATCTCACCACCTCCTTATGTTTTGGAGTTCTTATAACATATACCATATAGGCACGTCAAGATATTGCACAATATATTTAGGGCTGCTATACTCGATAATATGGCTATCACTCAGGAAGAATGGGGACAGTCGGATGGCAAGCCCTGCCGCGAGTGTAGCCGGCGGAGCTTAAGGTTACCGGAAGGGCTTTGCCTAAGCTGCTATGGCCAGAACCAGAATAAACAGGCTGCAGCTGCTGAGGAGAAGGCGGAGACCCGCGCCTTAAAAAGGGCTTTCGCGTGTGGTAGAATTACGGTATCGCAGCTCCGTAAAGGTGAGCTCCCGTAATAGAACTGGGAGATAGGAGGTGGCCATTGTCAGAACGCAAGGTGAATCTTTTTGTGGGTGACCACTGCACCCCCTGCAAAGAGATAAAGGAACTAGTCAAGCAGGGTAATTTCACTATTGACGGGCTGGAAGGCCAGGTAATCGATATGACAGATGTTGAAAGCGAAGAGGGCTTTCCTGCGATAGAGAGATATAAACTCACCAAGATACCGAGTGCCATCGATGAAAGCGGGAAGGCCTGCAGAATAAGCATCGACCGAGAAAATAACGTAGTGGTATTTAAATGCGATGAGCCAGAAACATCCCCGCCTAATCCTTCGTAAACGTCCCCGGCCATATCCCATGCTTCCACAGCAGCAAGCTATTAAGGAAGCAGCGGATGCATGCGGTATTCATAAAGGCATGAGCAGAGAGGATCTTGTTAAAGCTCTTACTGGGTGCGTTCCCGAGTTCCACAGAAAAAAGAAGGAGGAGGTCTCAACTAGACCTCCTCCTGAAAACACTCCGGTATCGGGCTGACCCACTATTTCTTCATTTTGGGCCCCACGCAATCAATCATCTTATGGATCAGGTCGCGCCGGTTCATGCCCGTCTTGATGCCGCATTCCTTGGCTACATTGCTGACTTTCCGTTGGGGTGCGGTCATCGGATATGAGGACGGCAGCATCGCCAACACCATGCCCGAATGTTGGTGGGTCGTGATATCCTCGAGCTTGTGGGCCTTGGGGCGCCTCTTGATGTATCCAATTTTCCCTGTGAGAATCATGGCTCTCGTCCTTTCTATAATATTTTGGCCACCATTTCTGGTGGCCATAACGACTAGATGACCAAATTGGCCAAAGCCCTGATCGACCTTGCTAAGATTCTACCAACTCTACCCCATGGATGTCAAGTACATTCATGCGCTTGCAGCGGCGGCATTTCCTTACAATCGTGCCTTCCAGGATGGCATAATCTAAGAGGAACCTGCCACAGCTAGAGCAAAACCACTTCTCAAATTTAACATTGAGCTCATCCGCGACTTTCTGCAGCTCGTCATCATGGGTCTCGGTTTTGGTATCAGGAGAGGTGTTAGTTGCGCTCATTTTGATTTCTCTCCTAGTTTTGCTAACACTGTTTTATCGTCTTCTAACTCCTCTTCCCAAATCACAATACAATTAAATCCATACTTTGCATAATGAGACTTGGTTGCTTCAAGTGTATATTCGGGCCTCACTAATTTATTAATCGTAGTATTATGCCACCAATGGCCGAAAATCTCAACGACAATTTTTTGGCCATTAACGTTCAAGAAATCTGGGCAACGGCCAACGATCCATGTATATCCATCGCCAACATATTTATATGGTAGTTTATACTTTGTCACTAATTCTTGGAATCGTCTCTCTGGTGCTGTTGGTCTCTTCTGCCTATTCTTCATAAATATTGGCAAAAGTCGTTCTCGTTGCTCTGATGTCCAAACATGATGGCCTCGTCCGCCTTGAGACATTTTGCGTCTAGTTTCTGGCGAATGGTAGTATCCTCTTATTTTAGCAGCCTCGTGCCTACCTGCCATTCTATTAGCAATATGTACAGGGGATTGTGTTTTGCCAGTTAATGCAGCTGTCGCGCGTTGGCTCCTTTTTTGAAATTCTTCGGGATGTTTGACGTAATACAAATGGCAAGCCTCTCTGCGGCTTCTAAACTGAATCCCAAATTTTTGCATCCAGCTAAATATTGTTGGTATGGGCAATTGCAATACCCTTGCGATTTCACGTCCAGATAGTCTCTGCACTTCATATAGATCTATGAGCTTTTGTTTGGATGGCTTTGTCAGATAATTTGTGTGTGAGTAAGTCTTAGCCATTCTTCTTCTGTTTCCACTCCACTGCGCATTCACGTAGTGCCGGAGCTGCGTTCCTGAAACCTTTTATATGCTTGTTTTTAAGGCAAGAGCCAATGAAAAGGTTATAGGCGCTGGGAGCTCGTTTTACTCTTTCTGCGCCCCCCCTGCGAGTGCGTTTTACCTCGCTGAGCTCGATGGCATCAGGCAGCTTGCATTCGGGTATGGACTGTATCTGGGCTGAGATCTCACGGCTGTTTACCCGGTCCAGTATTGCGGTTTTGACATCGGTGCCGATGCAGATAATACGTGTGTCAGGCATAGCTGTATTCCTTACTTAATCGCAAGTTGGCATAGCCTCAAATCTTTGCTGGACGACTTTTATATCCCCAAGAAGATTCTTCAAAAGCGGAAGCGCCCTCTCAGTCATCCCAATGAGCTGATTATCCGGCGTCTTCTCTTTTGCTTCAGCTATGTTCTTTTCGATAGCCTTTATTTGCTCCTCTTCCTCCTCAACATACTTTTTGAAAACTACCGCCACATAATGCTTCTCGAAGGAGAATATGCAGGTACATCCCTTTCCTACGTTTTCTTGGGCGGACATATTTGCCTCCTCCATGTTCCATCGCCTAAGTCTTAATTCCGGGAACCGCCTCCACTATAACACGTTTACGCAAATCGCGTAGCTTAACTGCCATTTGGAGATATTCGCTGTCGAATCTGCCGCTCGCCGAAGCTTCCGGAGTTGTTTTATCAGCTATTTCTTTAGCCCAGTCTGCGATCTCTGAATATATCGGTTTGGTTGTCATGCCTAGGGTCTCACGAGCTAGACCCTCGAGCGCTATGGGATGTTTACTGCAACAATCACAGGCCTTACCGTCAATTTTGCATTGCTGCAGCAAATGCGCCTCGAGCAATACCATTTCCTTGACCAGCTCGCGGTTTTGATATTTGACCAGGTCGCTGCCGCTGACACCAGGTACTTGCGTGGCTTGTTTCTGAAGTTGCTGAACTGTAGGAGCATTCGCAGATTCCTCCGGCATGATATCTGCGAGGGTCACTGGCTTGCGCTTACCTATTCTGTCTGCACCCCAGTTGATTGCGAGATTCAAAGCCTGCAAAAAGAGATTTCCTCCGTCCATAGTTGCCCCCCTTTGCCTTTATAGTTGTTTCCTGTTGCTTTCGTATTAGGTGTATTGACTTTCCCGTTCCTTTGTGCTTATTATAGCATCATCGTAAAGGAAGTATATGCCTGAAACCAAAACCATACAAGACCTGCTCTATGAGCAATTTGCACAAGGCAAAAGGCCCAGTCATCCTGATGTCAAAGCTATAAAGATTAATCATGCCAAAATTAAATCCAATACGAGATATAGATACTTCGAAGCTTTCAAAAAGTCCATAGGACCCGAGGAATACGCCAAGCTATTTCCTGAGGATGAGCTGTCAAAAGAGCAACTATTGCAACCGCCGCTAGATAATTCAGTTGAGGTTGTTGGAGAGGCTGCTGGGGGGGCTCCTAAGGAAACCGCAGGTAAACCCGAGGCAAAAGAGGACAAGGCGGTCCAGGCTTTGAAAAAAGCGCAGGCCGAGGGCAATAAAGCAGAACACGAAGGAAACAAAGCAGAAACTAAAACGAAGAAAGCAGAAACTAAGGCGCCTCCATCGTCCCAGGCTATAAAGATTCCCAGCGAAGCAATAATGGGGACAAGGGTCCCTAATGAATTTACTATAGTTCTATCATGGCCTGCATATATTAAACTGTGGTCAGCTATGCAGGCCACGATAGAACGCTGGGGCTGGTCTCCAGATACAACTCTTAGCGAGTGGCTGGTGTACTTCCTTGACAGAAGTATGGACCAGCGTGGTATTGAGTTGGGTCCATACCATGTAAAAGAGGGATATACCTTTGGGGACAATGGGCAACACGAACCTCCCCAGGAGCCAGAAATAGATTGGGAAATGGAAGCTCAAGGTTACGATAGAGTTAACGAGGATGCCCTGGTTCGTGCTACAAGCGCCATCGTAGAATAAAGTGAGGTGAGCCATGGCTGAAGAAAAAAAAAGACCTTACATGCCGCCACCACATGATACTCCGGCCACGAATCCGCCAGTTGGCAAAAGGCCGCCAACAGCAGCCGAGCGCCTTCGTGAGAGTTACATCCAGGCAGCAGAAGTGAAAGCAACGGTTGACGTCCTTGGCCCGAAGCAAAACACAGACAGCGGCAAGGGGCAAGGAGGCCTTGACCCGAACAAGATGGCTGATATCCTGGCAGCCAACACAAACGCTTACATGAAGTCTATGGCTGAAAGCCTCACTACCCTCATGACCAAGGTTGTAGAGTCCCAGGCCATCCTAACTGCTGGCGGCGGTAAGCAGTCTGACAAAGACAAGCTTTATGACTATCTTATCGAGGACATCAAAGGGCTGAAGGCGAAAGTAGAAAGCGGCGGGGGGGATCCCCTCGAGGTAATAGACCAGTATCACAACAAAATGGTTGGCTGGCAGCAGCAGATGCAGAGCCAGTTGGGCATGGGCCCCCTGGGAGCTGCTGGTGCCACCGGCAATGTCGAAGTAATGAAACTCACGCTCGAGGTCGAGGACCGCAAGACGGAAAGGGCTCAGCTGCAGATCCAACACCAGGCGGCAGAGGCAACAGCAGAAAGGCGATATCAGGCAGCGGAAGCGGAGGCGCAAAGGCGGTATGCGGCGGAGCGCGATGACCTGCATCGAAGGTGGGCGCAGGAGGACAAGAAGTGGGACTCTGAGTTTAAATTAAAAGTGGACCAGCTCAACCAGGATGGCGTGAGGAGTCAGGAATCAGTCGGCACGTTTAAGGACCTGGCCGGCTCATTCATAGCGTCCCTACAGGTCAATCCAGCAAACGCAGCTGGCGCTGGTCAGGGCGCCGCAGCGGCGCCGCCAGCCTCACAAAAACCTGAGGTTAACTTCCCGGTATCACATACATGCACCGAGCCTGACCCGATCACAGGCGCGCCTTGTGGTACTCAGTTCGCCTGGCCACCTGGACAGATGTCCGCCAAGTGCCCCAAGTGCGGAGTTGAATACAATTTGAAGAAGGCGGAATGAAAATCGGCAATTTTGAGATAACACTCCCCGGGTTTGACGGGGGAACTTTCAGCAGAGAAATTACGGTGCGCAGTGCTCGGAGAGGTGCCGCCAAAAGGGTCTGGCCATTTCTTAACCAGATCGGCGCGGCGAATTTCCGCCTGGCCATCCAGCAAAACAAACCCTTTCTATCACAGCTAGATCCTAGTAAGTTCCCCGACGAGTGGAAAGATGCTATCTCACAGGCTCCGCAATATACTCCCATATTCGCCATGCTTTCTGATGACGACATACTCTCGCTTCTGCCGCCATGGCTGATTGCCCTGGTCAATGCTGATGAAGCAGGCAAAAAGTGGTGGAGTGGAGAGTTAAGCTTTATTAAGAGTCTTTTCGGGAGGGGATGACATGGCAGGGGAAAATACCGAGAAAAACCCACTGGATGAGACTGGAACGGCATTTAGTTCAATCCTATCCCAGTTGCTGAAAATCAGATCCATAAAAGTCAACATCGATTTTGATCGTTTCGCGGTAGAGATAAAGACCAAGGAACCTCCTCCCGCGGCTCCCGGTTCTGCTCAGCCATCACCACAAAAATAGTTTGCCCCCATATGCTACAATAGCGCCATGGAAACGACCAAAGCCTCTTTACCCCGCGGTGCATTCATCGTGATAGTGGGACTTGCCGGCGCTGCTGTAGTATCACGCTTGTTCTTATCTGACGCCAATGCTGCCATGCTTCTCAACCTCTCGCAGTTGGTAAATCCCCAGGCTGTGAAACCGATCTCAGATGAAATCGATAGTATCGGTAACGCAGCGGCGCTAGGCGACTGGCAGTATGCCGGGCAAAACATCGGCTACAAGTATTTCGGCACCAAGATGCATTTCTACGACCACACCGTTAGCTGCCAAGGATGTTTGCTTCCCATGCAGGTAGCCTCCATAGGCGAAAGCAACTGTGTAGGCAAATCTATTCTGCTAGCATCCTTACTAAGAAACAGGTATAGCGCTGACGATGTATATGTCGTAGTCGGCGAATATGTTAAGTTAACATCACCGCCTAAGGATCGTGGCCATGCTTGGGTCATACTAAGAAGGGCAGGCTCGTGGTATCTGCTCGAGACAACAATGCCACCGCCTTCAGGTAACCCCTGGGTCACAGCCAACGAAGTATCCGATATCTATATCCCATATGTCTGGTTCAATGACCAGGGCATGACGTGCTTCAACAAGGAGCTATGCACTATTGACGTGAGCATCGGTGACAAGCCCTGCTGCCACTGTGGAGCGTGCTGAGGTGAGTGATGTCCGTGGTCGTAAATGGGCAAGACGATGCAACACTCAATCAAGCTATCCTTGAACACTTCAACCCATCCAAGATACTAAGCCTCAGAATAGAGTCACCAAGAGAACTTTCTTATGCTGACCTCGAGCACATTTCGAAGCTCTTAGACAATAAAAAGGTATTTATTTCACGACTTGAACTCTCAAATAGCCCATATCCACACACGCTAAACATACTTTTTGTAAGACCCAGCCTGAAACAAGGATATCGCAGCGACTGGGAGCCGGTGAAGGCGCTGTCTTCATTCTTGGGCCAGCTTCAAAATTGGGAGCTCAGCGAGGCCACCTAACATAACTATTGACAATTACCCAAATATGCCTATTGTAGAGAAGTGCCGATCTAAGTAACCCTTAGCCGGTACAAAGCAAAGGCGGGTGGAGACCTTCGACATATCGAATGGTCTGGCCACCCGCCTTTCCTTTTGACTGCCGAAGGCCTCCGACCCGACCACTAGAAGAGAGGAGGTCAGAGGATATGAACTGGGACATCAAAGGAACCGCCATCTCGGCTCTCGAGGGTACTGGGTACGGGGTTATCGACAAAGTCCTGAAGGATCAGGATGCCCTGGCGACGCCTACACCCCGAACACTACCCTTCAAGACCTGGAGTGATTACTTCCGGGCTCTCAGTGCACTTATAAGTGCCGGCGTTGAGGCTGGTATGCCCAAATATGCCGATTATGCGAAGCCCATCACCGGTGCTTCATTCGCATTCCTGGCGCAATCCGTCTGGGCATATGCCAACTCCAGATCAGCAGGCGGCAGAATCACATACGTCCCGCAGCGGGCAGGTGCTACTGCTCAGGAAAGAGCTGCGGCTGCAGCTGCGGCTCGCGCCTTCGCGCAGCCGATAACTCTGGAAGACAAACTTCTGGTCTAAATCGGCTAACAACTAGATAACTAACCAAGGCATAAGGAAGTCGAAGAAATGTAACTCAAGGAGGTAAAGATGCCAGGTTATCAGAATGTCGCTGTAGTGGATTCCCTAAATAACGTAGACGAACGGTGGATGGGCAAGGTCAACCCGGTAACAGCGAAGCAGATACAGTTGTATCGGCAGACAATCATGCTGGGTGACGCCCTGGACAACGACGAGCTTGCCATATTCAAGGCGCAGTTTGTTACGCTGCTCGCTGCCCCAGGTAGTGAGGAGCGCAAGCTGATGCTGGACAGGCTAGATGCCTATATCTATGCCTTGAGGGCAATCAAGTCGAAGCTCGGTGGTATCAAGTTCACCGGACTCAACCCAGAGGACGTAGAGCTTGGATTCGGTCCTATCCGACCAGTGTTCACTCAGTTCGCAGGTGCGGTAAAGGTGACATGGGCGGTGGCACTCTCGCAAGTGTGGGCACAGTGGCTTTCAGCAGCCCCGGGCGTAGGTTATCAGATAGGTAATGCGTTCGGTATGTGTATAACACACCTCAAGAGCTACGTCACACCCAACCCGTTCATGGCAGAGGCACAGTTCACAACGTCCAGAACTGGAATACTTATCCCGATTTCTGTGAGAGGTCTGAGGATGGGCGACACAGAGAATGCGGTAAGCATTGTACCAATACCGACTCTGATTCTAACGCCGCAGTCTACGCTCTTTGCACAGGCAAGGTCGGATACGGTGGGTGCCGTGAACGATGAGATTGAGCCGGCAGGCCTAGTGTTCGGGCTAGGTCGTGTGCTTAACGCCACAGTCGCATATCCCGCTCTGTAAAAGAGCAACAAAATCTCCCAAAAAGAAAGGGGATTAGATGGATACCATACTGAAGGAGAGCCACGAAAACAGATGGCTCGAACAAGGCTGGTACGGTACATTACAGTTTAGAGAAGGATGGGCGTGTTTCAGAGTCACCGGGCGTGAGTTTGCAAATCTACGCCCATTCTCTCTAGGCTTAGTTGCTGCTGCTGGCAATCTTGCTGCGTGGAGAGAGATTCAGGATGCTGCCGCAAATAGATTGCTAATGCCTCAGAATGACCAGTTTATTTACCAAATATTCTGGGGTGTAACCCCGCCCAAAGCTCGTGTCTACATACAGTTTCCCCCAAGAGCAGACCTAGGTAACTTGCTGGGTCAGACAAGAGTGATTACCGGAGATGTAGGGTATATTGACGGTGATATGTCGCCGTTTGGTGGTCCGCTATCCCCCAAGACAGAACTGTTCACAGTTTACGAGAGATACCCGGCATTTCAGGTCTTCAACCCGCTGGGTGATGTGATGTATCAGGTGATGATGCAGTTCGACGTGATGAAGTACACCTATAAGATAATCAAGAATAGGGTGCTTATCAAGGACCTTCTAACCGGTAATCGTAAGGTCAAGAAGTACACCATGGGTCAAGCTGACCCTAATCCGATGACGATACCTAAGTGGCTATCTGACGTTGTGGGCCTGGATTTACTGAAATGGACCAACTCTATCATGGAGGCTGAAGAATGATTAAGCCATCAGAGATTCAGATTGCCGCAATGCCAGTGCTTTGGGTATTCCCTGGCCCAGGACCCGATGTGCAGATAGGGCCCGTAATTCCAGTGAATCATAGAAGGTACGTCTACTCGATAAAGGCGATTAACCAGTTCGCTGGTGTTAATAGACTGACAGTGGGTTCACGAGAGAATGGCGCCGCTGGTACAACAGTGCTGTGGGGTATGGCGGGTGTTCTTCTGGGAGACATAGACGTAGACCCAGATGGTCCATTAACCGAGGATTCTGTACCTCTATTCAGCGTCGGGGGTCAAGGCCCATTGGGCCCAATTCTAGGCATAAGTACAGTCCGGGTGTTAGCAGAATTTGGCAACTGGCTGGTTACCATGCGATATGTCGATTCGATAACCGACTAACTAGGTAGTGTCACGCCGATATGAGTAAGTACGCCCTCCGTAAAGGGAAGTGACACAAAAGGAGCAAAGGGCATGAGAAGGACCAATTTCATTTTCGGTCGAAGGATTCAGGGCAATTTAGGCCCAACGCAAACCGACCCGCTCTCACAGTTGCCGGGTAAAATAATGGCCCCATGCGTGAACATAACGGGCACAGAGCAGGACATATATCTTGCCACTGTTGCCCAGAACTACGCATTCGGTTCTCGCATGGTGGTAGACGAGAGAACGTTCCGCTATTGCAGAGCAGGTGGTATTCTAGGCCCGACGCAAACATACCGCCTAAGTATCTCGGCTGACCAGTGCCTTCAGGACAACGATAGATTCCCAGTCGCGGCAATCGCGGGGGATTTAGTCGTTGTGGTCGATATAACTGCCGCTGGCTGTCCGTGGGGAGCATTCGCATTCCAGGGCGGAACAGTTGGGCTTAACGAGCTTGCTGGCGGGTGGCTGGAGATTTGGACAATAGCGGGTGGCCCACCGTACATGCACCGCCGGATAGTGGGCAATACCGCTTCTATTGCTGGTGCTCCAGCTACAATAACCATCACCCTTGAGCAGCCATTAACCTGGCCAATCAATGCGGGCCCTGCAAACTGGGTAACCATTCAGCACAACATCTACAGAAATGTGCAGAATCCGGGACTTGCGGGGTTAGTGGGATTCCAAAGCGCAGTATGCCTGGCCCCAATAGAAGTAGCTAATGGTCGGTTCTTCTGGGGTCAGACCTGGGGTCCGTGCTTCGTGGCACCAAGGGGCCCTGGATGGCCGGGCGGAGTGGTGGAATTCAGAGACGTGTATCTCTGGCAGGATGGCACCATAGTCTCATCGCAAGCACTGGGTATTGGTGTAGGAGCTGATAATTCACCCATGAGGGTGGGCTACGCTCTACCTGCTGGCAACTACGGCACCGGAATGATAATGCTGCAACTGGCGCCATAGGAGAAAGACATGCCTAAGAAGAAAGCAGAAGAAACACAGGCTATCAGACGACCAGGGGCTGTCGAGACAGAGATGGCTCCCAGTATACTAGATGAATCAGCACCGAAGAGAAAGCCCATGCCCCCAGGGCCAGAGATGGCCCCTAGTATACTGAAAGAAGGAGCACCGACAAGAAAACCGATGCCAGCATAGCAAGACGCCAAACGCCTTATAATGGCTAAAGGCTGAGAGAGAAAAAGAGGGTTCGCCTTAGCACGAGGCGAACCCTCTTTTAGTAAGAGGGAAGTTATGCAGAATTCAAGAGAGTCGGTGGAAAAGTGATCCTAGAAGGAGGCCATCGTGGCTGGAGAGGGTAGAAGCGATACCGGTGATAAAGTTATCCTCGGTGCTGGTGTTCTCGGTGCTGCAATACTTCTGGCAACAAGGAGAGCTCAAGGAGCGCCAGGTACCACAGATGAGGCTTTACTTCAGATTCTGGCGGCCATCGGGCAGACAGTAGAGAGCATCAACGTTACTGAGAACGATATCCTTAAAGCTATAGAGGCAATAGTGATCCCGCCAGGAGGGGATGGTATGCCACCACCAACTCAGAAACTTTCGGAGGTAATCAGATTTGGCAGGGCTGTGCTACCCGCTACAGGAGTGCGAATATACGAGACAGTCTTATTTAAGGCAAGAGTTACCAACGTAGTAATCCATTTTCCACCTGGATGCAATGGACTGGTTGATGTCGCGGTTTACAGGGCCGCAGAGCGTATTGTTCCTAGAGAGGGTGCAATATCGCTCAATAATGTGACCCTAGTATATGACTTTGGCGTAGGGAATGATATTGACGACGGCATAGATATTATGGTGGACATCGCAAACGCCGATGCCGTCTGGCCGCACACCATAACCGTGACGACTACCATAGAGGAGAGATAGATGAAAGAAGTGCCATACACTGTTATCCCAAGAGGTACAGGCTCCCCCGATTATTCATTGCCTACTCCAGCCGAAAAAACCATTCAAGAGGTGATAGACGTAGCGAATCTGGTTGCTCTTGCTACGACAGCACTCGCAGATTGCACAGCGGTTGACCTGCACAGCAATCCCGAGCGTCTAGCCGTGACTGTAGAAGCAACGTATCACGCTCTTGCCGGGGCAGGGGTTAAGGTGCATGTTATCTCCTCGTATGATGGAGTAATCTACGACACGGTTGATTGGGATGCCTGGAATGTCGGTGGTTTTGTTGCAGGCACAACTGTGATACAGACGAAGGATTACGAAACTCACCCATATATTCTAAAGATACGTATCGAAAATCTCGATGCGGTACGTCCGGCAACAGACATCAAGGTGACAGTGACTTATGGGCCGTGAGGTGTATTTATGAGTGAAAGACCACCTGCAAGCGAGCTGGTCTCTCTATATGGGGCCATCCTGAGCTATCAGGGTATTACTACAGCCAATGGGGACCCTCTTGGTGTCACACTGATATGTGCGGGTCTAGCAAACGAACCCTCGTATGCCGGTCAGTTTGTTAAGATGCTTGATGGTGGTGCCGCCGGTCAGATGCGATACATCACCACACATGTTGGAAATACTCTTACTGTCGATTCTGCCTTTACTAACTCTACGCCAGCAGTACAGCAGATAATAGCTGGCCTCTCATTCGCTATCATCTCTACCGCAAATATGGTGGGTTTGCTTGCTGCTATCGGGCTGGTTATACCTCCTCCAGGGAATGTTGTAAATGAAGACTGGCAGACGGAGACTATCGACCTCAATATCTGGACGCCGACGCACCCTGCGACAAATCCACTTATCGTAGTCACCGATGCAGTGCCATATCAGGCAATGCACGTAGTTCGCTTTGACGTTCAGAATGCCGAGAACGGGCATCTTATCGGACGTGTCAACAGCAATCGCTGGCGGGTCTATCCCGGCATTATCTCCCCGCATCTGGCGATTCAAAAGCTCGTCATGGAGTTTGAGCTATATCACAATGACGTGGCGCATATAAATCAGGCAACGAGCTTCTTCGGTCTTGTCGCTGACCCTGCGGCTTTTATAAGAACAAGCCCTAATATTGTCGGTTTTAGGTATGATGGCGCCGGACAGCTTATGTCTATCACCGATGATGCAGGCGGAGAAGTGAGCATCGGAATTACCGAAGTCATCGAGGACACCTGGCATAGATTCAAGATTGAGGTTGTCGAAGGTGCAATTCTGTTCTATGTCAACGGCGTGCTGAGGACAACTCATCCGTCACCGTTAGCACCAAATAGATTGATGTACCCATCGTGGTACTTTGCCAGTGCAGGTGGCGGTGCTGATACCTTTGAGACTTATCTTGGCGCTGTTAGGATTGGCTACGAGGTGGTGTTGCCATGAGAGACCTTTTAGATAGAGTGAAGCTAGAAAAGATACTTGAGGGTGATGCTGTTTACTTTGACGCAGTGAATGGATTTGCTGGCACCACGCATCCCATAGGAACGCCACAGATGCCCGTCGATAATGTCGCTGACCTTAAAACAATCGTTAATGCCAGAAACACCTTCCGAGTCATGATTTTTAGCGACATCACACTCGACAGAAATATGGGTGAGTGCTACTTCATTGGTTCTGACAGGTCAGGGACTTTCTTCACGCTCAACATAAATGGCTTTATCTCTCCGATAGTATGTGAGAATCTCTGCATACACGAAGGAGATGTGGGCGGACTTAACGTGTTCTACCACTGTATGCTTAGCGGCGGCCCTCCTATAACCAATTTCAGGGGTTACCTCATTGAGTGCAACATAATCTGCACCATAAGTGTATCAGGGTTTCTCTTTATGTTCAACTGCTGGGGTGAAGATGGTGCAGCAGCCTTAGATTTGACTGGCGGCCATTTATACTATTTCATAGACGGATGTGGCGGTCAGCTTGCAATAAACAATCTAACGACAGACGTCAGCGGCCCTAGCACAATGTATATTCACATGAAGCCTGGCGCCAGCCTGTTTATAGACTCAACATGTACCGGTGGCGAGATATATGTGTATGGGGCGTGCTATCTAACAGACCTCAGCACAGGCACGTTTGTAGTCGATATGAGGGAGGGCGTCCCTCGTAACTCTCGCTGTTTTCAGGAGACCGCCCCTGCTAAAAACGCCGCCGGTCTTGGCTGGGTAACCATACTCGACAGGACATTTACCACTCCAGTTATAAGACCAACACGCATCCGGGGCATTAGGGTCACTGTTGCAGGTGGCTGGGCGGGCAAAGCTCGAATAAGAATTGTGGATGGTGCTGGCACGCCCAATCTGATATTTCCCTTCCAGGGCTACTACGAGCAGGATACAGACTTCGTTTCGGGAACGCAGTTGACCTTTAACTTCCCAGTCGAGATTGCGCCAGAGGAAAATAACTTCGGTGCGTATGCGTACAAAAGTGGCTATCAGATTGAGTTTTGTTCCACTGCTGCCGGTGATGGTCCGGGCAAGACGCTTGAGTTGAACAGCCTGGACGTTGAAGAGATGAGATAGAAGACATGACGGATAGTGGAATAGGCCCTATAAGTCTAGCAGACATCATGGCTCTTCCTGATGGCGTCTATGTCGATTCGGTTAACGGAGTCGCTGGTACAGCGTGGCCCATCGGTACGCCTGGGAGACCAGTGAGCAACTTGGCAGATGCACTGACGATTATGGCTGCACGGAATCTGCCAAAGTTGTATCTTGGCAACGATTTGACGTTCGATACCAATGTTAGTTTAACTTTGGTGGGAAATCCTAAATATGACATCGCGGTTTCATCAGGAATAACAGTTAATTTTTATGGTGATGTTTCTTGTAATACTCTGACAAATACAGGGGGAAAAGTATATGTTTTTGGTAATCTTTATGTGGCGGAACATGACCTCACTAGCAGTGGAGCACTGAAAGGTGTGTATGTATATGGTGATTGCTATGTAAATGGTTATGTTTCCACTACTGCTGGGAGTGAAATCGGTGTCTTTGGCAATATGTGGGCGGGTTCTAGTATTACTGTGAGTGGGACAAACTCACTACTGATAGTTGAGAAGAGTTTATGGTGTCATTGGGATTGCACCATTAGTTCAGGAGGCCTAGTTGAAATCCAGCAGGATTGCCTTGTTGGTCTCACGCTCACAGCAACCGGGACGAGTATAGTCGTTAAGGGAATCCTTACTGTCAAAAACCTTGCTTCTGTGGGAGGTTATATTGAAGCTGCTGGTGGTATTCGTGTAGTAGGGGATTTTTCTTCTGATGGTGATCCTTATATATGTACTGCTGGTGTTTTTTATTGGGGGGCTGATGCACTTCCTCATAGCGACACGTTTATCAATGGGGGATTTTTGGAAGCTCCCGAATGTCATATCTACCATGAACTTGATTGTAATAGTTCGGTTGACTCTGCAACAAGTCGAATAGTTAATAGAGGCTCATTAACAGTCAATAATATGGTGGCTGGTGCAACTGCCATAATCGACCTATGTGGCGGCACTCTCACAATAGCGGCTACCTGCACTGGCGGCACGATTACGCTTTACGGCGATTGCAAGCTTGTGGATTTATCTGGCGCGGCAGTTACGGTTGTAGACGAGAGGGTTCCCGGCCATGCTTAAATAATGACTACAGGAGATGATTATGGCAGCTATAACAGGGTCAACACCGTCAGGCACAGAAGTTGCTGGAGATGGTGCTGGTGAAACCCTAGCGCTCGATAACTTAGACGTGCAGGAGCTAAGCTGAGGGCGATTGAGGTTCCAGACAGAGGTAAAGAAGGTTAAATGTCAGCAATATCTCGCAAGGCAACAGAAGAGGGGAAAGGTAATGCCGGCACGCTGGGTCTCATAGGACTCCTCGGGCTGCTTGCATTTTTTGGCATCAAAGCGATAGTCAAGCCGAGCGGGATCAAGCTGACAGGGCCCCTGGTGATAGAGCCACATATCGTGCCTTTGAATGAGGACTTCCCTGAGCCTGTAACGATATCCGCATCTGCTGAGAACCCTACCGATAAAACCGAAACCAGAGAAATACGGTTATCTGTGGGAAACCTCGTTGTGGCAAGACAGACTGTAACCTTAGATCCAGGACTCCAGCAGCAGGTTGTATTTCCTATAACCGCATCAGCGCAGTATGGCCTGGGCATCGTCGGCACTTACAAGATAACCATGGACGGCCTTGCAGATTACTGCGAGGTCATACCATGGGGAGTCAGCGACCTTCAGATAGAAGGACCAATCATATTTACACTCAATGCTCCTTATGATCCCACGACAACTCCAGATGCAGACATTGTGAATGAGATATTTCCTGACCAGGATTTCTACATTAACGTATTCTGTCGAAACTATGGGAGTGTGTCAGGGAACGCGGTAGTGGTATTCACAGTAACTAATCCGTAAGGTGAAAAAATGGCAGATAATATAACGGTATCGCTAGGCGCGAGGGGGGCGGCGGATGACCGAGCCTATCTAAAGTTGAGAAAGATTCCGTCTGCAGCAGGTATATACCCGGTATCCATAGACCTCAACGGGCAACAGCTCAAAAGCAGCTTCAAAGTTAAACCTTTTAATTGGATTCCGGTATTTGACGCTGAGTTTAATGATGTGCTGGATGCACAGAAATTTGTCTGGCAGAACAACCATTGGAAGATAGGGGCCCCTTACGAGCAGCCCACAGTGGGTATGGTGGGGATGACAGGACCATCTAACTACAGCATTGTTCCCTGGGCTGCGTATGTGCTGCCTGAACAGATGACACCCCCTGGCCCGGTGACGAACGGCATAGTGGAGTTTAGAGTGAGAAACTACTACAGATATGTGGCTGGTGGTGCTGAGATATATGAGTGGCCCTGCGTTTTGTTTCGCCTGACAGGTGTTCCTTCGATGCAAGGCTGGGACTGTTACAACGCATACTCCGCAATGCTGATTGAAAACGCCTTCATCATTCGTCATCCAAATGGTACATACGCCGCTTTAATCATGGCTGGTTTTGCTCCTCTTACATGGTATGACTTCAGAATAACGTGGCAGGATGGCTACAGCCCAGCCGGCGTGAAGTCTACCATATTGGATATTGAGATGTACCAGGGTGGGAACTGGGTGAGTCTCGGTAGATTCTACGACAGTACACGGTGGGCATATGATTCTCCTACAAACATGGTCGCTATAGGGGTGATGGGAGAGGATGTGGGCCTTAGCGAACTATACTGTGCAGGATTTGATTACTTCCGTGTTTGGAGAAGGGAACCGATATGACCACAGAGAGTAAGAACGGAAAGAAGACCCTGCTGGCAGGTGGTCTGCTATTAGCCCTCCTCTTGCTGCTCTTGCGCAAGCGTAGCCAGAATCAGGCTAATCTTCTTCTCGATAGTCTTATTATCAGCCCTGAGCAGGTCTACCCCGGGGACAAGGTTGTGATTCAGGTTAATGCCACCAACATAGGTACCAACCCCGGCACCGGCATAGTATCGTTCTACGATGGCGTGAATCTGTTAGAGCGAAGGGCAATCGAGCTTGGGCCTGGTGGTTATACGCTTGTCTCCATTGAGATATACCCCGTAACTCTGGGAGTGCATGACATCACGGTGAACCCGGGTGAGTTTATTGGCTCGTTTGAAGTGATAATCCCTCCATCTCCTTCTCAAGAACCAATCATAATAGGTATTTACGGTAGTGGAAAGCAGATGTTCCAGAGGTACAACTTCGTCAGCAACACCGTCCCTAGACGCTACTTCGAGTTCTACACTCAGGGCGGCAATCTATACTTCATTTCATCGAGGGACACATGGTGGGGCCCTACCGTAACTCAAGGCTTGGTTGTAGCGAGCATCGGCTATACAGAGTGGACCCTGCATTACAATCCAGTCTCCAACCATGTCCATCTTGCCTGGGGTAACCACTATCAGCGAGGCACCCCAGACCAGTTCGGTCAGATAGAATTTGACCCTGTGCAGACTGCGGGGTTTACTGGCGTGGACTCGATTGCTTGCGACTCGTCGGACCATCCTTTCGTCAGTCGTGCAGGGGTTGTTTGGAAGTCAAAGACAGCAGATGGCACGTGGGTCGAGCATACAGAGATGGGCTTCCCCAAGACTCTCTATACCATAGGGGGCGTAAATCCTACTGCTCGGTCCAAGATTGTGCAACTCATGAACGACAAGATGGCTCTAGTAGGATGCGGGGGGAACCAACACTATAGCTCGTGTTGGTGTAGTATGACAATTTATACCTACGATGGCGTAGGCAACTGGAATATCGGCGGTCGTAATCCTGTTGGGGTGGACAGCCTTAGGGATGTGGCGAGCTTCTCAGCGGTAGGCAATGGTGACTCAGTGCTTTTGATTTACCTAGACTCATACGTGGGTCATTATGCCAATATGGATGGCGGGCAGTGCTACAGAATTACGAATGACTATCCGGGGATACACTACGCCGAGTACCAGTACGCTCCCAACTCAATAGTGCGTAGGGACCTCTTATCTAACCTAACCCCTGCTCCCTTCACTGTCATATCCATAGATGATTATGGCGAGCGTTACGTGTTCTGGGTAGATGGCTCAGACATCCAACTTGCGTTCACCCGCGGTGGGCTGTGGCAGGACATCATCTACGCGTGGAAATCAGACGTGAACGGCGCTACGAGCTATCCTCACGCGCCGGCCCTCCAGTATTCGCAGGACATACACCTTTACTATACGGCAGGTGGGCTATTGAAGTTCTATTGGTTGCCGAACCTGCTTGGGGTCTAGCAAGAGGAGATAAGGAGAAGCTATGAACGGAAAAGGATGGCTCGGCCTTGCAGCAGCAGCGATAGCGATATTGTTCGTGTGGAAATCCACTAAGGCGGTTGCACCACCGGGACCTATACCTGTA
>Ga0315279_10001845_pt1 | contig 33771 bp, 29 predicted proteins | sample YL17G06_20_MG_FD_203694 | JGI IMG/M metagenome (GOLD analysis project Ga0315279, IMG submission 203694) | Sediment microbial communities from Yellowstone Lake, YNP, Wyoming, USA - YL17G06_20 | ecosystem: Environmental > Aquatic > Freshwater > Lake > Sediment | place: USA: Wyoming | collected...
TTGCAAGCGATGTTGCCGCCGATGGTTGAGTGGCGGTTGCTGGACGGGTCGGGGGGGTAGAACAGCCCCAGTTTTTCCACCGCAGTTTGCAGGTCTGCGGTGACGACGCCCGCCTCGACGTGGGCGGTGGCGTTCGATTCGTCAATCTCCAAAATGCGGTTCATGCGTGTCATCGCCAGCGCAACCCCGCCGCTGAACGGGACGGACGCAGCCGCCAGTCCCGATCCCATGCCGCGCGTCACCACGGGGATGCGTTCCCGCGCGGCCAGAGCCAAAATCTGGCTGACCTGCTCTGTGGTACGGGGCAGGACAACGGCGTCCGGACAATGCTCCGCGAAGGTGCCGTCGTAACTGTAGACAGTCAGGTCTTCGGGCGTGGATAGGACGCCGTCTTTGCCGGCTATTTTCCTGAGTTGTGTGAGGATGTTTTTATCCATCGTTTCCTCATTGTTATCTTTGCGAGTAAGCGTTCTCCAGCGAGCATGGCAATCTCCTGCCTAATCGCCTTCTTCTAATCGACACAAGTCATTCGCCCCAGCGGAGATTGCTTCAGGCTGGGTTTCTCCTTTCGTGGACTTCGCGATATGCTTCGCTACTTGACCAACATCCCTCGCGACGATACTTTCTTTGTTATAAGCCATATCCAGCAATGTGATGAGATGGACAACCTGCACATGCAGCCCGCCCTGCCGCACGCCGACATTCAACTGCATCTGGCAGCCGGGACAGCCGGAGGCGATGTATTCGGCCTGTGTGCTTTCGAGATTTTCCATTTTGCGCTTGAGCACTTTGAGGGAAGTCTCGTAATGCGTAATCAGTTGGCTGCCCGCCGAGCCGCAGCACCAATCGGCCTCCGGCAGCTCGACAAACTCGAGGCCGTCAATCAATTGCAATAAAGCGCGGGGCTGCTGCCACACGCCCTGCCCGCGCCGCAGGTGACACGGGTCGTGATAGGTAACGCGCGCCTTGACCCGTCCCTGCGGTTTTTCGAGCGGGATGGACATGAGAAACTCGCTCACATCCCGCACTTTCTCGCTGAACGCGGCCGCCCGCGCCGCCCATTCGTTGTCATTCGCCAGCAGGTGGCCGTACTCCTTGAGCGTGGAGCCGCAGGTGGCGCAGTCGGTGACGATGACCTCGACCTGCGCCTGCTCGAAGAGGGCGATATTGTGGCGGGCTTGTTCGCGCACCAGGTCAGGCTGCCCGTAGCCCAAGGCCGGCATCCCGCAGCAGACGGTCTCAGGTGGCGTGATGACCGTGCAGCCGTTGCGCGCCAGCACCCGCACGGTGGCAGCGCTCTCCTCGGCGAACATCAGGCTTTGGGCGCAGCCCAGGAAAAAGCTGACGCGATATCGGCTCATGCTGTTGGCTTCGGTCTCTTGCGGAAGAATTTGCCGCAGTGGGCGCTGGGGCAGGTGGGGTAGCATGGATTCAATGTCGCGCAGTTGACGTGGCAGCAGCCGACGGAGTCCGAGAGTGTAGACCAATCGACGGATGCCCAGATGCTCGTATAATCGCAGCGGCAGGGTTGCGAATTCCATCCGTCTTGGTTTGGGGATGAGTCCGCCGAACAGTGTCTTTTTCCACGCCGCCGGGCGAAGTTGCTCATCCACGCGGCGCATGTCCACGGCCAGGTCGGCGGGACGGATGCCGACCGGGCAGATCTCGTTGCACGCCAGGCAGTCGAAACAGGCGTACATCTGCTCGCTGAGATTGGGGCTGAGGGCGAGTTCGCCTTCCAGCCCCTTGCGCGCCAGAACGGCCCGCCCGCGCGGCGAGGCGGTCTCGCTCAGTACCTCGTGGTACGTCGGGCAGACCGCCAGGCACAGCCCGCAGCGGATGCAGTTCAATTCATCCAATTTCACTCACCTTGACCGGCCGGTTCTCGCGGAATGATTTCCAGGCGGCATACCCAAGCACCACCGCAGCGCGGCCATCCTGACCGGTGACCGGCGTCGGCTTATCGTCGCGCACGCACTCGATGAACTGGCGCACCTCGTCGACGTAGCAGGGGGCGTAGCGCTGCATAAAGAAATGCGGCGGGCGGGCAGAATGAAAACCATCCGCGTTTCCTTTCACCGTTACGTCTTCGGCTTCGTTGTTCGCCATCGCTGTGCCCTCCGTGCAGAAAACCTCCAGCTGTTGGTCATAGCCGTAGACTGCCTGGCGGCTGTTGTCAATCGCGCCCACCGCGCCGCTGGCAAATTTGAGCGTGACCACGTTCGTGTCAATGTCACCAAACTCTTTCAGAACCGGCTCAATCAATACGCTGCCGGTGGCGTAGACTTCCTCCACCTCGCCGACCTGGAAACGCGCCATATCGAAGTCGTGGATGGTCATGTCGAGGAACATCCCGCCTGAGACACGCAGGAATTCCATGGCTGGCAGTTCCGGGTCGCGGTTGGTGATGCGCAGAATGCACGGATGCCCAATCTCGCCCGAGGCGACGATTTCGCGCACGCGCTGGAAACTCTTATCGAAACGGCGGTTGAACCCGACCTGCAACTTGACTCCGGCCTTCCCGACCGCCGCCAGCGCCTCGTCAATATCCGCCAGATTCAACGCAAGCGGCTTTTCGCAGAAGATGTGCTTGCCCGCCGCGGCCACATCTTTCATGATAAAGGCGTGCGTGTCGGTGCTGGTGGCGATGAGGATGGCTTCGATGTCTTTGTCAACCAGCAACTTGTGATAATCCTTGACCACGCGCTGGATGCCCAACTCATCCGCCACAGCCCGCGCGACCTCCAGGCGAATGTCGCAAACCGCCACGAGATTCGCTTCGGAGATGAGCCGCGCCAGGTTACGGGTGTGGACGCTGCCCATGCGTCCCGTGCCGATGACGGCGATGTTTACTTTTCTTGTCATGTAGACCTTTCTCCTCCCTCCTCCACATTGGGAGAGGGGCCGGGGGTGAGGACTTACAACTTCATCACGATCTTCATTGCGCTCTTGGGATGATGCGTCAGGGTTTTTATGTCCAGACCCAGTAGATCGAACGCGCCCAGGCCTTCCTCCAGCGGGATGAGCTTGGTGAAGAACGGCTTCATGTTCAGGCGGCTCTCCTGGAAGATGCGGATGGACGGCACCATCGTGTTCTGTCCGAGATACAATCCCAAAATCTTGGTCGCCCAGCGGGTGATCTCATTCGGCACGACCGTGGCTTTGATGCTCGAGTCCATACCGAAGGGCAGCACCTTGCCGCCGGGGGTCACGCATTGCAACGCCTGCTCGAGGGCGTTACCCGTCGCCTCGATGACAATGTCCGCCTTGCGCCCGTAGGTGAATTCGGTGATTTTCTTTTCGATGTCATCCTCGTACGGATTCCAGACCGTCAGCCCGCATTCCTTCGCCACGCCGATGCGGAACGGGTCAATCTCGGTCACGGCGACTTTGGCGGCGATGTTCCGGGCAAACTGGGCGAACAGGTAGCCAATCGGTCCAAAGCCCAAGATCAGCACGTAGTCGTAAGGCAGCATGAGCAGCGTGTTCATACCGTTGACCACCGTCGCCAGTGTCTCGATCTGCGTGCCCAGGATATCGTCAATCTCGTCGGGCAGCACGAAGCATTGTTTTTCCGGCACCAGGCAGTATTCGGCGTAGCCTCCGTCGCGCATCACGCCCAGTGCGCTGGTCTTGATCTCGATGCACTGGCTGCTCAGTCCCATGCGGCAGAAGGAGCAAAAGCCGCAGCGGATGTTATTGTCAATCGCCACGCGATCGCCGATCTTGACATGGTGAACGTGCGTGCCGACCTCGATCACCTCGCCGCAGAACTCGTGGCCCAGCACCGTGTCAGGCTTGAAGTGGTGCTTGCCCTCGATGATCTTGATGTCCGAGCCGCAGATGCCGACCGCCCTGACCTTGAGAAGCACATCGTCAGGCTCTTTGACTTTTGGGATGGGGAGTTCGGTCATTTCGATCTTACCAACATCCCTGAATACGAGTGCTTTCATCTTTTCCATAACTTCCTCCTGCCAAATGTGATTTGAGCCAAACCTCACAGGTTTCACAAGGTGCTACTTTATTCTGGCGGATGCGGACGGACACCGCAGGTTTGCCAGGTTTCCCACATGGCCATGATGTTCTCCGGCGGGACGTTTGCCTGGATATCATGCACAGCGGCAAAGACAAAGCCGCCGCCAGGAGCCAGGGCTTCGATGTTTCGCTTCACGTGAACCCTGACTTGTTCCGGAGTCGCAGTGCCGAGTACACGCTGCGTATCCGCGCCACCGCCCCAGAACACCAGGTCGCGCCCAAATTCGCGCTTCAACACGTGCAAATCCATACCCGGCGAGCTGATCTGCACAGGGTTGAGAATATCAATCCCGGCGTCAATTAGATTGGGGATGAGAGCGCGCACCGCGCCGCAGGTGTGATAAAACAGCTTGACTGGTGCCTGTGCTTTGATGAATGAAAAGAGTCGCTTATGGCGCGGCTGGATCAGGCTACGGTAGGTTTTTGGTGACATAAGCGGCGAGGCTTGCCCTCCCAGGTCATCTGCTTCGATCACAACGTCTACAAGGTCGCCGATTTCCTTGAGGGCACGCTCCCAGAAGGTGCACTTCCATTCCATCAAACGGTCGAGCATATAAGCCACGTACTCCTGGTTGAGCGCCAGGTCAATGTAGTATTGCTCATAACCCCGCAACCAGGAATAGACCTCAGCAATCCCAGCGCAAGGACTGGCTAGGACAACAAACTTCCCATTGGAAGCAGCCGCCTCCGCCTTGGACCGCAGAGCTGCAAATCGTCCACCGTCGAGTGGATCAGGCAAAGGATATGCCCTCAGCTCATCGAGCGAGCTGGCATTTGCCAACGGATGGTGGTACATATCGTAATAAAGGCCGCCATCCTTGGGCTTGCGCCAGCCGATCCCCCATTCGTCGGTGTACGCCTCATATGCGCCTTCATCTCGAAAGGCATATTGAAACGCTGTTGCTGCGCCCGGAAGTACCGGCCGAACATCCGTTTGAAGTCGCTCGGCCAGGTCATCATCCAACAAGACCAGTTGCTCTGCGATGAACGCAATGCGGGTTTCCACTGCGGGCAGATCCAGGTATCGGCGTAGATTCTGATAAGCAGTGACATGGATGGTGCTCAAGCCTGTGCCGCCCAGATCGAACGGGACGTGATCCGGCTCTCGATGGTTCAGCGACTGCCACACTCGATCGTGTGAATTCATGGAGCTTGTTCTCCATGTTCTTTGAATGGGTCATGCAACAACAAGGCACGCAATTTTGTCATGTGGATTTATGGAAAATTTATCGCTGGATGCGCGCCGAGCCGCCTTTGGCGAACGCCCGCACTTGCTCCAGCGTTGCCATGCTGGTGTCGCCGGGAAAGGTGGTCAGCAGCGCGCCGTGCGCCCAGCCGAGATTGACGGCTTCCTGCTCTGGCTCGCCCGTCAGCAGGCCGTAGAAGAGACCGGAGGCAAACCCGTCCCCGCTGCCGACGCGGTCGTAGATGTCCAGCTCGCAGGTCGGGGAGACATAGGTCTGCCCGTCAATCCAGGCCACCGCGCCCCACGTATGCCGGTTGGTCGAGTGCACCTCGCGCAGGGTGGTGGCGACGACTTTGATTTGCGGGAACTTGTCCACCACCTTGTCAATCATCCCGAAGAAGACGCTCGGGTCGAGGCCGGACCGTGAGCCTGCATCCGGGCCTGGGATGCCGAGTCCAAGCTGGAGGTCCTCTTCGTTGCCGACCAGCACGTCCACGTTCTCGACGATGCGCCGGATGACCGACTGGGCACGTTCTGTTCCGCCCCAGATGTTCCATAGTTTGGCGCGGAAGTTCAGGTCGAACGAGACCACCGTCCCGGCGGACTTGGCTGCTTTCATCCCTTCGATGATAACCTCGCCGGTTGTCTCCGAGAGCGCCGCAAAAATCCCGCCGCTGTGTAACCAGCGCACCCCGCCTGCAAAGATGGCGTTCCAGTTGAAATCGCCGGGTTTGAGTTGCGCCGCTGCCTCGTTGGAGCGGTTGTAGAAGACAACGGGCGCGCGCACGCCGTAGCCGCGGTCGCTGTAGACTGTCGCCATGTTGGGACCGTTCACGCCGTTGTGCTTGAACTGCTTGTAGAACGGCTTGACGCCCATTGCCTGCACGCGTTCGGCGATCAGATCGCCGATGGGATAGTCCACCATCGCCGTGATGATGCCCGTTTTCAGGCGGAAGCAGTCAGCCAGGTTGGCGGCCACGTTGAACTCGCCGCCGCTGACGTGGATCTGGCATTCGCTCGCCTTGCGGAAAGGGACGATCCCCGGGTCGAGGCGATACACCAGCGCGCCGAGCGAGACGAAGTCCTGGGTGCCCTGCTGAAGAATATTCAAGCCATACTTCATCGCGTTAGCCTTTCTTCCAGACAGTGGAGGTGACATCACCGCCGCGCCCCGTCCAATTCGTGTGGAAATACTCGCCGCGCGGTTTATCCACGCGTTGGTAGGTATGCGCGCCAAAGTAGTCGCGCTGTGCTTGCAGCAGGTTGGCAGGCAGGGACTCGCGGCGGTAGCCATCGAAGAATGCCAGTGCGCTCGACATGGCAGGGACAGGGATGCCTTTCAGGACAGCCATGGCCACCACGCGCCGCCATCCGGGTTGTGCGGCGACGACCTGTTCGGTAAAGTAAGGATCGAGCAGCAGGTTGGAGAGATTCGGGTTTTTATCGAATGCCTCCTTGATCTTGCCCAAGAAAACGGAACGGATGATACAGCCGCCGCGCCACATGAGCGCGATACCGCCGTAGTTGAGGTTCCACTTGTATTCTTTGGCTGCAGCCCGGAACAGCATGTAACCCTGGGTGTAGGACATGAGTTTGGAGGCGTATAAAGCCTGCTCTAGGTCGTCAATGAAAGCTTTCAGGTCAGTTATAATGTTGGGCTCAGGCCCGGAAAGAACCTTGGATGCAGCCATGCGCTCGTCTTTCAGCGATGACAGTGCCCGCCCCAGCACGGCCTCGACCACCATCGTCAGCGGGATGCCCATTTCGAGTGCCGAGATGCCCGCCCACTTACCGGTACCCTTTTGCTCAGCGGCATCCAGGATCTTGTTCACCACGGGCTGGCCATCCTCGTCTTTGTAGCCCAGGATGTCGCGCGTGATCTCGATCAGGTACGAGTCAAGCTTGCCTGTATTCCACCTAGCAAAGACTTCGTGCATCTGGTCGGATGTCATGCCCATCCCTTCTCTCATCAGATAGTACGCTTCGCAGATCAACTGCATGTCGCCGTACTCGATGCCGTTATGCACCATCTTGACGTAGTGCCCGGCACCGTTCTCGCCCACCCAATCACAGCAGGGATCTTCGCCACCATCCGGCCGCTCGACTTTGGCCGCCACAGCTTGGAAGATGGGCTTGACGTGCGGCCAGGCTGCAGGAGAACCGCCGGGCATGATGGACGGGCCGCGGCGCGCGCCGTCTTCGCCGCCGGAAACGCCCGTGCCAATGAACAACAGTCCTTTGGATTCAACATAAGCGGTGCGGCGGATGCTGTCATTATAGTTTGAGTTGCCGCCGTCAATGATAATGTCGCCGGGCTCCAGATGCGGGAGCAGCAGTTCGACGAAATCATCCACCGGTTTCCCCGCCTGGACCATCAGCATGATGCGCCGGGGTTTTTTAAGGGCGCCAACCAGCTCTTCAATAGAATGTGTACCAATAACTTTTGTACCCTTGGCGCCGCTATCGAGGAATGCATCTACCTTGGATACGGTGCGGTTGAATACGGCTACGGTGAACCCATGGTCGTCCATGTTCAAGACCAGGTTCTGCCCCATGACTGCCAGGCCAATCAGGCCAATGTCTGCTTTGCTCATATGGTTATTCCTTTTCCCTAAGTGATGTAATATACAAGACCCTTCAAGGTCTGGATTTCACTCGATACAACATCTTGCCGGCCCCCACAGCGCGCCCTCCTCCCTGCCCGAAACGCCCGTGCCGATGTAGTTGAATCCCTGCGACTCGAGGGCTTTGTTGCGCCGTTCGGTGTCGAGGAAAAACGAGTTGCCGCCATCCATCAGAATGTCGCCCGGCTCGAGGTGCGGCTTTAGATGAACAATGGCGGAGTCCACTGGCGTGCCGGCCGGCACCATCAGCAGGATGCGGCGTGGCTTTTCAAGCGCGGCCATCAGCGCGGTGGGCGAGTCCACGCCGAGGATGTTCCTGCCAGCGGCGGGACCTTCCAAAAAGGCTTTGGTTTTTACGGCGTCCAAATCGTAGCCCGCCACCGGAAAGCTGTTGCGCTCCATGTTCAGCGCCAGATTGTGACCCATCACGCCCAGGCCAACGATGCCGATTTTATATTTCATTTTTTTTCTCCCAAAAGTAGGTTCATAAATATCTTCGCCAGACCACCCGATAAGCTGGACGGTACAGACGCTCGTAATTTGGGGAATGGTGGACGGCGGGATAGCCCTGTGTTTTCATGGATTGGATGAATTCATCCATCGCACGGAAGGGAAAACGCGCTATGGTGACGGCGGTTCGCCAATATTCTTCAAGCATGTGAATTTCACCGTGATATTCATTGGCCGTGCGGATAAAAGCGCTCAACAATCTTATGGAGTCGCCGCCAGTTGCGACATAGGGGCGAAGGTGAACGCGAACGATTTCGCCATTGGGCGAGATGGGGTCAAGTGTGGCTTCTGGAATCCCTGCGCCCATTTCGTTTAGTTCGCGTTCCAGCCAGACCCGGGCAATTTCTGGATTTGGGACAGCATGTCCGCTTCCCAATGCCGCTTGATGACAGAGCTTATAAACGTCCTGAATTTGCAGCGCGGGATAACGAATGAGGTGAGACTGTAAAACGGTTTGGAACATTATTATTTCACTCTATACAAAATCTCGCCTGCTTTGGGGACGTAGAGAATGCCTTCACTCTCGCGCCCTTCCCAGTCTTGAAGATTGACCGCCGCCGGGTCAAGGTAGCCCAAGTTGAGCCGGGCGCAGTCTTCGGGTGGGATCTTGCTCGCCAGCTTGACGCGCACGTTGGGCTTTTCGACGCCGCCTTCCATCACGCCCGAGCCGCGCAGGTGGGTGCTGTGCGCCAGCACGCCGAGCGGGAAGTGCTTGAAACGCTCCCAATTGGCGAGGAAATAGGGCAGGATGTGATAGCCGATTTTATAGATGTACTTGCCGTGCACGCGGCTGACCACATCCAGGTGCGGGGCGTAGATGACAACCTCACCACCGACCGCCACCGCCGGCTCGAGTTTGTACATGGCTTTGGCGGCCGTCCATAGTTCGTCGTACATCGCCGGGGCGCAGGACAGCACGCGCCGGAACGGTCTCTCGCAATAGATAACGTGCCGCTGAGCCGAGAAATCCGCCGCCGCGCTCCAGGCTTCGAACATGTCGCCGATGAACAGCCCTGCCAGGTCGTGCCCGTTCCCGCTGTCGCGGGACGATGCCACCGTCAGAGCAACCAGCGTGACCGGGGTTTTGAGCCGCTCCGCTGCGGCGTGGATCATCCTCCGTACGGGCGTGTCCTTGACGCCAATCGTGCCGACCACGCCCGCCAGTGCGCCCAGCCAGTGCATGGCGTCAATCATCTCCGCGCCGGAGATGCCGGGGAACAGGTACTTGGCCCCGCCCGAAAAGCCAACCACCTCGTGCGGGAGGGTCGGCCCCAGGATAAGGATGTGGTCGCATTCCAGCGCAGCCTTGTTGATGCGGATGGGTACCCGCACCGGCAGCGACGGGTGCCAGTGCTCTCCTGCCAGCGCGCGGACTTCGTCCTGCTCCATCAACCAGAGCATGGTCAACGCTGACGGTTTGTCCCAGGCGTGATTGCGCAGGCCGACTTGGGCGTATTGCGTATCCCGTTCATTGGCAGTGATACCGACCAGTTTGTTGAGATTTTCCTCCGAGAGTGGCGGGTGCGTGCCCAGGGCGACCATGAAATCGAGTTGCCTGACCTCACGCAGGATTTCGACCAGCGCGCGAAACAGGAACGGCAGCGGCAGCGAGCGCGTGTGGTCGGGGATGAGCGCCAGCACGCGCTGGTTGGCAAACTTGCCATCCAGACCCTTATGCAAGGTTTCGAGAATTTGATGCTCGGTGAGCGGTTGACCTTGCGGGGCAATTGCTTGGGTTGGAAGCGTTAGAGTGTTCGTCATAAAATAATCAGCAGTACACGGATTGGACGGATGGCATGGATGAACACGGATTTTTTATCGTCCTATCCAGGAGACTTCATGTAAGTAATCTGTGTTTTCTATGTCCCATTAAGCTCCGCTGAATGCCGAGAATCCTCCATCCACCGGCAAGACGACGCCGGTGACAAAGGCTGCCGCGGGTGAGACCAGCCAGAGCACCGTGCCAAGCAAATCTTCTGGCTCGCCGAAACGCTTCATCGGGGTGTGGTCAATGATGGACTGGCCGCGCGGCGTCAGCGAATCGTCCTCGTTCAGCAGCAGGCGTCGGTTCTGGTCGCCGACAAAAAAACCGGGAGCGATGGCATTGACGCGTATCTGCGCCGAATATTCCTGCGCCATGTGGACGGCCAGCCACTGGTTGAAATTGTTCACCCCGGCTTTGGCGGCGGAATAGGCCGGGATGCGCGTCAGCGGGCGGAAGGCATTCATCGAGGAGATGTTGAGGATGACGCCCGCTTTTTGTTGCGCCATGATTTTACCAAAAACCTGGCTCGGCAGAATCGCGCCCATCAGGTTCAGGTCGAGAACCCAGCGCAGGGCCTCGGCAGGCAGGTCGAAGAAGGGCTGCTGCGGGCTGGTGGTGGCTTGCGGTTTGTTGCCGCCCGCGCCGTTGATGAGGATGTCCACGCGCCCGAATTTGACCATCACGGCCTGAGCGGCGGATTCGAGGCTGGCTTTGTCGAGAACGTTGCAGGTCACGCCGATGGCCTCCGCTCCCGTGGAGCGGATTTCTGCGGCCAAAGATTCGGCGGCCTCGGCGTTCAAGTCCAGCACGGCGACCTTGGCGCCCGCCGCGGCCAGCGCCCGGCACATCGCCGCGCATAGCACGCCCGCCCCGCCGGTGACAACGGCGGTTTGGCCGGAGATGTCGTAAAGTTCTTGGAATGAAGGAGTGTTCATGAAATCACTTTCAGAGTGCATTTGGGATGAGTGGAGATCAGCCACAGATGAACACAGATGAAAAGAGGTTGGGTTGATGAACGGTTGGATTTTCATCCTCTATCAGCGTTCATCGGTGTTTATCTGTAGCTAAACACTCTCCTTGAATGGTTCTAAATGACGGATGAAATGCTTTTCCAGGTTGGCGGCGTAAGACTCGCGATTGGAGTTCAGCACGGCGATGAAGCGATCGTAGAATCGCTTCTGTCCATCGGCTGCCTTCTCGGTCAGCACCGAGCCAAAGGTGACATGTAATATCTCACGGGCGTCGAACTGTTCGAGTAGGGCAGGCGAGTCTTCTACATCTTCCGGCAGCGGGGCGCGCCCCAACTCCGCCGAGACGTGGTAACTAGCCCTGTCGGTCTCGTAACACTGGCGGGCGAAGGAGTAAATCTCGTGGAAGAGGGTCACATCCAGCACGGCAATCGTGCGCAAGGCTTCGAGGTAACTGGTGCCTGCGGTTTTTAGATGCACCAGTCCGCGCGCGAGACGGGCAGCGATGGGATAGATGCTGAACTTATCCGAACCGGAGTGCAGGCTGAGTTTGTACGATCCGAACTGGCGGGCTATGACGGCGTGACCGGCGAAGTTGGCTTCGAAAGCTGCTAGGTCGCCGATGTAGTCCACGCCTTTCTCGAAGCACCCGATGTAACGCGGCGCCAAGCTGACCCACTTCACGCCCAGCCGTTTCAACTCACTGGCGATGTAGACGTGCTCAGCGTGCGAGGTGGGTTGGTCGGTCTCGTCCACTGAGACTTCCAATTCGAACGGGCGCGGCCCGGCAGCCTGCGCTAGATATTGGTACATGGCCGCCACGTGCGCTACGGCCCGCCCGTATTTGACCGCCGCCTTGAGCAGCGTGGACTCATCGAGTTGGAGCGACCGGCCTTCGATGTCGAAAATTCTGCCCATCAAGCCGGATGCACGCGGCTGCAGGTAGTCTGGCAGCATCTCAGCTAGTACGCGCAGTTCACCCAAGTTGGCGGTCTCGGCGCGGTTGTCCACGTGGGCGCCGGGGTCAATCGTAAAGAAGGTGAACCCGGCCGCGAGGCAGGCGTCAATATCAGCAGGGGTCTTGAGATGGTCGGCATCTGCGCCGAAACCCTCCTGCCAGCCCTCGGCGAAGATGCCCCAAATGGCATCGTCCATCACTTGTTGCGGCGTCCGCCCGGTGCGGGTCATCTCGCGGATGGATTGTTGGGCGAAGATGGGCGCAATTTTTCCTCCGGCCGCGCGGACAGCGCGCACATGCCCCGGCGTGGCCAGACCGAGCCGGTCACCCATGCCAGCCGAGGTGCGCAATCCCAGCAATCGGGGCTGCAGCCAGGGAAGTTGGGCGCGCAGGGCGGAGGCGTTGTGCGCGTCGAGCGGAGCAAGCAGCAGAGTCTGGTTCCCTTGTTCAACGCGCTCGCCTTCGAAAGCAATGAGCGCGGTTGAACCTGAGGCAGCCAGCACGGCCAGTCGAGTCCCGCTATTGGTTTGCGCCAGGGCGTATTCCACACCGTTATGAGAGACCAGTGAGCGCGGGAAAAAGTGAAGGGCGGAGGAAATCAGGCGAGTACTCATATTCATTCTCAGACTTCCGAAGTGTTCGCGAACCATCCCGTAGGGACCGAGACTTCAGAAGTCTTGCCTTCAAACAGCGGGCGCAGCGGTGGACTTGCGGACGAGGAGCCTGCCTTTCAGCATCCGCACTTTGGGGCAGGCGGTCGAGCCGTCACAGGTTGGGGACTCTAACAGGTCGAGCAAAAGACGGGCGGCCTCCGCGCCGATAAATTGCTTGGGCTGGTCGAAGGTGGTCAGCGGGGGATTGGTGTACGCTGAGAAAACGATGTTGTCGAATCCAGAGACGGACATCTCCTCCGGGACGCGGATGCCCGCCTGCTGCAATCCTTTCAGGACGCCGACCGCCAGCATGTCGTTGTAGCAGACCAGCGCGGTGGGGCGCTCGCTCAGGCTGAGGAAATGCTCCAGCCCGGCGAGGCCGTCCTCGGCTCCGCCGCCGGGTACCTGGTGGACGGTTCCGGGGGGAACGGGCAACCGCGCGGCGTTCATCTCCTGCTGGAATCCGGAGTGCCGGTCGAGGGTCGTCCGCCCAGAAAGTGAGTTGCCGAGATAGGCAATCCGCTCGTGTCCCAGGTCAATCAGGTGGCGCGTCACCTGCCGGCTGCCGTCCACGTCATCGTGGTAGATGGAGTAGCGGTAATCCTCAGCAGCCTGGTTGTTGACAGCCACAATCGGGATACCGTATTTGAGAAATTGCTGGCTTTGCTCGGCGCTAAAAGATGTCGAACAGATGATGACGCCGTCCACGCGGTGCTCGCGCATCACCTGGACGATATGCCGTTCCCGCTCCGAGTCGCGCTGCGAAGCGGCCATGAACAGGCTGTAGCCGCTGTCTTGCGCGGCTTCTTCGATGCCCTGCAAAATTTCACTAAAATACGGGTCGTCAATGCTGCTGACGATGACTCCCAGGGCTTGCGAGCGGTTGGTCTTCAGACTGCGGGCCGCCGCGCTGGGGAGGTAACCCAGTCCGGTTGCGGTCTCGCGAATGCGCTCAGCGGTGCTTTCGGGGATCAACGGGCTGCCGCGCAATGCCCGTGAGACGGTGGAGTGCGAGACGTTCGCCTGTTTGGCAATATCCTTGATTGTGACTGGCATTTTCAATTCCTTTACCCTGGCGGGTACATGTGCACACGTGTGCATGATACAGCCCTAGTTTACTCATCTGGAAGTGAAAAGTCAATACTTGTTGAACGATTGCTTGCATTATCTTGAAAAATGTTGTATGATTTGCGCATGAAAGAAATATTTCAGAAATTGTGAAATTGCAAGTTCTCTCCCAATTCAATTAGCCCACGAAAGGCAAAGGAAATGAATCATAAGATCAAAGCCATTTTCTTGGATGTTGGCAACACGCTGCGGATCGTCATCGAAGATAAGGATTTCATGGCCAACGCAAAAAAGCAACTCGTTGAGTTGACGGGTGCGCAGATGCCCCCCGATGATTTTTATGCGCTCCTCGAGGAACGCTACAAGGTTTTGCGGAAGCGCGCCAAGGAGATGTTGATCGAGGCCTCTGAAAAGGAAATGTGGACAAAATGGATGCTTCCGGACTTTCCAGCCGAAAAGATCAGCCCGCTATCTGGTAAATTGACCCGTCTCTGGCGCGATAGCGATGGCCGCCGCGTCCCGCGGCCGGATGTCAAAAAGATCGTCATTGAACTGAGCAAACGGGGATATGTTCTTGGGATCATTGCAAATACCATCACCGAGACCGAAATCCCTGATTGGCTGGAAACCGATGGCCTCACCGGGTACTTTAAAACAGTCATTCTTTCTTCGAAGCTTGGCATCCGCAAACCCAACCCGGAAATTTATCTCGAAGCGGCCAGCAGGATCGGCGTCGAACCGGAATATTGCGTTTATGTCGGGGATAACCCCGTCCGGGATGTTGAGGGTGTTCACGCGGCTGGTTTTGGAATGTCGATTATCCTTGTGGAGCCGGCCACTCTCAAGAAAGAACCTCCTAGAGGTGATATCAAACCTGACAAATTGATCCTGGAATTGACCGAACTGTTGGATATTTTTCCACCTCGCTAGAGAGACAACTTAAGATAGGCATCCATGGATCACAACATTGAAGCCATTTTCATTGATCTTGGCAACACGCTGCGCATCCTGCTGAAAGACCAAGCCCATATGGCCCGGGCGCGGCAGGAGATTGTCCGCCTGGTTGGAACGGACGAAGATCCAGTTGCGTTCTGTGCGAAATTGGATGCTCGCTACAAGGAATACCGCAAGTGGGCCTTCGAGCATTTGACCGAAGCCCCTGAATCGGAAATGTGGACGCGCTGGCTGGCGCCTGACTTCCCTGCGGAAAAGATCGCCCCGCTGGGCGTTGAACTGACCTACCAGTTCCGCCAATCCATGGGACGGCGGGTGGTGGTGGATGGCGGTCGGGAAGTGTTGGAGGAACTCCAGAGGCGCGGCTATATTCTGGGTGTCATCAGCAACCTGATCGGCACGCGCGAAATCCCGGAATGGCTGGAAGCCGAAGATTTCGGCCATTTTTTCAAATCGGTTGTACTTTCGTCCGTGTTTGGTAAGCGCAAGCCTCATCCATCCCTCTACCTCGAGGCAGCCAAGCGTGCCGGGGTCGAACCAGCGAAATGCGTCTACGTGGGCGATAATCTCAAGCGAGACGTGACTGGCACCCGCCAGGCCGGCTTCGGGATGGTCATCATCATGATCTCTCCGGATGAGTTGGCCGAAGAGACCATCATAGAAGAAAACAAGCCCGATGTCATTATCCATCAATTTCGCCAACTGCTAGATATTTTTCCACCCAGACCCCAATCAGGATGAGATGGAACCAAGAAAAGTTAACCACGAAGGACACGACCCCCAAAGACCGGGGACAGGCAGCACACAAAGGAAAACCTTGCGTGGGGCGGTTGCGCTCGCCAGAGCCGTCAGAGAGTTATACGCCGAAGGACAGACGGATTACTCGCTCGAACCGATTGTCCTGACGGACGGGCAGGGCAAGCCCATCGGTCGCATCAAAGACGGCGACGCGGTCGTCTTTTGCTGTCGGCGCGGCGAGCGCGAGATCCAATTGACGGAGGCTTTTACCGAGTCCGGCTTCGACCGTTTCCAGCGCCCCGCTTTCCAGAACCTGACATTCGTCATCCTGACACTGTACCACGAAAAGTTCAAAGACCTGCCAGTCGCTTTTGCGCCAACGAAAATCAAAGATACCCTCGGAGAAATCGTCAGCCGCGCCGGTATGCGCCAGTTACGCGTCTCCGAGTCCGAGAAATTCGCCCACGTCACCTTTTTCTTCAACGGCGGGAACAACCAGCCGTTCGCGGGCGAGGATGATGTGCGTATTCCTTCGCCCAAGGGCATTCCCTTCGACCAGGAGCCAGAACTAAGCCTGGCGCAGGTCGCCGACGAGGTTGTGCATGGCATTGAAAAACGGTACGATTTGATCATTACCAACTTCGCCAACGGCGATGTCATCGGGCACACGGCGAATAATCCAGCGAAGATCAAATGCGCCGGGCTTGTGGATGCGCGGCTGGGGCAGGTTGTGAACGCCGCGCTCGCTGCTGATTATCTGGTTCTTGTGACTGCCGATCACGGGAACCTGGAAGAGATGATAAACCCGGACGGCACCCCGCACGTTGCCCATACGGCCAACCCCGTCCCATTCATATTGATTGACCCCCGTTCTTCCTCGACCGTCAGCCTGCCCGCCGGTAAATTAGCCGACCTCGCCCCGACGGTTTTATCCGCCCTCGGTCTCCCGCAGGCGGGTGCAATGGACGGCGCGACCCTGGTTCCAGGCTACGACTGGGGCGGGAAGCGCCGCGCCCTGCTTGTAATTCTCGACGGCTGGGGGATTGGTAGGGATGACGACACCAACCCAATATTCCTCGCCCAAACACCCGTGTGGGACGATCTAACACATCGGTATCCGAGTACCCAGTTACAGGCTGCAGGCGAGGCGGTCGGTCTGCAGCCGGGTAAAGCCGGGAATTCCGAAGCCGGGCACATGAATATTGGCGCGGGACGCGTCGTGCTCCAGGACGACGTGCGACTTGATATCGCGATGGAGGATGGTTCGTTCTACACCAATGAGACCCTTTGCCGCGTCATCAACGACGTCAGGCAACGGGGCGCGCGTTTGCACCTGATTGGCCTGCTCACCGAAAAAAGCTCCCACGGCTCGATCCATTACCCGCTGGCTTTGCTGAAGATGGCAAAAGAACGCGGACTGGAAAAAGTATTCTTACACATTATCTTCGACGGGCGCAGCACCGCGCCGGGCAGCGCGCCCGCCCTGCTGGAAAAGTTGGAGCGCCAGGTGGAGGAGATTGACCTTGGGCAGATCGTTTCCGGCGTGGGGAGGGGGATCGCCCTCGACCGGGATGGCAATTACGCGAAGACCCGGCGCGCCTACGATGCGTTTGTCTCTGGAGTTGGAAGAGTCGTTTCGGAATCCAACGTCTTATCATCCCCGCAGGAGACCTGACGTTGGCTCCCCGCTTGCATGGAGGTCTTGATGAACTTCAAATTCTTGCGAGAGTTGATCGTGCCCGCCCAAACGAAGATCGTCCTGCTCATCATGGATGGGTTGGGTGGGCTGCCTCTGGAACCGGGCGGCAAGACCGAACTGGAAACTGCTTACAAACCCAACCTGGAGGCGCTGGCGGCGCAGTCCGCGCTAGGGTTGACCGTGCCGGTCGCGCCGGGGATCACACCCGGCAGCGGCCCCGGTCACCTAGCTATCTTTGGCTACGATCCGCTCGAATTCGAGATCGGGCGCGGCGCGCTCGAAGCCATCGGCGCGGACTTCGAACTTGGCCCTGATGATGTCGCGGCACGCGGCAATTTTTGCTCCGTGGATGCGGCGGGATTAATAACAGACCGCCGCGCCGGGCGCATCCCGACCGAAGCAGGCAAGGAGTTGGCGGAGTTATTGCGGACGATCAAGATAGAAGGCATCGAGTTCTTCGTCGTGCCGGTCAAGGAGCACCGGTTTGCTTTCGTGATGCGCGCTCCCGGCTTGGGCGATGCGCTGACCGAAACGGATCCGCAAAAAAACGGCGTGCCTGCGCTGCCGGTGCGCGCCCTCAAACCTGATTCCAAAAAAGCGGCGCGGCTAGTAAATCAATTCATCGGAGAAGCGCGCAAGGAATTGACGGGCAAGCATCCGGCGAATATGATTTTGCTGCGCGGTTTTGCCAGGTATCCAACGCTGCCTACCTACCGGGAAGTGTTCGGCCTGAGCGCGGCGGCCATTGCGTTGAGCGGCATGTATCGCGGCGTCGCCAGGCTGGTCGGTATGGAAATCCTCAGGATTGATGGGGATGCCATTTCGGATGAATTTACCACGCTGGAAAAGAACTGGAACGAATTTGATTTCTTCTATTTACACATCAAAAAAACTGACACTTGTGGTGAGAACGGCGATTTTGCAGGCAAGGTGCATGTCATCGAGGAAGTGGATGCGCTGATGCCGCGCCTGATGGCGCTCCAACCGGACGTTCTCATCATCGGTGGGGATCATTCGTCGCCGGCGGTGCTCAAAGCGCACAGTTGGCATCCCGTGCCAACGTTGTTGTACTCCAGGTTCGTCCGCGCGGATGGCATCGCCGAATTCGGTGAACGCGCCTGCGCGCGCGGCAGTCTCGGCGTGTTGCCAGCGAAGGATGTGATGCCGATCGCGCTGGCAAATGCCGGGCGCATTGCCAAGTATGGCGCGTAGAGGCCAGATTTCCGAAGTCTCTGCCCCTACGGGGTGCTTCGCGAAGACTTCGGAAGTTTGAGGCGAAAGGAATCCATTATGTCCAAGTACAGCGTGGAAGCATTCTCTGAAATCCTGTTCGACAGAATGAAGCGCCTAAATCCGGCCGTCTCCGATATGGAACTCTACGAATTCCGCTATGCGCTGAACAACCTGGTCCCGAAAGGGGGCTGGGCTTCTGTCGAACTAGATAACACGGAAGCCATCGAAAAGCGAGTCAATGACAGGGAATTCTTCAGCGGCATCCAACTCAAACCGCGCCTGGACGACCGGATCGTGCTGGACGAAAATATCCTGCGGCTGACAGCCATGCTCTTTGTGGGGTTAGTTACAGGAGAGTATGGGGAGGAATGGGTTAGAACGCACTTTTATTTCGACATCAGAGGCTTTTACTTCCTGCATCGGACAACCTACTTCACCGAAAAAGTATTGGCGCATTTTGGCGGCAAGCCATTCAAGAGTTTCGAGCAGAAGCAGAAGCGGTTGGAGTGCTGTCAGGATATTGGTTACAAGGCGTTTACCGAAATCAACGCTGAAGTAGACGCGTTGTTCATTGCGAGCGCGAAGAAAATCATCGTGGCGCGCGGGACCCCCATCCTGCTCGCCATTGCCGGGCCGACAGCTGCCGGAAAGACCGAGATCGTCGAGCGATTGCGCCTTTCGTTTGAGCATGACGGCAAGAAAACCACCTCGATCGAGATGGACAATTTCTTAACCGACCGCGATTACCGCGAGGAGAAGGGAATCTTTACGCAAGGGAAGGAAGCCCTCCACTTCGAACTTTTCAAGCAAAGCCTGGAGGACATCACGGGCGGAAAGAAGATCAGCATCCCCCGCTATGACTTTGTTTTCGCCACCTCCAGCCACGACCTGGACGGCAACCTGAAGCCGGACGGTGTCCCGATCGAGATCGAGCCGGCCGACATCATTTTCATCGAGGGCAATTTCCCGTTCCTGCTGGAGGAAGTCGTTCACTTGATTGGCATCAAAGTGGTCTACCTGACTGATGACCCCATCCGCCTGAAGCGGAAGTGGAAGCGCGACATTGATTACCGCAAGAAATACGAACCCACCTACTTCCGCAATCGCTATTTCAAAGATCAGTTTATCATGGCTGAGATCGCCTACCGGCCGCAGATGGAGGTATGTGACATTTGTGTTGACACTACTGGCGCAGCGCTGTGGACGACACCCGAAGTGGCTGAAATCCTGGCAAGAGTATGAAGAGCCAGACCGGATCGGCCTCCGCCGGGAATTTTCAGGTGCGTTCTGAAAGATTGGAGCACGTAAAAACCGCATGGTGATTCCACCAGCTTTCAAATCCAGGCCGTTCCTGATGTACTGGATTGGTCACCTGATTTCAATCGCAGGTTCACAGATGCAACTGTGGGCTCTGTATTGGCATCTCCGCACGCTATCAGATCAACCCATGGTCATCAGCGGGATCGGCCTGGTGCGATTCCTGCCAGTGTTCCTTCTTTCCTTGATCGCCGGAGTGGCCGCTGACCGGTTCGACCGTCGAAAATTGGCGATCCTCACCCAAGTCGCACTGGGGTTGGTCGCCTTGTTTCTTGGCTTGACCACCGCGTGGGGCGTAGTGTCTTTATGGATGATTTTCGGTCTGGTGATCCTTCAGTCGGTGGCTGTGGCGTTTGATGGCCCTGCCCGGCAAGCCCTCATTCCATCCCTGGTACCACGCGAAAATCTGGCAAACGCCTACAGCCTGACCTCCATTGCCTCCAAAGTGGGTGGCATTCTGGGGCCGGGGATCTGCGGGGTCGTGATCGCTTTTAGGGGCCTGCAATGGGCCTATTGGCTCAATGCCATTTCCTATCTGGCTGTCATCGCCGCGCTGATCGCGATGGGAGATATTCGAACAGTCATTGAAAGAAAGACCTTCGAACTTCGGGGAACATTCCGCGATATCCGGGAAGGGATCGAATTCATCAAGAATTCTCCCATCATCTTCTCGGTCATGATCCTGGATTTCTTCGGTACCTTTTTCTCATCGGCGAATACCCTGTTGCCCTTCGTGGCAAAGGATATCCTGCATGTTGGTCCGATCCCGTATGGTTGGTTGTCCTCCGCCCAGGCAATTGGCACCTTGTCCATTGGGCTGTATCTTTCACAGAAAACAAAACTTCTTCGCCAGGGAATGTTAATATCCATTTCCGTGGCGATGTTCGGCCTGGCGACAGTTCTTTTCGGGGTTTCCACCTCCTTCTGGTTGACCATGCTGGCGCTTATCCTGATCGGTGGTTTTGACGGCTTGAGTTCCATTATTCGCAATACGGCCAGACAAATGCTGACTCCGGACGCGATGCGCGGGCGCATGATGAGCATTACCCAGATCTTCTTCAAGGGTGGTCCGCAGCTCGGAGAAGTGGAATCCGGCCTGGTGGCGCAGATCCTGGGGGTGCCTTTTGCGATCATTTCGGGCGGGGTGGGTTGTGTGCTGGCCGCCGGCATCGTGGTGAAGAAATTCCCACAACTTTGGAAATACAACGGAGACGAGCCAATTCAGGATAAATCGTGAAAGAATACTTGCATTATTTGGGAAAATGTTGTATCATTTTCAAATGTAATCTTCTTTGCAAAAAAATAAATTTGAAAGTTCTCGTTGTACACAGTTTCCAGATGAGGTCAGGCGATGAACGAAGAAAAAGCCCAAAGTGTTGTTGACTTCAGCCAGGTCATCAGCGAGCACTTTAACCAGCTCACGAAAAGTGAGAAAAACATCGCAAATTATTTGCGGAAGAATCAGGAGGAATCGGCCTTCCTCTCTGCTGGGGAGCTGGCAGACCGGTTAAGGTTGAGTGAAGCCACGATGGTGCGGTTTGCCCGCAATATTGGCTTCGATAGCTACCCGGCCATGCGCGCGGTTTTACAGGAAAATTTCCGCCGCCGGGTGACACATTCAGCCAGGCTGCGCGGCCGCCTGGATGATTTGCGCGAGGCAGGGGATATCTTCGAGCGGCTGGTGGTTTCCGAAATAGATTACATGAGCCAGGCGTTGGAGACCGTAGACCGGCGGGCGTTACATCGAGCTGTTAAGTTGATGCGGACTCGGAAGCGCATTTTTGTTTTTGGCGTCGGCCCATCGGTTTCCCTGGTGGACCTGATGGAGATCCGCCTGTGCCGTTTTGGCTGGCAGGTTATTCCCTTGACCACCGCGGGTCGAGAAATCCTGGAACCTCTCCAGTTGATGACCGATCAGGACCTGTTGTTCGTGATCTGTTTCTTCGATATCTCGGCCGCCCTGCAGCTTGTTCTGGATTATGCCAAAGAAGTGCACTGCCCGGTCATCATGCTGACCGACACCCTCGGCTCGATCATTGGAGACAAGGCGGATGTCGTCCTGGCTGCCAGGCGCGGGCCGATGGCCGAGTTCCATTCGCTGGTTGTGCCGATGACGGTTATAAACACGCTTCTATTGGCCGTTGCCCAGGAAGATCAAGAACAGGTGATGGCAAACCTGGATAAGTTGGATCAATTGCGCGAGCGTCTCAAGAAAACCAATGGGGCGACTAATTAGGGAGTCTCATCCAAAATAGGAGAACATACATGGCAACTTCCGAATTAGCAAAACAACCAACATCCATGCGCATGCTCGCCTCGTTCAGGAGGTTCCTCCACTGGTTGACGAGCACAAGGGTGGTCCTGTCGTTGATCATGCTGGCTGTAATGTTCGTCATGGTCGTCATCCCCCTGTATCGTCTGGTTGAGACCACGGTGACCTGGCAGGCTCATGATCTCACCCGCGTCCCGGATGCCGTCGAAGGCGAGTTGACCACTTTTCACTGGGTCAGGATGTTAACAGGCATAATTGGCAAGATTTATACCTATACCCCGCTGCAGCATTCGATGACCATTGCAGTTGGAGCCACTCTGCTGGCGTTATTGATCGGCGGCTCGTTGGCCTGGCTGGTGGTGCGCACCGATATGCCGGGCAGGAAGATCGTCAATCAACTGGCGGTGCTGCCCTACATCATGCCGTCCTGGACTCTGGCCCAAGCCTGGCTCGTATTTTTCAAGAATAGGCTCACTGGTGGAACGCCGGGAGTTTTCGAGTTCCTGGTGGGACAGCCACCCCCAAACTGGCTGTCGTACGGGCCGGTGCCGATCATCATCTGCAGCGCGCTGCATTACTATACCTTCTTTTTTCTGTTCGTGTCCGCGGCGCTGATGTCGATCGATTCCAATCTGGAAGAAGCCGGGGACCTGATGGGCGCCAGCCGGTGGCGCATCCTGCGCAAGATCACCTTCCCGCTCGTCCTGCCGGCCATCCTCTCGGGTGTCATCATGACCTTTTCCAAGGTGATGGGCACCTTCGGCGGGCCGAATATTCTGGGCTTGCCGGTCAGGTACTATGTGGTTGCCACCATGGTCCGTGGTAGTTTAGCGGCTGGAGAGGCGGGGGATGCCTTTGTGCTGGCCATCGTGTTGATCTTGTTTGCCATCACCACCATTTTCATCAACCAGAGACTGGTCGGCACGCGGCGGAGTTATGAGACCATTGGTGGGCGCGGTTTTGTGGCGCAGCTGAGCAAGCTGGGGAAATACAAACGTGCTTTTCAAATTGCGGTGATCGTTTTTCAGATCCTGGTCATCGCCGTTCCGATTGGCCTTCTGCTTCTCAACACATTGATGTTGATCGATGGGAATTACACCTTCGGCAATCTCACCTTGCAGCACTGGATTGGACCGGCTAATACACATTATAACAGTGGAGAGCCGGGGGTTCTGCTCAACCCGAAGATCTGGCAAACCGCCTGGAACTCCATCAAGTTATCCCTCTTGACAGCCTTTTTCACGGCTCTGCTGGGCATCGTACTAGGCTACGCCATCGTCAAGGGCAGGGGCACCCGCCTTTCCAAGCTGGTGGAGCAGTTGGCTTACATCCCGTATGTCATCCCGGGCATCGCCTTTGGCGCAGTGTACATTGCCATGTTCGCCAGGAAGCTGGGACCGTTCCCGCCTTTGTACGGCACCTTCGCCCTGCTGGTGATCGTCTCGGTGAGCAAACATCTTCCCTATTCTTCCCGTTCGGGGGTTTCAGCCATGATGCAGGTCGGGCATGAGCTGGAGGAGGCCGGCATGGTGGCAGGCGCCAATGTCTGGCAGCGTTTCAGGCGCATCATCTTTCCACTGACCAAAAGCGGCTTTATGTCCGGTTTTCTGATGACATTCATCACCACCATGCGCGAACTCTCTTTGATCATCCTGCTGGTCACGCCTGCCACGCAGCTTCTGGCCAGCCAGACCATGTTCTATACCGAAAATGGAGACGCCCAGATGGCGAATGTGGTCATTCTGGTCCTGATCGCCCTCGTCGTGGTTGGCAATTTCATCATTGGAAAGTTCAGCCAGGGCGGCAGTCTTCAAAAAGGCCTGGGAATGTAGCGAGAGGAAATCATGAGCACAACCATCACAATTAAGAATCTCAGCAAGCATTTTGGTAAAGTGGTTGCACTTGATCATGTCAGCCTGGTCATCGAACCGGAGACCTTCGTGACCCTGCTGGGTCCCTCCGGCTGCGGCAAGACCACCCTGCTGCGCTGCGTGGCCGGCCTCGAAGACCCGGATGGCGGCGAGATCTATATTGGCAATAAGCTGGTTTTTTCCTACGACCAAGGCATATCGCTGCCCCCGGGCCAGCGCGAACTGGGGCTGGTCTTCCAGAACTATGCCTTGTGGCCGCATATGAAGGTGGATAAAAACATCACCTTCGCCCTGGAGATCCAGAAGATGCCCAAAGATGAAATGGATAAAAGGGTGAAGGAATCACTCAAAGAAGTGCAAATGGAAGGCTACGAAGACCGCTATCCCCGTGAAATGAGCGGCGGGCAGCAGCAGCGCATTGCATTGGCGCGCATGCTGGCCTATCGTCCCAAGGTATTCCTGATGGACGAACCCCTTTCCAATTTGGATGCCCGCCTGCGCATGGATATGCGCGCCGAACTCAAACGCCTGCACCATATCTCGGGAGCCACCACCATATATGTGACCCACGACCAGATAGAAGCATTGACGATGTCCACCAATATTGCCGTCATGAAGGAAGGCGTTATTCAACAGTTCGATACCCCCGATAAGATCTACCATTTTCCTGCCAATCTTTTTGCGGCGGATTTCATTGGAAACCCAAAAGTGAACCTGCTGGAGGGCGTGGTAAGCGGTCAGAATTCAGTCGACCTGGGGAAATTCAAGATACCGGTTGGCACCAATAATGCGACTGGCAAAGTGGTTGTCGGCATTCGACCGGAAGATATCGTCATCTCGCCCCAGCCTGTTCCCGGGGGGGTGGAGTTCAGCGCCTATTCGGTCCTACCCTCCGGAGCCGACTCGACCATTATCGCCCGCCTGGGTGATATAGAACTCACAATAAAGGTCATGGGCATCAGCAAGATCAAAATGGACCAAAAGATCTGGTTGACCTTCGACCCCCAAACGATGAACCTGTACGACAAAGAAAGCGGCAACCTCATTGCTTCCTGAAAACAATCGGAGCAGACTGCTTTATTTCGTCTCCGTAACTGCCAATATTGACGATCAGCATGTGAAAGGAGGCACGAAAAAGATAAAGTATCCAGGAAAAGAACCTTGTGTTCAATTCAATCCGTTTCCAACTATGTAAGGAGGAAGAAATGAAAGCGTTCGTAAAGTTGATCACTCTAGTTATGATGTTCAGCCTTGTCGTGAGCTGCGGCGGCACACCGGCAACGACAGTGGCAACCCAACCGCCGGCAACCCAGCCCCCGGCAACCCAACCACCCGCCACCGAAGTGCCTCTCACGGCGGCGGAGCAATGGGCCAAGGACAATGGCCTCGGCCCATACCAGCCCGCCACCGATGACTGGGCAGCCATCGAAGCCGCGGCAAAGCTGGAAGGTTCAATATGTGTGTATGCCAACTCATCCAAAATTACGAAATTGCAAAAACCCTGGGAGGCACTTTACCCGGACATCAAGTGGGAATGCGGTGACACCGATGGTATCGACGTTAAAATGCGCGCCGAGCAGGAAGCCGGGAATGTCGTCGGGGACGTCTGGTTCAACAGCGATGGCCACATCCTCGTCGGGGAATTCCTTCCCAACCAATGGATGTGGTGGTTCGTCCCCAGGGATGTGGTGGAACCGGAGATAACTCCAGAGGTTCCGTTTGCGATTGCGCGCCACGCCATCGATGTGTGGGGTTACAACCAGGAGATCCACCCGGAAGGCTGCCCGATTACCAACTGGTGGAATTTGACCGAGCCGGCTTTGGAGGGGAAAGTCTATATCGAAGATCCCATGACCGATGTCAGCACAATGGCCAAATGGGCCACGGTTGCTGAACACGGAGACGAAATGGCTGCCGCCTATAAGGCACTCTACGGTGTCGAGTGGACTACTGACCCGGCTGCTCAGCCGGATGCCTTTGGGCAGGAAGTTCCTAATGCGGGCTGGCTGTGGGTCAAAAAGATGGCTCAGAACCATCCCACTGTTGTCGATGAGATTGACGTAGCCTATGCGTCGGTGGGCATGGATCCCAATGTTGAACCGGGGATTGGCTGGACCGGTTGGAACAGCGTTGAGGATACCGCGGCTGGAGATATTGTCATGGCGCCCTGCCTGGAAATGTCACCTTCCCTTGGTATCATGAAAACCAGCTACCTGGGCATTGCCAATATGGCTCCGCACCCCAATGCGGCCAAGCTGTTCATCAAGCTTGCTCTCTCGCCGGACGGCTTTCATCCTTGGGATGCTATAGGCTCTTACTCAGGCCAACTCGGGATGGCGGATTCTGCTGCTGAAGCCGACATGTCTTTTAGTGAAGTGCTGACGAAGGCCTGGCTCATGAATCCCATTTACGACTGGGAATGGGCCGCCAAGGTGCGCGACTTCTGGGCGATCAGCCTGCTTACTCCTAAACCATAAGAGTAGAACGAGTTTAGCAGGAAATAAATGGGTTTCTTTGGACACGGACGCAGCTTGTCCGTGTCCAAAGACCTCAGGCAGAATTTGTATTAGAACTAAAGCTCCTTTGAATAAAAGATGTCAAACGAACACCCGGGTGCAATGAATGACTACCCGGGATGTGAAATTGAAGTATTGTCAAAATGTGGAGATGAGCGGCATGACCATCCAGGCTGTTTTCTTCGATATGGGTGGTACCGTCGAAACTTACGGATATACGCGTCTGCTGCGCCTGGAAGCAACGCCTGGCATTCAGAAGCGACTATTGTCTGCCGGGATTGACCTGCATCTCGATAACGAGCAACTCTATCAAGTGGTGTCAGATGGATTGGAGCGTTACCACCAGTGGAGTTTGAAAAACCTGGAGGAACTTTCTCCAGGTCGGGTTTGGCGCGAGTACATCTTGAGCGATTATCCTGTTGATCAAAGTCAATTGGCGATGATCGCCGAAGATTTGATGCTGTACATCGAAACGCATTATTACCAGCGCCTCATGCGCCCGGAAATGCCTATTGTGCTGGAGACGATCCAGAAAATGGGTTTGAAAATCGGTCTGATCAGCAATGTTTGCAGTCGCAGCCAAGTTCCGATCAGCTTGGAATTATATGGAATACGGCATTATTTCGACCCTGTAGTATTATCCAGCGAATATGGCCGCCGCAAACCGGACCCATCCATCTTCCACTATGCCGCCCGCTTGGCAAATGTTCCGACCAGCGAATGTCTTTACGTGGGGGACCGCATCGCCCGGGATATTGTAGGAGCCCGTCGATCGGGATTCCGGCTCGCGATCCAGATCCAGCATGATTTCGACCATGGAGAGGCAGACGAGGGAGCCACTCCCGATGCTGTGATCGCCAATATGAACGAACTGGTGAATATCCTGCGCGCCGAACAGAGTGTTCCAGGAACCCGGGACAATGTCTGCAAGTCCCGTCAGGACGGGGTGTGCGCCTTCCTGTTCGACGCCGGGAATATCCTTTACTATCGGCCCCAAAGGGATCGTAAACTTAAGGCTTTTCTCAAGGAACTTGCATTACCTTTTGCAGAGATCCCTTCTTTGGAAAGAGAAGCCCTTCAGCAGCGCGCCTTCCAGGATCAAATTACCCGCGAGCAATATTGTGAAGCCATCCTACGACTTTATGGTGTCAACCAGGAAGATCATTTGGCTCGCGGAAGACAAATATTGGATGAGGATTCGAACAATGTGAAATTCTTCGATGGAGTACCGGAGACACTTCTAGCCTTGAAAGAAAGAGCCTATCTTCTGGGTATTATCACCGATACTACCCTGCCGGTGCATATCAAGTTGGGCTGGTTCGATCACGGCGGATTCGGACATGTTTGGGACTCCATCGTTTCGTCCAAAGAGCTGGGAATTCGCAAGCCAGCCCCGCAGATCTATCAAGCCGCCTTGCAGCAATTGGGCATCCCTTCCGAGCGGGCGGTTTTTGTCGGCCATAAAGCCTCGGAACTGGAAGGCGCCAGAGTGGTCGGGATGAAAACCATCGCTTTCAATTATGACGCAGGCGCTGAAGCAGATTTTTATATAGATCAATTTGCCGACCTGCTGAAAGTGCCGATTGTTTCTCTTTGAATTCAGTTTAGTGGTAGAGGTTCGATGATCACTTACGACGCGTCTTTTTCCACAATGTGGGTAAACAAGAAATTTCCCGCCCTCGACGATTTCTTTATCGCCGCCCGGCAAATGGGGTTCGCCAAGGTCGAATTGAACCATCAGATCAATTCTGCCATGTTGACGGGAATAGAACTGGATCATTACCAGTTCAGCAGCGTCCACGAACCCTGCCCGGCGGATATTTCAACCGAGATGTTGAAGGAGCGCGACTGGCTGGTTTCATCATCCGATGAGGAATGTCGTCGGCAGGGCGTGGCCTCCATCAAGCGCAGCATTGATCTGGCGAAGGAACTGGGTGCAGGTGTCGTGGTGATGCACTCCGGGAGCATTCAGGTGGATGGATCCCTGGAAATCAATTTGCGGGCGCTCTTCGAAGCCGAACAGGATCATTCCCAGAAATACTCGGATATAAAAAACCGAATGCCGGATATTCGCGCCGCGCGCGCCGGCGTCTATCTCGACTCTGTCAAAAAGAGCCTGTTGGAATTGCTCGAATATGCCGGACGTTTCGGCGTCCGCCTGGGCCTGGAGAACCGCTACCACTATTTTGATATCCCCAACCCTGATGAGATGGGTGTTCTTCTCAGTCTGGCGGAGCCCGAACAGCTTGGTATTGTTTACGATGTCGGCCATGCTCAGGCTTTGGCTCGTTTGGGGTTCTACTCGCACGAAGAATGGCTGCAGCGTTATTCTGCCCGCATGATCGGTGTACATCTTCACGATGTCATCGGGATCGCCGATCATTATGCGCCAGGATTAGGGGAGGTTGATTTTGATAAGCTGGCTGCGTATTTGCCTACAGATGCTTTCCGTACTTGTGAATTCCAGGTAGTTAACACCACCGAGCAAGTTAAAGCCGGTTTGAAGTTCTTGGTTGAACACGGCTGTATCAAATGCCTGTGATTTCAAAAAGGAGTATCTCCCATGCGCAACTTTTTCAAGAAACGCCAAAATGTTTTCATCAAATTGATCCGAGATCAGGCCACACTAACCCTGGAAGGTATGGATGCCCTGAAAGCTTATATGACAGGCGAGGATCCCGCCGCTGCATCCAATCTTAATTTAAAGGAAAAAGAAGCCGACGAGGCCCGGCGAATCGTGATTGATGAATTAAACAAGACTTTCATCACTCCTTTTGACCGGGAGGATATCTTTGCACTTTCCCGGACAATTGACGATGTGCTCGACTATGCTTATAGCACGATGACCGAGATGGAAATCCTGAAAGTAGAGCCAACTCCTTATATGCAGCGTATGGCCTCTCTGCTCAGAGACGCGGCTTACGAACTTTCGATGGCGGTTAATCGCCTGGAGGAACATCCTGGCGTATCCAATGACCATGCTCAACGCGCCAAAGCCCTCGAAAACCGGGTGGAAGACGTTTACCGGGAAGCCCTGGCCGACCTCTTCAGCGGCGTGGAAGACATCAAGCACGTGGTCAAAATGCTGAAACTGCGTGAGGTCTACCGTCACCTGAGCAACGCCGCTGACCGAGGCGACGAGGCGGCCAATGTGATTGCCGACATCGTGGTCAAGATCACATGAACGAAAGGCTGTGATCATGTCTCAAATCATTATTGTTGTGATTGTTTTAGCCCTGGTTTTTGATTTTCTGAATGGGATCCATGATTCCAGCAATATCGTTGCCACCATAATCTCGTCGCGGGCGCTTACGCCGCGGGTGGCCCTTACCATGACAGCAATTGCTGAATTCTCCGGTCCGTTTATCTTTGGAGTGGCAGTCGCCACCACGATCGGGCACGAGGTGGTTGCTGCACAAGCGATTAATACGGTGGTCCTCCTGGCCGCGCTGAGCAGTGCCATCTTGTGGAATCTGCTGACCTGGTACTTAGGGTTCCCCAGCAGTTCTTCACACGCCCTGGTCGGCGGTTTTATCGGGGCTGTGGTCCTGGACGCAGGCTGGCGGGCCATTCAAATCCCTGGATTGGAAAAAATCCTGATAGCTTTGTTCACATCGCCGATCATCGGGTTTATTTTTGGCAACCTCCTCCTCCGGCTGATCATGTTATTGTGCTCGAAAACCAGCCCTGGAATTAATCGATTTTTCAAACGCGGCCAGATCTTTACCGCGCTGGCCCTGGCGCTCAGCCACGGAGCCAATGATGCGCAGAAGACCATGGGGATCATCACCCTGGCGCTGGTCACCGGCGGATATTTGAAGGTTTTTGCTGTCCCTGTCTGGGTCATTGTTATTTGCGCCGGGATGATCGCTTTGGGCACTTCGGTGGGCGGATGGAAATTGATCCGTACATTGGGAGGCAAGTTCTATAAAATCCGGCCCGTGGATGGGTTTGCTACCCAATTGGCCTCGGCAGCTGTCATCATGGGCGCTTCGCTGGTGGGAGGTCCGGTGAGCACCACCCAGGTGGTCAGTTCGGCCATCATGGGCGTGGGCGCAGCTGAAAGAGTGAACAAGGTGCGCTGGGGGGTCGCGCAGGAAATCGCCATGGCCTGGTTGTTGACCATCCCGGTCACAGCCCTGGCCGCAGCGGGCATATACTGGGTGCTCATCCGGGTCATTCCATAGCCATCCTCGAAAGGTCATCACAAGGCCATGAACAGCGTTGAAACCTATGATGTCGTTTGTATCGGGAACTACACGAAAGATACGATCATTTCTCCGGCAGGTGTCAGGTATGTGGACGGGGGGGCGGTAAACTACTCGGCGCATGCCGCGGCGCGCCTCGGCCTGAAGGTGGCCGTGGTCACGCGGCTGGCAAAGGAGGATGACCGCGTCGTGGAAAAGTTCAAGCAATCTGGCATTGATTGTTTTGTGACCTATACGCCCCAGTCCACCTGCATGAAACTGGAATATCCCACGATGGATCCGGATATTCGCAACCTGTCTGTTGACGGAACGGCTGGCTCGATCACCGTGAGTGAAGTAGAGGGCTTACAAGCCAAGTCCGCAATCATCGGTTCGAGCCTGCGAGGAGAGGTCGGCCTGGATATCCTTCAGGCGCTGGACGAGAAAGATATGCTCCTGGCGGCGGATATGCAGGGATTTGTGCGCGTGCTGCGGGGTCAGAGCCTGGTATACGAACCCTGGAAGGAAATGCAGGTGACACTGGCTTTTCTGGATATTCTCAAGAGCGATGCGGTGGAAGCAGAGTACCTCACTGATGAAACCGATATTTACAAAGCCGCTAAAGATTATGCTCAAATGGGTCCGAAGGAGATTGTGTTGACCCACAGGGACGGCGTGCTGGTCTATGCCGAGGGTCAATTCCACGAGGCGGGATTCTATCCGCAGAAACTGAATGGGCGCAGCGGGCGCGGCGACACCTGCATCGGCGCTTACGTGTCTGCACGCTTGTCAAAACCGCCAGCCGAAGCTTGTATTTGGGCGGCAGCTGTGACCAGTCTAAAAATGGAAAAGCTGGGGCCTTTTGAACGAACGATCCAGGAAGTCGAAGATCTCATCCGCAGGAAATACAATGGATCATTTCACAGCGCGACAACAGTGGATCGCCCTCTGGCGGGCTGAGGCAATTACCTGCTATTCGACATTGTGTAGGTGACATAAAGTGTGGTGCAGGAGTCATCCCGCACCACATCAATTGCTTCATTCTCACTATCCACAGGATTGGCGCACGGCCTATCGTGGTATCAAGCCCCTCAGACGCTGCCGGTGCTGCATGAAGCGGATACGCCCGCATTCAGCGAGAAGGTTACATTGCTTCTTGCTTCTAACTTTTTACTTTTCCCTTCCTTGCCTTCCAGGCCTCCACCACCATCGGCACGAGTGAAATGAGGATGATGGCAATAATGACCAGCGAGAAATTGTGTTTGACAAAGGGGATATTGCCGAAGAAAAAACCAGCTGCCAGGAACAGCGCGACCCAAGTCAGACCCCCGAACACGTTGTACGAGATGAAATAACCGTAAGTCATTTTGCCCACACCGGCCACGAAGGGCGCGAAGGTGCGGATGATGGGCACGAAGCGCGCCAGGAAGATGGTCTTGCCACCGTGCTTCTCGAAGAAGGAGTGCGTACGCTCCATGTATTCCTTCTTGATCCACTTGATCTCTCCGCTGAAAGCGCGTTCGCCGATGGTGTGACCGATCCAGTAGTTGGCCGTGTCGCCCAGGATGGCCGCTGCGGCCAGCAAGATATACAGCACGAACGGGTTCAGCGCGCCCAGGGCGGCGAACGTCCCGGCGGCGAAGATGAGCGAGTCGCCGGGCAGGAAGGGGGTAACGACGAAGCCGGTCTCCAAGAAGATGACGAAGAAGAGCAGGGCATAAGTCCACAGGCCATAGGTCGAGATGACGTCGCTCAGGTATTTGTCCAGGTGCAGAAAAAGGTCTACGATTTTGAGCAGAATTTGCATGATTGATCCTTTGCGTGATTTTAGCGGCGATTATACAACATAATGGCAGCTCTCCGAGCTACCATTATGTGGTGGAGTAGGCACAAGAACGAGAGGGACGGGGCGCAGTTTCCGGTTGATCAATATCAAGGCGATAAGTGTGAGCACAGAGAGGATGGCCAAGACAACCATGCCAGCCGTGCCGAGAAATACTCCCAGCGCATCTGGCCGGCTCCCTGCAAGAAAGACGCGCATCGCTCCTAACACGATCGTCATGGTCATTCCGTTCCACAAGCCGTGGATGCTGACGGATAGCGAGTATGAGCCGATCAGGTCCAGGATACGGCGTTCATGCCTGGCCGAGGCGATTCCCCAGCCCATCAGGCCGGTTGCCAGGATGTGCATCAAGGTCCCGCCCACGCGTGCCACGGCCAACACACTCCAGCCTTCTCCGGCGCTGCTGCCAGCCACCAGTCCCTCCACCAGGGCGAACCCAGCACCGCTCAGTGCGCCCAAGGCGAATCCCTGTGCGGGCGTGCGCAGGCGACCTGCCAGCAGCCACACCGCAACGGGCTTGACCAGCTCCTCGATCAGTGGCACCAGGCCCGACATGACGACGAAGGCCAGCAGGATCACGAGCGGATTCATCAGGTACGGTGCCAGGATCGTCAGGATGGTATCCAGGTCCCTGGCTGTGGATAATTGCGCCTGTATTTGCGAAAAGGTCCCTGTCCATTCGGGGTGGGCGAGCAACAACACGATACCCAGGACGGCAAGGCCCAGGTAGATCATGAACTCGGCCATTATTGCCAGGCCTGGCCCGGCCAGCAACCCGATCCCGAAGGTTCCCCACAATCGCTGACGGGAGCCGAGCGGCAGGCCTCCCAGCCCGATCCAGAGCAGGGCCAGCACGGGCAGGGCAATTGCCGGCAAAAAAAACGGCGTCACAGGCCAGCTTATCTTGAAGATATTCCCTAGCCAGTTTCCCAAAAGGACTGCGGAGCACCAGAGCGCCAGGATCACGATCACCTGCCAGAAGCGGATAGGGCGTATGGTCGCTGGTTTGATGGGTTTATCCCTCAGCCTGCGCAGGCTGTAATGCCCCGATGGGATGAGCAATGTCGCGCACAGGAACAATCCGCTGGCAAGGAGGAAATCATTGCTGGGCGAGGCTGCGCTGTTTGGAAAAAGCGCTGACCGTGCCAGTGCGAGTGCGCCCGAAAGGAGCATGAACACCCCGCCGCTGAACGTGGAAAGGATCCCCAACCCGCTAAAGATGGCGAGGAATAGAGAGGGGAGGTGGTGAGACCGGGTTTGCATTTATCTTTCTTACTTCTCCTCAATCGTCACGCGTATCAATTCGTCTCCAGGCGGGAGCGGGATGCCCGGTTGTGGGTCGCGGGCGGACAGTTGAGCCAGTACCTCCATCCC
>Ga0315279_10001846_pt1 | contig 33745 bp, 28 predicted proteins | sample YL17G06_20_MG_FD_203694 | JGI IMG/M metagenome (GOLD analysis project Ga0315279, IMG submission 203694) | Sediment microbial communities from Yellowstone Lake, YNP, Wyoming, USA - YL17G06_20 | ecosystem: Environmental > Aquatic > Freshwater > Lake > Sediment | place: USA: Wyoming | collected...
TATGGTCTAATAACCATACAACCTTTTATGGTAGTATAATCAGCTAACTCGGTTTTTCTTACTACATCTACATACCATTGTGAAAAGTCCTTCTCTTTTGAGGTAATTTCTTTAACAAATTCTATATCTTTCTCCACTAATATGATACTCCTCCTCTATTGGCTACATTTATTATTACCTTTATATAAATTTATTTATTAAAGATTTTATCATATTTTAATATACTTGTCTAAACATTTTCTAAAGAGGTTGGTGTCAAGAACTTGTGGGGGTTTTTCTTAATACTTAATTACTTTAGATTCATGACTTTGTGCCCCATTCTTTCGAATAGTTTACCTTTATCAACTTTTTAATAGAAGTTTTATTCTCTTTTCAAATTCTGTTTCATTACTGGTATTATTCCAAAAAAATATTTTAGACCTTAATAGAATACTTCTGATAATATTTTTGGTATTAATCTCTACTGCATAAAATCTGGAAAGCTTTAACTACTTTTATTTGGAGAAATTTTTATAATTTCCCAATTTTACGGTTTTACTTTCAATTTTTTGGGTAGGCAATTTTATTTATCAATAAGATAAAAGAAAATTGTTTTGATTAGCAGAAATATTTAATTTTAAAACATAGCGGGCAGTTAGTTTTAAAAATAATAATAAATAACTACTGCCCGCACTTTTATAATAATTATTTACAAATCGATTTATAGGCTACGATAACATAAACTGCAGATAATCCAACTAGAACATATATAACTCTGTAAACAACTGGTATAGCTTTAAATATTGTTACGACAAGATCAAATTTAAATAAACCAACTAGACCCCAATTCAGTCCTCCGATGATAAGAAGAATAATAGCAATCGTTTTCAAGACTTTCATTAAATTCACCTCCTTTTATAATTTATTTCGTGCTGAAGATGTCGCTCTCTTTCCACTGTTTACTTATTTTTGTATCTTCATTTTAAATTAGGTTATTATCCCTCTATAGAACATCCTATTAGTTAATAAAACTCCGACATAATAAGCTAGTAGACAGCGACTGGAATCCTAGCAACGCTGGTAAGTCGTAGTTTCTCACCCTGACGATATTAAGTATAATTTTTCTCTAATTATCTTTTCTCCTCTATTTAAATTAATAATTAATCTTTATATATCTTATATACTACGAAATATATAAAAATCCTTCTTTTTAAATAAAATAATTCTCTACAATACAATAAACTAAAAATTAAAAATACTATTAAAAGGCCTAAATAAAACCTTTTTTATATCCTCTGCTATATAACCCCATCATTTTTATGGCTCAAAATATTTACCTCCTAAATTATTAATACTACAATTAATTTAAAATTCCCTCTATTTTATCAAAGAAATTTAAAAGCAAAATCCCTATAATTATGGATAGAATTTTATTTTTTGAGATTATCATATATAAGCTCCCACAAAGATAAGCATGGGCTGTTACAAGTGGATAAGCTATCATATTAAAAAATGATCTGTATACTTCTATGCTGATAAGTTTGCATAATAATAAAAAACAAATTACAAAATCATTAAGGAGGTAATAAAGATGGACCAACTAAAAGGTATATGAAAATGACAGAAGACGAAGATTCTGATACAGATCTGCCTGTGCGTGTTCGCACGCAGACAGGTGAAGATTTAATGAAAGAGATCACCAAGGTAAAACAAGAAGTAAACTCTAAGGAGGAATTGATGGCTGGTTAATTTTACAGAAAAAATGGGATTGACTCTCCACTAACACTCCTCCCTTATTTACTACTTGTTTTACTATATCTTTATAATTTATTTATTAAAGATTTTATCATATTTTAATATACTTGTCTAAACATTTTCTAAAGAGATAGGGGAATTACCTACCCTACTATAAAAAAGTAGTGAAGTTCCTGACCTTTACCAAACTATTTGTGATATAATAATTTTGATTGATTCCTCCTTTCTAAAATTTAATTAGGGTATGGTGCCCTAATTAAAGGGGAGTCACTCAATTATGGGATTAATACATAAATAGATTTTGTAAAAACAGCACAATATAAGGATGTAAAAAATGTCAAAACCAATAGTCTTAATATCAAGTTATTATCCGAGGTTATGTGGTATTGCTACATTTTGTGAAGAAGCCAGAGAATTTATACAGAAAGAAAATCCAGAAAGAGATGTTCTGGTAATAAGCCATACAGACGGATCTGGGGAAGGGGTTTACCCTATCATAGATACTTCGCATCGTTTTTGGTGGAGGTCGGTAGCAAGAAAAATTAAAAAACTGTCACCTTATGTAGTGCATATACAACATGAATATGGCCTATATGAGCATATAGACAAAAGAGGTATTGGGGATAGGAACCAGGGATTTATAGAATTTTTAGGCTCTATTAATGAATTCCCTATTGTGGTAGAGCCACATACAGTGCACGGTAGGTTAAAGGAATTTGAAGAAAATTTTATTTATCAACTATGTGAAGACGCTGATGTAGTTTTATTTAAGAGTGATTATCTAAAGTGGAGACTAAGCTGGACCTTTAGTCAAAGAGGATGGAAGATGCCCAAGAATATTATGATTGTCCCTCATGGAGCAAGGACAGATAAACATTGGAGTGAAAACGATATTCTAAAATTAAAAGATGAGCTTGGTTTAAATAAAATTCCCTATCTAAGTAATAATTTAGTAGGATTAGTGGGTTGGATACAATCCAATAAAAGATGGGATATATTAACCTCTATATGGGAAGAAGTCCGTGAAAAAATAAAAATCAGAACTGGTGAGGACTGGGATTTACTTGCTGCAGGTACTATGAGAGATAAAGCCCATCTGGTAGATTATAATAATTATAAAAAAAGCTTAGAAATTTTGGAAAAGGAAGGTATTGCACATTATTATGAATTTATTCCGAGAGGAGAACTTTACTATAAAGTTATGGCAGTTTGTAATTTTATCGTATTGCCAACAGTGGATGAAACACAGTCAGGAACACTGGCAAGAATTATTGCTTTAAATAAACCTTATATAACCACAGCTCCCTTGGAAGGATTGACAGCCCAAACCCTGGAGAGCGAAGGCGGATTATTGTTTACAAATAAACAAATGCTAAAAGAAAAAGTTATTAGGTTGGCCTGTAATAAAGATTTGAGAAAAGAGTTCTCCGAAAATCTTAAAAAATATTTAAAAGAAGTTGTATCCTGGGAAATAACTGCTAAAAAATATAAAAAAGCATATAGACTTGCAAGACTTAAAAAAATAGCAGGGGAAGAAATAGATTTACCCTCGGATTTTTAGTTTTATTTTAGTTTATAAATTAATGAGGTTAATATTAATTTATAAATCTGAATATTAAAATATTGAACTCCTCCTATAATAAAACACTATAGGATTAATTTTATGAGGTTTACAATATTCTTAAAAAAAGTTTGGCTTTCTAAAAAAAATCTCCAGGAGTTTTTATTTTGGAAAAACTCAAAAAATTTTTAAGAGAAAAAAATAAAAGTGTTAATAGTATATTTATATCCTCATATATCCCAAGAAAATGTGGAATTGCTACCTACACAAGTGATTTAACTCGAGCTATTAACCTTATAAATCCATACTCTAAATCTGAAATTGTGGCCTTAATTAAACTAGAAGATAAAAGAGATTATCCTCCAGAAGTTAAATTTAAAATTAACCAATACAAAGTTGATTCCTATATTAAAGCTGCTGGTTATATTAATAAATCCAAAGCAGATATAGTTGTTCTGGAACATGAATTCGGATTATATGGCGGTGGATGCGGAGAATATATTATTAGATTAATAGAATTGATAAAAAAACCTCTAATTGTAACCATTCATACAATTCCTGACAATGCCAGCAAAGGATATGGCTTGGTTTTAAAAGAGGTGCTCAAATTTGCAGAAAAAGTAATAGCTATGATGCCAGGAAGTTTACAAAAGCTCGTAAAAAAATATAATTATCCAAAAGAAAATATAGAAATTATCCCCCACGGTGTTCCTGATATACCTCTAGAACCTAACGATAAATATAAAAAGAAAAAGGGATTTGAGGATAAGATAATTCTGGGAAATATAAATCTTCTATCAGCGATCAAAGGACTTGAATATACGATAGAAGCTTTGGAAAAAATAAAGAAGCAATTCAATAATGTTTTATATTTAATAATTGGCCAGACACATCCTGTTGTATTACAAACAGAAGGTGAAAAATATAGAAATTTTTTAAAAGAAAAAATAAGAAAGTTTAATTTACAGGAAAATGTTAGATTTATAAATAAATATATATCTTTAGAAGAACTTATGGTGTGGTTAAAGATTATCGATATATATATAACTCCATATTTAGATCCACAGCAATCCGCTTCAGGTGCTTTGGCATATGCAATTGGAGCAGGTAAAACATGCATTTCCACTCCTTATTTATATGCAAAAGAAGTTTTAGCAGAGGGAAGAGGTATAATTGTGCCTTTCCGAAATTCGCAGGCTATTGCAGACGCAGTGATAGATATATGCAAAAACCCTCAGAAGAAACTGAGAATTGAAAATAAAACATACAAATTCGGAAGATTAATGACCTGGTACAATGTAGCTCTGCAACACCTGGAATTGTTTGATGAAGTTTTAGGCCAATATGAAAATATAAAGTCTTATTAAAGAAATTTAAAGAAACTTTTATAAAGAAATATTTAAAAAACCATTTTTAAAATTAAATAAAGGATAATTCTTATGGATCCGCTTAAAAAAATAAGATCAATGACTTCAGGTATTGGAATTTATCAGCATGGGAAACTAAGTAAACCTGATCCTAAATTTGGATATGCTCTGGAAGATCAAGCACGAGCTCTCATTGTTGCTGATCAATTTAAAGATAAAAACTTAAAAGATATTTATTTGAATTTCATTTTAAAAGCACAAAGAGAAGATGGCTTACTATATCATTTTTATTACGAAAATAATGGTAAGGGTTTATTTAAAAATGAAGAATATGATTCAAAATCTAATATAAAAGAAGCTTATGGATTAACATTATGGTCTCTTTTGGTAACAAAGAGTAATCAAAATGATTATATTAAAAAAATTATTAAAAATTTAATTGAAGATGCCCATAATTGGACTTCAATAAGAGCAATATCAGCAGCTTTATTGGGTTTACTAAATCTTGATTACCAACACGACTTGGAAAATGAATTAAAAGCAAAGTTGCATAATTTTTATTTTGCAACATATTCTGATGATTGGGTATGGTTTGAAAATTATCTGGTATATGCCAATGCTCTTATCCCCTGGGCACTTTGGGAGATTTATTTAAAAAGAAAATGTAAAATCAGTTTTGAAATTGCCCAAAAAACAACAGACTTCTTAATAAGAAATTGTCAGGAAAATAATATTCCTTCGCCCATTGGAAATAAAGGCTGGTATCTTAAAAGTAGTAATAAAGCCTTATTTGACCAGCAACCGATTGATTCGAGCTATATGGTTTGTTGTCTTGAAAAAGCTTATTATGCAACAGAAGATAATTTCTATCTAAATTGGGCTGAAAAATGGTATAAATGGTTTTGTGGTAATAATATAAACAATATTCCTCTTATAGATGAAAACTTCACCTGTTATGATGCATTAAATCCAGAAGGTGTAAATTTAAATCAGGGGGCTGAATCAAATATATGCTTTTTGATGGCATTTCTTGCTGCTAAAAGATTAGGGATTATTAAGTGAGTTAAAAGTCGAGGGTAAATTTACATCTATTGATTTATTCGATAATTATATAATGGGACAATAAATATGAACATAATTAGATCAGAGAAAAATCCAATAATAACACCAGAGGACGTAAAGCCATCAAGGCCTGATTTTAAGGTGGTTGGTGTTTTTAACTGTGGTGTTACTAGGTTCAATGGAGAAATATTACTTCTGATGAGAGTTGCTGAAAGGCCAATTAATAACAACCCAAAAAAAGAACTTGTACCTATGATAGACCTGAAAACAGATAAAATTGTGGTAAAGGAATTTAACAAGGCTGATTCTTCAATAGATTTCTCGGACTCCAGATTTGTTAGGACGCCTACCGACCAATACCTTACCTCTATTTCCCATTTAAGGATCGCTAGGGGCAAAAATGGTATTGACTTTAAGATAGATAAAAAGCCAGCCATATTTCCTGAAAGCAAATATGAGAGATTTGGCATAGAAGATCCAAGGATAACCCAGATTAATGGAAGATACTATATAAATTATAGTGCAATATCCAATATAACCGGGGTTACTACCTGTCTAACCTCCACGACTGATTTTGTTACATTTACTAGACACGGTGTAATCTTTATGCCTGATAATAAGGACGTGGCAATTTTCCCTGAAAAGATAAAAGGTAGATATTATGCCTTGAATCGTCCCGTATCTGCCGAATATAGGGTAAGAGACATGTGGATATCCGAGTCACTCGATCTTGTTTACTGGGGTAATCATCTGAAGTTAATGAGCGCAAGAGAAAAATACTGGGATGACGGAAAGATAGGCTGCAGTGGTGTTCCATTCAAGATAGAAGAAGGTTGGATGGAAATATACCACGGATCGTCAAAGATTAACAGGTACTGTCTTGGGGCAGTACTATTGGATGCTACTGAACCCTGGAAAGTTATAGCGAGAAGCGAAAAACCAATAATTGAGCCTGAAATGGATTATGAATTAAATGGTTTCTTTGGTAATGTGATTTTTAATTGTGGGAATTTATATGAAGAAGGTAAGGTAAAAATATACTATGGCGCGGCTGACACTTGTATTGCATACGCAGAGGTAAAATTGAAGGATATTCTTTATCAATTAAAATAGTTTAATAGTAACAATGAACAATAAACAAAACCGATTAAAATTTTTTGAAAAAGTTTCCTTTTTTATTTTCTCCATGAAAAAAATAATAAAATAACTAAATAAATTTCACTAATCTTGCCTATTCTTTTCTTCTAGGTCATCACCTCGCTTTCTGAACAGCTATTCTGGCTAAAATTTGGGTTGGGTCTATTAGTGGGACTGAGACATCCCCCTCTTTTAAGATCAGGGGAATCTCGGTACATCCAGCAATTATTGCTTCTGCTCCTTTATTGATCAATTTTTGGGTGATTTTTAAAATATTTTTCTTTACACTCTTAGATAAATCTCCTGCTTTAATCGTATAGATTACCTTCATAATTTCTTCTTTATCCTTCTCCTCGGGAGAGATAACTTCGATATTAAATTTTTTAAAGTGTTGATGATATATTTCCGACTTATAGACACCTATAGAAGCTAAAAGTCCTACCTTTTTTATTTGAGGAATTCTTTTTTTAGTTTCTTTAGCAGTCTCTTCTATCATATTTAGTACTGGTATGTTAACACTTTCTTGAATTGAGGAAAGGAAATAATGGGCAGTATTGCAGGGGATAACTATAAAATCGGCTCCAGCTTTTTCTAAATTTTGAGCTGTCTCTTGTAAAGCTGGAAGAGGGTCCTCTCCTTTTCCTAAGATAGCGGCAGTCCGATCCGGTATCTTAGGATTATTATCAATAATTATTCTTAAATGTTCCTGGTCTTTTTCTGCAGGAGTAAATTTAATTATTTTATAAAATAAGTCTATGGTGGCCTCAGGCCCCATTCCACCTAAAATTCCGATAATCTTTTCTGGCATTTCTAATTTTTTACTTCCCTTTTACCAGATTATATATTTATCCTATATCTTAAAAACTAATATATTATACTGCATAAATATAACAAAATCCTTCTTTTTTATAAAAGTTTTTTCATTCTTTAGTTTTTATAAATTTATAAAAGCTTTCTTTTTTACATTTCTTAATATAAAATAAATAAAAATATAGGAATTTAATTCATCTAAGTTGAATGATACGACTTCTACCTCTAAATATTAGAATTCTTATAAAAAACATTAGGAGGTAATAACAAAATGAAGATTGGAATAATCGCTGATACCCATGATAACTTACCTCAGATAAAAAAAGCGGTGGAAATTTTCAACCAAGAAAAAGTTGAACTGGTTCTGCATGCTGGTGATTTTGTCTCCCCCTTTACTTACTTAGAATTTAAAAATTTAAACTGCCCTCTAAAAGGAGTCTTTGGGAATAATGATGGAGATAAAATTTACCTTCAAGAAAAATTTAAAGGAATTGGAGAACTTTTTCCTGAACCATATAAGACGAACATAAACCATAAAAACATAATTATGCTGCACCTAGAAAAACTAATAGATGACCTTGCAGAGAGCCAAAAATATGAAGTAATCATTTATGGTCATACTCATCGTACGGATTTGCGTAAAATTGGAAAGACCCTTATCGTAAATCCTGGAGAATGCGGGGGTTGGCTCAGCGAAAAAAGCACTATCGCCTTGTTGGATCTGGAAAAATTAGAAGCGAAAATTATAAATCTAGCGTATAAAATGCAGTAAAAGATCGGGGCGGATAAATCCGCCCCCTACATCTAATACTAATAGTCTAATCAACTAAATTAACTAGCATATCGGTAAACTGATTAACTGGCCAACTAAATATTATTCTCTTGCACTCATCTCTTCTAACAAATTCAAAGTATTTTCTAATTTCTTTAATTCTTCTCCGTATTTTGCCCAATCACCTTCACGGGCAAATCCTTGAGCATTCTCAAAATACCCTGCTGCTTCTTTGACCAAATCTTTAAGAGTTTTTTCTTCACCGGTTACTACGGCTTCTTTTTCTTTAAAAGTTCGAGCAAAGAGCTTCTCTAAGGCATCTTCCAGATTATTTCCCATCATTACAACAGAGCCATTGGAGACAATTACTTTCTTTAGTTCTGGTATTTCACCTTTTTCAGCTCTCAAATATAATGGCTCAACATAGATAATAGATTTTTCTATAGGAATTACCAGTAGATTTCCCCTAATAACCGTGGAACCCTTCTGTCCCCATAAGGTCAGCTGCTGAGAAATCTCCGAATCCTGGTCAATCCGTGCCTCAATTTGCATCGGACCATAAATAAGTTTTTCTTTGGGGAATTTATAGACGATTAAATCCCCATATTCCGGCTGGTCATTTTTGGCGGCCAGCCAGGCAATCATATTATCCTTGGTAGATGGAGTAAAAGGAGTCATCAGGATAAACTCTTCTCTCTGATGCCCCGGAAGCTTAGTTACAATATAATAAGGTTCCACTTTAATTTCATTTTCAGCATATATTTCATTAGGTATATTCCAATAATCTTCTTTATTATAAAATACATCTGCATCCAACATATGATAGGTGGAATAAAGTTCTGCTTGTACCTGGAAGAGATCTTTAGGATAACGAATATGTTCCTTTAAATCATCGGGCATCTGGTCAAAATTCTTAAATAGTTGAGGAAAGATATTTTGATACACTTTAACTAAAGGATCTTTCTGATCTACTATATAAAAATTCATAGTCCCATTATAAGCATCAATTATTACCTTAACAGAGTTTCTGATGTAATTGAAATATCCCTTAAAAGGAGTAGAATAAGGGTAATTATTAAAAGGAGTAGAATAAGGGTAATTATTAGATATAGTATAAGCATCTTGTATCCAGAACAGTTTTCCTTCTTTAGAAATCACTATATAAGGGTCATTATCATAACTCAGAAAAGGAGCTACTTTTTTGACCCTCTCCTGAATATTACGATAGATCATAATTCGGCTCTCTGTAGTAAAATTGGTAGTGAGTAAAATCTGTAAATTAGAATATTTTATAGAAAACAGAATCCTTCTCCACAGAGAGGAGACTGGCAATCCACCGCTACCCTCATAAGTACTATATACATTATCATCTCCTTTTGGATAATCAAATTCTTTAGCTTTAGTTTTAACAACTACATAACCTTTAGTTATCTCTCCATAATAAATTTCTGGTCTAGTAATAGTAATATTTACACTGGAGACCGGGGGAATATCTTTAATTAATAAATAGGGAAGACCTTCTCCACTGATTTTATTAACCGGATTTACTACTACCCCATAGCCATGAGTATAAGTTAAGCGCTCATTTATCCAGGTCCTGGCTTGTTCTGGTATTTTTGCTGAGTCTAATTCGCGAGGAGAGATTATCACCTGTTGATAAGTTCCGTTAAAATAATAACGGTCTACATCTACACTATAAAAATCATAATATAGCCTGATAGCCTGAATTTGCTTTAAAGTCTGTTGTATAGGGCTCCAATCCCAGAGTCGGATATTTCCAATCGTCTCTTTGTTTTTCTCAATATCTTCGAAACTTATCTCTTCCTTTACCGGGAATTCCTCCTCTTTAATCTTATCTAAACCATATGCTTTCCGGGTAGCTTCAATATTATTTAATATATAAGGTCTCTCCTTGGTGCTCTCATTAGGCAAGACTACCGCTCGATGTATAATCTCCGGATATATCCCTCTTAGTAAGATAGAGACACCAATTAAAACTATCAATCCCAAAATTGGTAACTTCCAATCTTGCCTCCTGGCAGTTACAAAAAACAGCACCGCACAAGCTAAAGCTAAAACCATTAAAATTCTCAAAGCCAATAGATTGGCATGAATTTCAGTATAGCCCGCCCCGAAGATAACTCCTCGAGTAGAGTAAAAAATCTTATAGATATTTAACCAATACTGCCAAGACTTTAAAATCAATATTAAGCCGATAAGCAAAGACAGGTGTACCTTAACTGGAGTTTCAATAATAAGTTTTTTATATTCATATTTCACTGCTTTTTTAAGAATATAAATAGCACCTACTACAACAGTAATAATGGTAAGAGCAAAGGATAGCCAGTTCCTGACGTATTCCCAGAAAGGTAGGCTGAACATATAAAAACCGACATCTCGATTAAAGACAGGGTCGGTTATTCCAAATGAAGTCCTATTTAAATAAATCAGAATCTTCTCCCAGTTGGCACCTTCGGAGAATCCCATAAAGAGCGCTACAATCAGGGAAAACCATAAAACAAATTTTTTATTTATCTGAATATTTTGCAGACTTTTATATAGTTGAATCTCCGGCCTTTCAAACTCATCCTGGCTTATTTCCACCTGAAACTCAGGAGCAAAACGTCGGGCATAAGAAAGATTTAAAAAAGACAATACAAAAAAGGCAGCTGCAAAAAACAGCATAACTACCCCTTTGGTGAGCAAAATTTTCCAAAAAACGGCAATATATTGCTCTGATTTAAACCAAATCAGGTCAATATAAATTGAAGCAATCCCAATCACTACTATTAAACCTAATAGGATTAAGCCAATAATTATCCATTTTATATTTTTCGTTTTATTAGCCATCATTTACCTCCCCTCTATTAATTTATTTAAATTATAACACTCTCTATGCAAATATTCCAATAATCTTTAAAAGATAAAAAAAGGTGCCAGGCACCTTTTTTTACCTGGCACTAAATTTGTCATAAATTACCTTGTAAGTCCTTATAACTTAAAAGACCATAGAGCGATTCGGTAGTTTTTACTGCCTTTACTATCGCCCGAGCCATCACCTCAGCCCCAATAGCTCCTACCACATTTGCTCCTCCTTCTACTTCGCCAGTAGCCATGCAGAAGATAGTATCCCCGTCAAACATAGTGTGAGCAGGACTGATAGTTCGTGCATAACCATCCTGAGCCATCATCGCTGCCTTGGTCGCACCGGCCTTGGTCAGTTTTGCATTTGTAGCTATTACTCCTATAGTAGTATTTGTTGGAAAACTACTCCCACTTCTTTGGGGAAAATTTTTTAAGAAGGACATAGTATTAGCGAATTCCTTTTTGTTTTCAGTTAAAACTCCGGCAATAATCTCTCCGCTTTCCGGATCAATCACATCTCCAAGGCAATTTACTGCCACTATTGCTCCTACTATCAGTTCTTGAGACTTAAAACTGGCTGTGCCCAGACCGCTTTTCATACAGCGAAATCCCCCAAATATTTTTCCTACTGTAGCCCCAGTCCCGGCTCCTACATTGCCCTGCCTGACCTCCTCTTCACTCGCATTTAGACAAGCATCATATCCCATCCTGGCATCAGGTCTTATCCTATAATCACCTACCCCTAAGTCAAAGAGAACTGCTCCGGGAACGATAGGAACTTTAGTCAGCACCACATCAAGGCCTATTCCCTTTTCTTCTAAATATTTCATTACCCCGGTAGCTCCGTCAAGTCCAAAGGCACTTCCTCCACTAAGATAGATGGCATGAGCTTTATCTACTAAATTAACTGGGTTAAGAAGATCTGTTTCCCTGGTACCCGGAGCACCACCTCGTACATCTACCCCTGCTACTGCTCCTTTTTCACATATAACTACAGTACATCCAGTTCCAGCTTTTAGATTTTGGCTGTGCCCTACCTTTATCCCCGGTACATCTATAATGGCATCCTGTAAAACTTTTGAATTTTCCTTATTTTCCATCTCTTCTACTCCTTATTTTTAAGATTATTTTATCTGAAGCTTCTATCTAACCTTTCAGCTAAATTATAACTTATTATAATATTCGATAAAACAATTAAAAATCCTCTTTTTTTAAGATGGTGATTAGTTTTAAGAAGAAGTGCTTAAGGGCAGAATGCTAAAAAACGTTCTTTTTTGCATTATTTTAAGTCTTAGCTATGGTTTTACCCTTCAAAAATGGCTTTTTTTAGCTAAATTTTCACCCTTTTAAAATATGAAAAAGGTTTACCTTTTAACTATAAACAAGCTTTATAAATTGATATTACTTCTTCCAAAGATAATTTATAGGGATCTGAATATTTAAAAAGCGAACCCATGGTATCCATCGAATTTTTAGCCAATATTTCTATCTCTTCTTTTTCGATACCAAAATTACTAAGTTTAAGGTCATCCATACCAATATTCTTAATAAGTTTTTTCAGAGCAGAAATAAAAGCAAATGCCTTTTCTTTTTCAGGAAGAAGATCAATATTTTCTCCCATAGCTTTTGCCAAATCTAAAAACCTCTCAGGGCATTTTTCTGCCATAAAGCTAAAATATGCTACAGATAAAGCGATTAAACCTGCTCCATGAGGCAGCTCTGGGTGAAACGCACTAAGAGCATGCTGCATAGAATGGTGGGAGACACAGGAAGACAAAGACTCAACTATTCCTGATTCTGTACTAGCCCAGGCAACAGCTGAACGTGCTTCCAAGTTTTTACCTTCATGAACAGCTACAGGAAGATATTTTGTGATAAGATTTACTGCTTCTAAAGCATACATATCGCTTGCCGGTTGATTTTTTATAGATAGATATCCTTCTGCAGAATGGAAAAAAGCATCCATCCCTTGATAAGCAGTAAAATCTGGAGGGATACTTAACATCAGCTCAGGGTCTACTATAGCTAAAGATGGTAAGCTATAATCACCGCCAAAACCAATTTTTTCATTGGTCTCTGTTTTGGTGATAACTGTCCAGGGATCGGTTTCGGTTCCTGTCCCGGCGGTAGTGGGAATGGCGACTATCGGTAAAGATCCTTTTTCTACTTCTTTGCCTTTACCGCTGCCTTCACTTATATAATCCCAATATTCTCCTGGATTTTTAGCCATAATGGCAATACTTTTTGCCGAATCAATAGAACTTCCACCCCCCAAACCAATAACGAAATCACAGTTATTATCTTTAGCCATTTTAGCTCCTTCAGCTATATGTTCGGCTATAGGATTAGGAAGAATCTTATCGAACAGAACGGTTTGAACTCCATTTTCTTTTAAATATCCCCTGACCCGGTCAAAATAACCATATTTTCTCATTGAATTTCCAGAACTAATAACCACAAGGGCTTTTTTGCCGGGCAAATATGGTGTATTAGCAAGTTTACTGAGTTCACCTGCTCCAAATATAATCCGAGTTGGCATGTAATAATTAAATTTTAATTTCATTTATTCTTCTCCTGATATTATTTTTATAAGTTTGTTAGTAATTAATATTGTAAATACGTGAAAGATCAACATCTTTTGGTAAATTCAATATAAAAACTTCTAACAATTCAATTAATTGTTCGATATCTCTTAAATGGCAGCTTTCCAGAGGGGTATGCGTATATCTTGCTGGGAAGCCTACCTCTATCGAGGGAATCCCTTTGTTTTCGAGCTGTAAAAAGGAAGCATCGGTCAAGCCTCCATAAAAGACATTCCTCTGTATTTGAATGTTTGCTTTATTTGAAGCTTTTTCAAATAAATTTAGTAATTTTGGATTGGGCACAACACCTGCCAGGGTCCCCCTGCCGTGAAAACTATAAGTGTTAATTACCGGCCCTCCCCCAAGCTTTACATCTGTTTTATCGAGATCGGGTGTATCGCAAGATACCGCTACATCTATAGCTATAGCAAAATCAGGTTGTATTGCACGAGCAGCGGGCAGTACTCCCCTTAAATTATATTCCTCCTGCACTGAACCTACCAGATATATTTCCGGGGAATATTCTTTATTTAAAAGTCTTTCTATAAGGCAAAGCAGAACCAGACAGCCTCCTCGGTTATCAATAGCAGGGGAAAAAACAATAGGACCATTTCGAATAAAATCTCGGGCGTAAGTAATTGAACTACCCACATTAACCCCTAAAGAGAGGACTTCTTGAGAGCTAGAACAGCCTATATCGATATACAGTTCCTCGATGGGTATTACCTTATATCTTTCACTTACTGCGGTAAGATGGTGGGATTTGCTACCGACAATTCCTTCGATAAAATTACCTTTCTCCGCTCTCACCAGCACTTTACAGCCTAACAGTATCTTTTCGGGGATGCCCCCAATTTTCTCTACTCTTAGAAAACCACTGGAACTAATTTTACGTACAATCATTCCCACTTCGTCCATATGAGCTATTATCATAATTTTTGACCCCTTAGAAGGAGCCCCAAAACTGGCTATGACATTCCCCAATGGATCGACCTCTGCTTTAATTCCGTATGCCTTTGCTTTTTCATACATATATTTGATCATCGGCTCTTCAAAACCGGAGGGGCTGGGAATAGCGGTCAATTCTCTAAGTTGATCTTCTAGTTTTTTAAATTTATTCATAATTAATTTCCTCATTTTTTATTATTTATAAAAATTTTATCTTTTAGAAATGGCTACCAAGTTGTGAGATACCTTAGATGTTGCTCGATACAGCTCTTTATAAAGCTTAAAATATTCACCGTACAGAGAACTATTTTTCTCTATAGGAATTATTTTTTTATCCCATTCAATCCAACTTAAAATATCCTTCAATGATTTATTATATCCAATACCCAAACCTGCTAAAAAAGCATCACCATAACAAGCCCCTAAAGTTATTTTAGGAACCAACTGATCTAATTTTGTAACATCACTTACAATCTGTAATAAGACTGCACTGTTAGTTCCTCCCCCGATAGCTACCGCTCTTCTTACCGGCAGACCCGCTTTCTCTATGTTCTCTATATTATCCCTAATACCATAGGCTATTGCTTCTAAAATTGCCCTGAAGATATGTCCCTTTTTATGGAATAGGCTTAATCCGACTAACGCTCCTCGGGCATTAGGGTCATTTACCGGCGTCCTTTCTCCGCTAAAATAGGGTAAGAGCAAAAGCCCTTCAGATCCCAGGGGAATTTCCTCAGCCAATCTATCTAATAACTGGTATGAATAACCGTCTAATAGATCGCTGAACCAAGACATTACTGCTCCCGAAGTAGACATACCAGCAGCAATTGCATACTGCTCTGGTTGTAAAAATATAGTAGGCCATATATTTCTGTCTGCTTTAGCAAACTTATCAGTTATCTCTATAAAGAAGGAGCTAGTCCCGTACATTATCATTAAGTCACCATTTTCTACCACTCCGGAACTTATAGCTTCTGACGCTGCATCTGATGTACCGGCAATGACTTTTGTGCCCTCTTTCAATCCTGTTTCTTTAGCAGCTTCTCCGGTAATCTCACCAACTATATCGGTAGTCCAGGTTATTTCGGATAATAAGTCAAGGGGAGCATCCGGCCAAAGAGCGTCTGTCCATTCTTTTTTCCTGCAATCAAAGAGGGGATTAAAGGTGCTTGCCGTATAATAATCTATTACCGAACGGCCGGTCAGACAGTAGACCAAATAAGTTGTGGCGGTAACGATCTTGGCTGTCTTCTTAAAGAGTTCTGGTTCATTTTTCATAAACCACAATATCTTCGGACCGGCAGCTTGAGAGGATAGAAGAATTCCGTTATATTTCAGAAGCTTATCCTCGCCGATTCTTTCGGTCATTTCAGAGATCTCTTTTTCGGCTCGATTATCTATTCCGTACAAAATAGCGTTCCGAAGCGGCTCCCCCTTACTATTCAAAGGCAGCATAGTCGGGGCAATAGCACTACAGCCCACCGCCGAAATAGAGCCATTGTCGATACCAGTCTTTTGGAGAAGGTCTTTGGTTAAAAATACAAAGTCATTCCACCAGGAAAAAGCATTATGCTCAGCGTAACCCGCCTTAGGAATAATCAGGTTATGAGTACAGCAAGAATCTCCTAATACCACACCATCTTTAGTTACAATAACTCCTTTTGACCCATGGGTACCTATATCAATACCTAAAGTACAGCCTTCATGCATAACAATCATCCTCTTTTAAAATTAAGTTTTAACCAGCCTAAAAATAAGCGCTTATAACAAATAAACAATTAGCTAGGAAGAATTTTTATTTCTTCAAATTTTTTCTAAGTGAACTTACTTTTTGCATAAGCTTGTTTACGCGCTCCTGGCTGACCGGATTCCAGGTGATTCCATCAACCTTAAAAGCTGTTCCTATGATAGCACCATCAACTTCTTTTAAAATATCTTCTACGGTTTCAGAGGTAACTCCCGTATTAGCTAAAACCGGCACCTCGCCTGCATTCTCTTTTACCTCTTTAAATAGGTTCATTTTGGCAACTATTCCTGTAACCGAACCAGAGACCAACAGGGCATCTGGCAAAGAGGACATAATAACACTCTTAGTAACGACTGATAGAGGTCGGGGAGCTACCGGTGCGGAGAATTCAGCATTTATATTAAAGAACAGTCTGATATTTTCCGCCTTTATCAGTTTTCGATAGGAGAATACTTCATGGCAATTAGTATGCCACATCCCCATATCCCCTGCAAATTCATTGGTAAAAATCTCTCTTACAAAACTGGCTCCCGCTACTTTAGCTATTCCTAAAGCGGCAAGAGGGTCCCAAAGTACATCTACTCCAAAAGGTACCTTTACCTGAGATTTTACCTTACCAATAACATAAGACATCGCTGCTATCGTTCCTACCCCAGCTTTAAAGGAATACGGTCTGTCATGCTCGTTGCAAAACATAATACCATCGACTCCTCCTGACTGAAGTTTTTCCACATCCTGAATCACTCCTTTTACAATCGCTTCTATTCCCCCAATATCATCGTACAGATAGTTCCCTGGTAAAGGCAGTAAGTGTGCCATCCCAATAATCGGTTTTTTCACTCCAAAGATACCTTCTAATACATTTGCCATAATACGATCCTCCTCTTATTAATATAACTATATTTCTATATTTACAAAATAATCTTAATAGGCAAACCAAACTTTTCGTTTAAATTTACAATCTGTAAATCTTCCTCTGGTGTTCCTTTTTTAAATAGCAAAATAAAACTAGCTTTTGTAGACAGCGGATAGGCAACCCAATGCCACACCCTCGGTTTAAAGTTAAAAACCTATTTTCAGGCTGCGACGGCGCCCAGCATCGCTGAACCTTTTGTTACTTTTTATTTTCTAAATATTCATAAAAAGCTTTTATCAGCAACATACCCGCAACTGCACCGGGATCTTTCTTGCCAATCGATTTTTCTCTATACCAAACAACTCTTCCGTGTTTTGGGAGCATCTCTTTAGTATCTTCAACTCCACCTTTAGCGGCTTCATAAGCCTTCTTAAAGCCTTCTTTTAAGTCTCTCCCTTCTTCAGAAGCTAATTTGAGTGCTTGAAAAGCAGGGTATAAAGAATCAATAATAGTCTTCTCGCCCGGTTTAGCCTTTCCTCTTTCTATTATTCCTTCCACAAAGACAGAAGCCATTAGAACAGAGTTTGCTAAATCCACTTCAGTTTTACCTTGAATGGTTTTACCGGCTCTCATAAAACCGGTAGCCATAAGAGTGCCCAAGGTAGAAGGAACAGTCTCTGCTAAGGTCATACCAACTTTCATAAATGTTTTTCCTATATCCTCTTCCTCTAATGCTGATATCATTTCGTAAACCTTGGAAAATCCGGTACTCATAGTAATCCCTAAATCTCCGTCACCCATTGCTGAATCCAATTCAAATAACCAATCTTTGTTTTCAATCATTACATCCTTAACCTTAGCAAATAAGCCTTCTAAATCCGAAGAATTTAGTTTATTCATATTATATCTTCCTTTTTATTTAAGTTCTGCTTGCACAAAGAAAGGGGTATCTGCTGACTTTTTTAATAACTCTTTTAGCTCATTGTCGAGTCTTAATAAGGAAATAGACATTCCTGCCATTTCCATTGAAGTGGCAAACTCACCGATATAGGGATGATAAACAGTTATCTTCTTGTCTTTTAATATTTGCGCTACTTTTCTATATACTACGTATAGTTCCTCTTTGGGGGTAGCCCCCAATCCATTTACCAGCACCGATACTTCGTCTCCCGACTGATAGGGTAGGTCTTCTAAGATAGACTCCATTATTTTTTCTACTATCTCGTCGGCGGATTTTAGTTCTCCCTTCCCTATCCCTGGTTCTCCGTGAATACCGATACCAATCTCCATCTGACCTTCATTCATCTCAAAGGTAGGTTTTCCCATTTCCGGAATAATACAGGGAGAGAGTCCGACTCCCATGGAGCGTACATTGGCACATACCTTTTTAGCAACCCTTTTTACTTCATCCAGAGAAGCCATCTCTTCGGCGCAAGCACCGGCGATTTTATAGACAAAGAATATTCCGGCAACTCCCCTTCTCTTATCTTCTTCCCCTTTGGGCGAGGAAGCTACATCCTCTCCGGCAACTATCTGTTCAACTTGGATATCTTCTATATCTGCCATTTCAGCAGCCATATCAAAATTCATTACATCTCCGCCATAATTTCCATAGATGTACAAGACTCCACTCCCGCTATCAATTGCTTTAGTAACTTCTAACATCTGCTTTGCACTGGGAGAAGCGAACACATTTCCCACTGCACAGCCGTCTAACATCCCTTTTCCGACATAGCCTAAAAATAGGGGTAGATGCCCTGACCCTCCACCGGTGGAGAGTCCCACTTTGCCAGGTTTTCTACTATCTGAACGGACTAAACATCTTAAATCATTATTAACACACTTGAGCTGCTCCGGGTATGCTGCTAAGATCCCTTCGATCATCTCATTAACAAAATTCTTCGGGTTATTTATAATCTTTTTCATAAATACCTCCTTAATTCATTAATTAGTTTTTAATCTTTTTATCGATTTTTGTGATAGTTTAGCACTGTAAAAATTTATTACCATTACTAAAATTAATATCAAACCCCATATGACCTTCTTGAAAAAGGGGCTAAAAGATAGAATATTAAAACCGCTTTGAAGAACTTGCAAGGTAATGATCCCCATAATAAGTCCGGATATACTTCCAGATCCTCCGCTGGGATCGACCCCTCCTAAAACGCAAACAAGGATAGCCTGGAGCAAATATACAGAACCATATCCTTCCCTAATTGAATTGACTCTTGATATCATTATTATTGAAGCCAATCCAGCAAATAAGCCGCTCATCATATAGGTTTTGATTAAAATATTTTCGTTGCTTATACCGCTAAAACGGGCTGATATCGGATTAGATCCTAACATGTATACACTAAACCCAAAGATAGTTTTATTTAAGATTAAAACAGCTACTAAGGCACAAAGAATAAAAATAATCATGGGCACCGGTATTAAAAGGATAGTTCCACTCCCAATAAATAAGAATTTTTCAGGAAACCCTATAATACCATATCCTTTGGTAATAATAATTGCTATTCCTGAAAAGAGGCCCATCGTGCCTAAGGTGGCAAGAATCGCCGGAACTCCTACATAAGCCACCAAGATTCCGTTTAGGAATCCGCATATTAAGGATACAGTAAGGGCTGATGTAATAGCTAAGATTATGGTTAATAACTCCTCATATCCGCCTATTTGGGGAAAGGTAAATTTAGTTAAAATAAGTGCGGCAACTATACCTGCCAAGTTAGCAGTGGCAACAATTGATAAATCGATCCCCCCGGTCAACATAGCCAGCATTACAGCGGTTGCCAGTAAGCCAAATTCAGGAATTTGGCTAAACATCGATTGAAAGTTTCTAATGGTTAAGAATTTACCCGGTAAAAATATCGATATTACTATAAAAACACTAATCATTATGATAAATAAAGTTAATGTCTTGGAATGTTTTGAATATTTACCTAACAAATAGTTCCTCCCCATTATAAATCATTATCTTCTAAAAATTATATTTCCGATACTCCTCTTACTCTGATAGGAAGTAATGCTAACACTTACGATAATTATCAATCCCACAAAGAAATTATTCCAATAAGAAGACAATCCCACCAGGATGAGGCTGTTATTTAAAATAGTTACCATAGCCACCCCCATTATTGTCCCTATAATCGTCCCTGATCCACCGGTTATTCTAGACCCTCCCAGAACTACCGCCGCAATTACACTAAGTTCGGTCCCTACTATATATGTAGGATTACTATAGCGGATTAGGGAAATATGCAGAATGCCGGCAATGCCAGCCAAAAAGCCGACGTAGCAGTAAACAAAAAATTGAATCTTAGCCACATTAAAACCAGACCGTTCGGCAGCATTTATATCACCACCGATGGCGTAAATCCCTCTCCCCAGCATGGTATATTTCAGAATAAGCCAGGTCAGTAGAGCAAGAACTATAAATATTATGATAAAGATAGAGAGCCCGTAGTTTATCCCATTTGATTTAGTCAGAATAAGTACATCTTTTGCACCAAATGCTTTGAAACAATCTGGTAATTGAGCTGAATTGATAGCTTTAGTTCCTACAATAGTTAATAAAGCTCCGTGAAAAACGCTTGCCGTACCTAAGGTGGTAATAAGTGTTGAGATTTTAAATCGCGAAATGAGCAGGCCGTTAATCGCTCCCAGAGCAACTCCCACTAAACAGGAGATAAAAAATGCAAAAAATATATTATCTACCCCGCTGGCGATCAGAACATTAGCAGCAATATACTGCCCTGAAATTGCAATTGCTGTAAAAGATATATCTATCCCCCCTGAAAGTAAAACTATAAAGACTCCGATAGCCATTATCCCCATTCCCGCACTGCTCTTGCCCAGATCAAATAGATTCTCCAGAGATAAAAAGGAAGAATTTAGAGAAGTAATGAAGATTGAGTAAACAATTATAACTAAAAATAAATATAACTCATTTTGTTTTAATAATTTTTGAATTCTTAAGCTTCTATTATTTTTTACCATTAGACCACCCTAATTACTATTTCTTGCTAATATATCCAGCAATTTAGCCTCGGTCACCTCATCTGTATTAACTTTTTTAATAATCCTGCCTTCTCTTATTACTATTATCCGGTTACAATTCCGGATAATTTCGGGAATCTCGTCAGAAATAATTATAACCCCCATACCTTTGTTAGCTAACCCTTTGACTATATTGTGTATATTGCTTTTAGAAGCAACATCTATCCCTACAGTAGGACCGTTTAAAATAAATATTTTAGGGTGTGTAGCCAGCCATTTAGCTATAACCACCCGCTGCTGGTTACCGCCTGACAGTGCCTGAGCTATAGTCTCTAAAGATGGTGTAATTACATTTAACTCTTCCATCCATTCTTTTGCAGTTTCATACTTTTTGTTATTATCGAACAGTTTGAATCTATTCAACAATCTCTGCAATATAGTAACTATAATATTATTTCCAATAGACTGCTTTATAGATAAGCCCTGATTAAGCCTATCTTCTGGTAAATAGCTTAAACCCAGTTTGATAGCGTCTCGAGGAGACTTTATCTTTGCCAACTTACCATTGATATATATTTCTCCTGAATCCGGTCTATTCAAACCGAAAAGCGATAAAGCAAGTTCTGTCCGCCCGGAACCCATGATTCCGGTTATTCCTATAATTTCACCTGATCGAACTTTGAAATTTATATTCTGAAAGTTACCTTTTTTGGAAAGATTTTTAACTTCTAATAGCGGCTCTTTCTGCCTCTCTTTCTCTTGGTAATCAAAAACAGAATCAACTACCTTCTTGCCACTCATATAGAAAGAAAGGGTATCGTGATCCAACTCTTCAGTATTGTAAACACCAACCAACTTTCCATCTCGTATAACCGTTACTTTTTCAGATATCTGTAAAACTTCACTAAGCTTATGACTAACAAATAAGGTGGAAATTCCCCTTTTCTTTAAACCCAGAATTACAGAAAATAGACGATCAATTTCACTTTTGGTAATTGCCGTAGTAGGTTCGTCCATAATAATAAGTTTGGCATCTTGAGTTAGTGCCCTGCAGATAGCTACAAGCTGCTTATTAGCAATTGAAATATTTTCTACCTTTTCATCTAAATCCAGCTTTTTATTAATATTGGAAAACTCTCTCTTGGCGATATCACTTATTTCTTTCCAACTAATAAATCTCTTCTTTCTTTCTATCATCTGATTTAGTGAAATATTTTCAGCGATAGAAAGATTAGGGAATAAAGATAGGTCCTGATAAATTACCTGTATTCCTTCACTTATCGAATCGATAGCGTGTAAACTTTCGAACTTTTTACCATTTATTATTATTTCACCCTCGTCTGCCTTAACTACTCCCGCTATTATCTTTATCAAGGTAGATTTCCCCGATCCATTTTCACCGACCAGACAATGTATCTCACCTTTATCTATTGACAAATTGACTCTATCTAGTGCTTGTACACCAACATATGATTTACTTATATCTTTAACTACTAATAATTTTTCTAACTTTTCAACCATTATAACCTCACCAGGGTAATACTTTATAGACTAATTTTAGCTCTATCTTATTAAATAAATTATCAATCTAATTCTTAAATGTAGTCTTTGTATCCGGCAATAATAAAATAATACTATTAATTCATATTATTATCAAAAAATTTTATTTAAGCAAAGCTTAGGATTTACTAACTAAAGATTGGTTGAAGGATAATAACCCTTCAACCAATCTTCTCTCTGTAGCAGATATGGTCTATAAATGGTACTCGTCTATGTTTTCAAGAGTAACATCTTTCCAAGCGCTACCATAAATTACTGGTACACCATCTTTGTTCTTTTTAATGGTAATATTTTCGTAACCAGGTCTACCTAAATTCATACCCTCTTTAATTTCATTACCCTTAAGAAGTTCCCAGGCTATCTTACAAGTAACATATCCTGCATCAGCTGGAACCCAGAAATGAATCGACTTGGCAGAACCGCTCTTTAAGTAATCATAGGCAACAGAAGGCAAACAGGTTCCGTATGCTGCAACTTTGCCTATAAGGCCTTTTTCTTCGATAGCCAGAGCAAATCCGGGTACTCCACACATAGCACTTCCCATAATACCTTTTAAGTTTGGATAAGTTTTTAAAAGCTCTAAAGCCTTTTCATAGTCAATTTGCTGATTTTCTTGGTCTTCTACTCTATCACATACTAACTTCATCTTGGGGTATTTTTCTTTTTGTTGGGCAATTTCACCATCAACCCACTCATTATGAGTTGTGGAAGTAAGATGACCTACAAAGCAAGCATATTCTCCTTCGTAATTCATATCTTTAGCCATAACATCCATCATATGTCTTCCGTAGGCTACATTATCAAAGGCTTCTAAATCAAAACTTACCTGCTTCTGGTTAGATGCCTCATGAGTAAAGGTAAGAATTCCAGCAGCATTTGCTTTTTTAAACACCGGTTCTAATGCTACCGGATCATTGGGAACAACCAGTATTGCATCTACGCCTTTAGCAATAAGATCTTCAATTAGAGCCACCTGAGATGCTGGGTCAGCTGTATCAGCACCGATTTGATAGGCATTAACACCAGTATCCTTAGCAAATTGTTCAATTCCTAATCTCATATTATCAAACCAGGCAACACCTTCAAGTTTCACTACCATAACAATTTCAAAATCGGTCTCAGCTGCTTGCGCTACCATAAATACCGAAATTGTTGATAGAATTAATGCTAAAACCAACAACCATAATGTTATTTTTTTCATTTTTTTCTCCTTTAAAATTTATTTTTTAGTCTTCTTTTTAATATTTTAGTGTACAAATAAACTTAATTTAAATTTTTCTTTCTTTTCTTTATCACCTCCATTAGTACGAAGCTAATTTCTTTCTTTTCTTTATCACCTCCATTAGTACGAAGCTAATTTCTCGGATAAAAACTGTAAAAACTCAGCTCCTTTCACTCCGTCCAGTATTCGATGATCTATGGTAAGGCTCAAAGGAAGAGACATATTTTCTGATTTACCCATCCCAAGTATAGCGACTTGCGGAGGATTAATTAGAGGATTAAAGTACTCAATTCCCTGTAAACCTAAATTAGTTACAGTAAATGTCCCTTTCTCAAAGTCTTCAGGTTGTAATTTTCCCCGAAGAGCCTGTTCAGTAATATTTTTTCGTATTTGAGCAATTTCATCAATCTTCTTTCCTTTTAAATTTCTAATTACAGGAACTATTAACCCCCTTTCAGTTGATACGGCTAAACCGATATTTATTTCCTCAATAAGTTTATGGATATTATCCTCAAACACGGCATTAAACTCAGGAAATTTTTCAAAGGCATGAACAAGTGCTTTCAGCATAAAATCTACTAAAGAGAGATGAAAATTACCTTCACAATTAATATTATTCTTTATTTTTAATATTCGAGATATATCTACCTTCCTACAAAGGCTAAATTGAGGAATATTCTGATAACTAAAGGTCATCCTTTGGGCGGTTATCTTTTGTATACCTATTAATTCACGAGTTTCTTTAATTGAGAAATCTTTCTTTCCCTTTTGCAAATAACCCTCAATATCCTCTTTTGTAATTGCTCCTAAGGGCCCTGACCCCTTTATAAGGGATAAATCTATACCTTTATCCTGGGCTAATTTCCGAGCAATCGGTGCAATTTTAATTCGAGAAAAAATCTTAATGCTTTCTGAAGATATTTTCTCTCCCTTCTCTGCAATAACGGCTATAACAGTGTTTATCGGCACTTCCTCTCCTTCTTCGATAAACTTCTTATATAGAGTACCTTCCCCTGGAGAGGTGATTTCAACTATAGCCTTAAATGTCTCCATCTCAGCAATAATTTCACCCTTTTCTACCTTTTCTCCTTCGTTTTTATGCCACCTAACCAGAGTAGCTTCTCTGACAGTGTTTTCAGTTTTTGGAACTGTGATTTTCCACATAAATTAATCCTCTTTTAAGTTGAAACCATCTTTAAAATTGCTTCTTTTATTCTTTTTTTTGTAGGAATTACTTCTTCTTCTAAGGGAGCACTAAAAGGAACAGGTGTATTTTGAGAACCCAATCGCATCGGTGGTACTTCCATATTCCAAAAAGCCTCTTCCATGATTGTAGAAATAATTTCTCCTTGTATTCCTCCGGTAACAGGGGATTCATCAACTACCAAAACTCTCCCGGTTTTCTTAACAGAACTAATTATGGTCTCTCTGTCAAGAGGAACCAGTGTTCGAGGATCAACTACTTCTATACTTACCTCATTTTTAAGTTCTTCTGCAACATCTAAGGCATGTGTTACCATCCAGGAAGTGGCAATTAAAGTAATATCATCTCCTTCTCTTTTTATATCAGCTTTTCCAAAGGGAATTGTATATTCTTCTTCAGGTACTTCAGATTTTTGAGTATAAAGTTGTTTATGCTCAAAGAAAAGCACAGGGTTCCTGTCCTGAATAGCAGTTTTAAGAAGTCCTTTTGCATCGTAGGGATTAGAAGGTATAACAATTTTTAGTCCCGGAATGTTAGTAAATATAGAATGGAGAGTTTGAGAATGCTGACAGCCTCCTCCGTGCCATTCTGTCCCCTCTGGAGCTCTGATAACTAAGGGGAGATCTAACTCACCATTAGAAAGGTAAATCATTTTAGCGGCCTGGTTTACAATTTGATCCATTGCTACTAGACTGAAATCTACAAACATTATCTCAGCTACCGGTTTCATTCCTCTAAGCGCTGCCCCTATAGCTGCCCCAATAATTGCTGCCTCAGAAATAGGGGTATTTCTTACTCTTTCTTTACCAAATTCTTCTAAAAGTCCCCGGCATACACCAAACCCATACCTGCTAATATCTTCTCCTAAAACAAAAACATCTTTGTCTTTTCGCATTTCCTCCTTTAAGGCAAGCCTTAAAGCCTCTATATAGGTAAGTTTACTCATTGCTTTTCTCCTTATACACGTATTGATATGCTGTCTCAACAGGGGGGTCTTCACTTTCTTCGGCAAACCGAACCGCCCCTTCTACTTCCTCTTTAACCTCTTTAAATATCTTTTCTGCCTCTTTTAGAGAAAGAATATTTTCTGACTGGAGTTGTGCCTGAAAAATTTTAACCGGGTCGTTAATTTTTTGCCATTCCTCTACTTCCCCTTTTGACCTATAGTTACCCATATCTCCTGCTGAATGCCCTGCTAAACGATAAGTTACACACTCAACCAAAGTGGGACCTTTCCCCGAACGAGCTCTTTCAACAGCTTTTCTTACGGTTTTATATACTTTTATTACATCTCTTCCGTCAATAGTTATCCCTGGCATTCCATAACTGATAGCCCGATCTGAAATTTTTTTAATTTTTTGGTGCTCTTCTCTTTTGGTAGCCTCTGCATATTGGTTATTTTCACATATAAAAACAACCGGTAAATCCCATAATGCAGCCATATTTAATCCCTCGTGGAAGAAACCTATATTAGTCGCTCCATCTCCAAAAAAACTTAGGGTGACTATACCATCTTTTCTAATCTGGCTCGCCAGACCAGATCCGGTAGCTAAACAAATATTGCCTCCCACAATTCCACTGGCAACCATCATGCCTCTTTCAACATCGATAAGATACATACTGCCACTCTTCCCTCGATTCGTACCTGTAACTTTTCCATAAAATTCAGCCATAATCTTTTTTATGGAAGTCCCTCGAGCTATATAATGACCGTGACCACGGTGATTAGAAAAGATAATATCATTTTTATTAAGGGTTTTTATCGCACCTACTGCAACAGCTTCCCCTCCTTGACACGTTTGTAGGTGTCCATTTAACTTTCCTTCTCTATAAATTTTTTGAGTTTTATCTTCAAATTCTCGAATTCTTAACATATCTTTAAACATCTTAATTTTTTCTTCTTTATTTATTCTCATCCCCTCGCCCCTTTACTTTATATAGAAATCTTTTATTCCCTAAACCAACTAAAACTTAAATTATTTTATATTGTTTATCAAATATTCGGCGACCCCTTTATTGGTAACAATTATATTTATATATCCGCCACGTAATGCACCTAAAATAGCTTCCTTTTTATCTTCACCACATGCCAAACCTATTACAATAGGAATATGTTTTAATTCTTTTAATCCCAAACCTATCATTTTATTTTGTAAGGAAAATTTAATAATATTTCCCTGGATATCATAGAAGTTAGTACAGATATCTCCAACTACTCCCATATCAGTCAGTTTAGCAAATTCTTTAACAGAAAAATATCCTCGTTTTATCATTGTAGAGCTTTGTTTGGGACTACCTATGCCCACTACTGCTATATCAGCTGATTTAGCTTTATCCATAACTGTTTTAATGCTTTTTTCTTTCTCAAATGCTTCTTTTGTTTGAAGATTACTAACAAATACCGGAACATTTAATACGTAATATTTCCCCTTAAAGGCTTCGCTTACCCGCCTTGCTATCTCATTAGAATGGATATCTCTGCCGGTAATATCAATCCCCCCCAAAAGAGGAACAATATCGACATTTAAATGAAAGGACGGGTGCAGTGCTTTTGCTACCTCAGCTAAAGTCGTCCCCCATGAAACCGCAATAGTATCGTTTTCCCGAATCCTTCTTTGTAAAAGCAAAGCTGCTGCTTTTGCCACCTTTTTTTTAATAGATTCTTCAGACATTATTTCTTCATCAGAAACTACAACTGCCTCTTTCAATTTAAAAGATTGTTCAAGCTTGTCTTCTAAAGAACTCAAGCGGTCTTCATAATCTTTAATATGAAAAGTAACTATCCCCTTATCCCTTCCTTCTTTTAGTAGACGGGATACAGCTGACTTAGATATTCTTAAATTAGATGAAATTTCATTCTGACTTAAATTATCCAGATAATTCATCCTACATATTTCGGCAATTAAAGAAATATTTTTTTTCATTATATGAATTATTTCCCTTAAAATGAAATTTATTGCAATTATTAAGGCTATTATATATTATACAAAAATGAATATCAATAAAAAATTGCTTTTTTATTTCTCTAATAATATTTTTTTAAAGAAATTAAATGGAGAAAAGAAGGACAAACTATTTTTGCCTTTACTTATCTTTAGTTTTGTATAAATTGCATCCATTATCTGAAAGTTTTTTATTAAATTTACTTTCTCTTTTTTTATTAATTCTTCTTCAAATTTTTGTACTATTTTACTATTTCTTATCATTTTGGTATACTCATCGTTTATTTATAGTTTAAATTACATAAAAAATTAATTATTGGTAAGGGGCAATTTGAAATATCTAAATTAATCTAATAGCAAACTCAGGACATACTGGGTTACAATACCCACACAAAAGGCATAATTTATGATTAACTACCGCTTTCCCATTTTCTAAAGATAAGGCATTATTAGGACAAATTTTAACACAGGTGCCACAACCTTCACAAAAAGTGGAAATAAATAATCTCTTGCTGGGTTTGATTTTTTGAGTGAATAACCCTTTAGGAATTTCTTCAGCATTAAATATTTTTAAGTTTAGTTCCAATTCTTCCAAACTAACCATACCGACCGCTAGGGAACTGATACCTTTAATATTTCTTACAAAATTAAAAGCCTCTTCTAATTGATTAATTAAATGTCCTCCGCCTAAAGCCTTCATAGCATATAGGCCTTTTCCTGCCTTATGCGCCTCTGATATTGCTTTAATCATATCTTCAACACTACCGCCTACAATACCAATACCAAGTTTATTAATGACAGGAAAGATAATATCCATCTCTTTAATTTCTGCAGCTCGTCTAACTACTTCTACTGCATGAGTCGAAATTCCGATGGCCTGAAGAACTCCCTTTGCTTTATAATCCTGTAAACATTGTAATGCTCCTGCTCTTTCTTCAAAAACAGAAGGAGTGACTCTGGCGGCATGTAAAAGAAAAATGTCTATATAATTTCTATCCAGAGATACCAACGCGTCTTTTATACTTTGTTCCATTTCTTGGTATGTTTTGGCACCAGATTTAGTGGCGATAATTAATTCCTCATTATAGCCTTCCAAAGCTTTCTTAATATGGGGATAAGTTTTATAACCTTCTGCGGTATCAATGAAATTAATACCCTTTTCCAGGGCAGCACGAATAAGTTTTGCCCCTTTTTCCACAGAAATATTTGCCTGCAAAGGCCCTATGGGCAAGGCACCAAAACACAACTCAGTTACCATAATTCCTGTCTTTCCTAAAGAACACTTTTTCATATTTTATAAATCCCCTTCTTTTAAAGTTAAATAAAAAGTCAACTTTTGATTGTAATAGGAAGATAATTTTTATCTCAATTTTTTATCATACAATTCCTTTACCCTTTTGGCAATTGGATTTCTCTCCTTTTATATACACCATTAAAATAATTTTAATTATAACCTAATCTTCTCTATATTTAAAGATAAGAAATAAGCTCTTTAGATATAGAAGAGGTAAAAAAATATTAACTATTTTGAAAATTTGTAGGTACTGATACAAAAAAAAGACTCGCCTTGTTATTTGCAGGGCGAGTCTTTTAGGAGGTATTAAAAAATGAAAAAGCTATCAGTTTTTTTGTTAATAGCTTTCAAACGAAAAAAATTATATCACATTTTATATCAATGTCAAATAAATTTTTAATTTTTAGTTTTTTATTTAAAATAAATTACAAAATTACGAGAAGCGAAGCAGAACTTTCCTGCGCAAGCTCTATTAAAAACATAGAACAAACGAGATGTCTGTCATTGGAATGAAGCCTGAAAACAATTTCATATGTCCTTATTTTAGTAGATTATAAAGTAGAGAGGTAGTGTAATTTTTACACTACCCTAGTGGAAATTCTCCATTAACCCTAGTGGAATAATTCCACACTAACAACAACAAGTAAGAACAATAACAATATAACAACAACAATATTAGGGTGTAATTCTTACTCTGCTGTTGTTGCTATTTTTGTTCAAAAATCTTCTTTATCAAAAAATAATCTCTCCTTACTTTTCTATTTTAGGAGTAGTAGAGACTTGATATACCATGTATTCTATGGGTTAGAAAAACCTTATGTTATAATGCTTTTGAGTGCAGGATGCGAAAAAACGTTCTTTTTTACATTATTTTAAGTCGATCTATGGTTTTACCCCTCAAAAATGGCTTTTTTTAGCTAAATTTTCACCCCTCCAAAATTTGAAAGAGGCTATTTATAAGGGTTTCGTGATTTTGGGGAGGTAAAAATAGACTAAAAACAGGGGTCTTAATTGCCATTTTTTCGAAAATTGAGGCCTCAAAAAAGGCACTCTACGTGTATATTTAGGGTATCCCTGAAGGGGGTCTAAAACCCTTATAAATAAAGGGTTTTAGAAGCTAATAAAAAAGAGGTTATCTGTCATTTCGAGTATATTATGAATCATAAAAACTTTTATTTTACGATATCATATTAATACTTCTCTATATTTTTTAAAATCTCTTATTGAACTTTCCCAACCGGTGCCATATAAATGGTAAATTCCTCCACACCATCAATTCCCAGAATGCTATCTGCAAATTCTTGATCATAAGCGGCAATAGCACAAGTCCCGGCGCCAATTGCTTCACACGCCAGGTAGAGGTTTTGACAAACATGGCCGGCATCCAGGGCTATCAATTTGTAAGATGACCTGCCATATCGCCATTCCATGCGTGCCGGTATAGTTGTCCAAATAAAGGTCACTGCGCTTTCGCCGGCGAATGATTGATCAGAAGCGGCCTGGGTTAGCAAACCCTCAAGATCTTTGTGTTTGGCAACTTCAACCAGTTGATGACTCATCGGTAAATAACGATAAATCGCCTTGGGAATCCCTTCAACCCTGAAAGCCGCAATATAGGTTTCCAGAGCATGTCTGCATCCGGCTGAAGGCACGGTTCTGTAATTTCTAACTGCAGATCTTTTTTCTCGAAGACCTTGAGTTGCCCATAGAAGAAAAGAAAGTTCTTCGAGCTTTATTGCAACTTCAGTATAAGACCTTCTCGATTTCCTTTTGGCAATCGCAGTCTCAACACTTACTTCATGAATTAATTTCCAATCCCCCGGTTTAATAAGATTTATTCTTTTATCTTCAGGATTACAAGGCTTTTCTACCGGTGGTGATTTAATGCCTCTGCCTTGGTCCGTAATCGAAAAATCAATGGTTTTCTGAATACTGTCCTTAAGAAAGTTTCTAAAATCTTCAGACATAGCAATACCCTCCTTCAATTTTAAGTTATATTTTTAGTAACACATACGCTCATTCTTATCGGTGTCAAGGGGCTTAATTACCTGACCTCTTATAAAAAGTTTGAAAAAGTTACCGAATTGTTGAGCATGAACATGTGTCTCTATTTTTTCCTATTATACGAGCGAGCGACTAAAAATGGTGCAATTTGTTTGTCGATGGCCTTATTTTTTTAAATCGTTTTATAAATATAATAATCAACTGGTGCAAAATTATCAGTCAAAATTGGAATATCCGCATCAACTGTCTTTTTCCATAAATGCTGCAAATACTCATTTAGCTTTGGATCGCTGTCATTAAAAGTTTGATCTTTTTCAGATTTTAGGGCTACTAAAATTATGTTTTGAACCATATTGCTATTATCCGAATCTGTCACCGGAAATAAATAAACTTGTGGGAAAAGGCTTTTATATGTTGCGTATTCTGCTCTTAAAAATTTACCTTTTTCGCCTTCTATCGCTGAAATAATGTTTAATATAACAATCCCATCATCATTCAAAATATTATATTTTTTTTGCACCGCTTCTTTGGTTGTTAATTGGTATGGCAAAGAATAATGAGAACTAAAAGCATCTCCAAAAATTACATCATATTTTCCTTGTGTTTTGTTTAAAAATACCCTTCCGTCTTCATGATAAATAGTTAGCCTTGGACTTTCTTCTAATTTAAAGTATTTTTTGGCGAGCTCGGTCACCTTGGGATCAATTTCAACTACATCAATTGTTGCCTGGGGATATTTATGTAAAAAGTCTTTGGGATATGAATACCCTGCACCGCCAAGCATCAATGTTTTTTTAAAATTCGGATTAAAATGTTTTGCCAAATGATAATATTTGGTGTATTCGTTAACTAATTCGTCACTATCTAAAAACATCGACGAATGATTCTCGTTGTTGATTCCCATCATTTTAACTATCTTATTTGTCCTGAAATCAATACGATCATAAATCCAAATACGATTATAGGCCGTATCAACATCTATAAATCCGCTTTTGGGGAGCATATAATTAACTCCACTAAATGCAAACCAACCAATAACAATAATAACAAAAACAGATAGCTTGATCCTAGTGTCTTTTTTTGCAGAAAGTGCCAACGAAATAATAACTAATGTTATGGATAAAATAATCAATAATTTATTTGTGCCGAAGTGTGGAATTAAATAAAAACCGGACAAAAATGTTCCGAAGATGCTTCCAGTGGTTGATATTGCATAAAGATTACCTACCGTTGAGGCCGAAGTATTTAAGTTGTTTATTTTTAATTTTACAGCATAAGGAGAAACCATTCCCAAAAACACGCTGGCTGGCAAAAATAAACCAAGAGATGCTAAAACTGAGGAAGTTCGGATATCTGTAAAACTATTTTGCAAAACAAAAAGCCAAAAGTCTTTTATTAAAACCGTCAGGCCAATTGAAATTGCCGCTAAAAAAATAATCAGGGATAAACTTTTAAAACTGGATTTTTTATCTGCAATTTTTCCGCCCAAATAGTAACCAAAACTAAGACTCCCCAAAATAATACCTATCAAGCTAGTCCAAACGAAAATCGATGTTCCAAAATATGGTCCAAGCACTCTTGAACCAACCAGCTCAAATATCATAACGACCGCTCCACACACGAATACTACAATTTCTAAAAGATATCTACTGATTTTCATATTTTTATCTTAGGCCTTCCTTTCGGCTTTAATTTAAAAACTCTCTTAAGCTGTCCTTCAAGCTTTTCTATAAAATCATCCGTTCCCAGAGGCCGGCCTGCTCTGGTCTTTTCCCTGATCTATTTTATTTCATCGGGATTATCAGGCGCCTCAATAAATTTCTTCCATTCTTCCGGAATTCATATGGAATTCATGCTTTCCAAAAGAAATATTTTTTTGTCTATTTTTCTCTTAATAAAATAGGTGTTTGTCCCTATTATTTATTATTTGTATTCTGCGTGACAATATTACCACTATTAATTTTCATCGGAAAATTGACAAGAGGAGTGAGCGCCATTACAAAACGGTTTGTTCTCGGATTGACCGCAACGGCAAAGAGTTTGTTTTTCACGAATTTCATATTCATAACCATCCGCAGA
>Ga0315279_10001847_pt1 | contig 33727 bp, 31 predicted proteins | sample YL17G06_20_MG_FD_203694 | JGI IMG/M metagenome (GOLD analysis project Ga0315279, IMG submission 203694) | Sediment microbial communities from Yellowstone Lake, YNP, Wyoming, USA - YL17G06_20 | ecosystem: Environmental > Aquatic > Freshwater > Lake > Sediment | place: USA: Wyoming | collected...
GCCGCGAGGTTCGAGCGCTGACCGAGGTAGCCTACTATCTGATCACCGGCCAGCGCAAATACGACGAGTCCATCCGGCTCTCACCGCCCGGCGTGGCAATGATGTTCGACCGCGTGCTGGGCGGGCTGGAAGCGCCGACCGCTTCTCAATTGGCAGCGGCGCTGCAGACGGGGTTGGTCGAAGTCCGCCGCCCGTCTTCATTGGACGTGCGCGTGGGCCGGTTGAGCGACGTGGGCCAAGTCCGCCAACTCAACGAAGACAGTCTCCTTACCATCGAAATTGGGCGGGTGCGGCGCTCGATCAGTGAGCCGTTGGGGTTATATGCCATCTGCGATGGCATGGGCGGCCATTCCGCCGGAGACGTGGCTTCGGGGTTGGCCACTCAGACGTTGGCGCGCAAAGCACTCGCCGAGATGATGAGTGATGGCATTGCCGCTGACACGCAGCCCAATTGGGAAGGATGGCTCAAGAGCGCCATCCAGGAAGCCAACCAGACCATCTTTGGCCGCCGCCGCGCTTCCGGCAACAACATGGGCACAACCTGCGTGGCGGCGCTCGTCCACGGCGACGAGGCCGTCATCGGCAACGCCGGCGACAGCCGCTGCTACCTGATCAACGACCACGGCATCCTCCAACTCACCAGCGATCACTCACTGGTGCAGCGACTGGTCCAGATGAAACAACTGTCGCAGGAAGAGGCGCGCACCCACCCGCAGCGCAACGTGATCTACAAGAACCTGGGCGATAAACCCACCGTCGAGCCGGACGTGATCACACAGCCCATCCTGGCCGGCGACCGGCTGCTGCTCTGCTCCGACGGGTTGAGCAATATGGTTGAAGACGGGCGGCTCAGGCAAATCGTGATGCTAGCCAGCTCACCACAAGAAGCGTGCCGCCAATTGATCCAGGAAGCCAACCAGGCCGGCGGCGAAGATAACATCAGCGTCATCTTGGTGCAATTGGAAGCGTTGGACTAACCCTCTCTCCCTTCGCAAGGATCAAAAAGGAAACGTTGAATTGACGACGTTCCATGTTCGCCGCATCGGTTTAGGCTCAGCCGCCAAATTCGGATTCGTTACCGGCGCTGTAACCGCAGCGCCAGTTGGCATCATCGCCGCGTTTCTCATCCGCGTCATCATCAGTTGGCTGCGGCGCACGCTGGAAGGCTGGCAGCATTCGACGATTGACGTAGGCGTTCTGGGCAAGGTCCCCGTAGATATGGTCCACCTGCTCAACTTGAGCAACACACTCACGACCGTGCAAAAGCTCGACCGGTTGCCGGTGATTGTGGTGGCGCTGGCCTTCATCGCTATCGTGCTGATTGCAGGGTTGATCTCGGCGGTGGGGACAAGCTGGCAAGCGATGTCCTACAACTCGATGGCGGCGCTTTCGGGCGGGCTGGAAGTGGAGCTGGAATCCGAGAACGGCAGGCTTTTGGTGCTAGGCAGGAACCGTAGAGCGTGAAGTGTGGAGCGCCAGGCACGCGGCGCAGTGTGGTAGTGCCATCGAGTTCATGAGCCGGAGCGTCTTGACCGTCATGCAATTAGTTTGTAGGCGTTCGGGTTGGCGGATCATTCGGCAGCTTCCGGTTCGAACGGGGTTCATCCCCTCATCTTACAGTAACTGCCACCTGATACAACTATGGTTGGGCGCGGACTGCGTCAATCAACAAGCCTGGCATCATGTCGTTGGATGTGGACATGCATACGCAACGGTACCACTATCTCTCATGTCGTGATATTCTCGCCTTGATGGGACTTGCCATTATCGTCGGACTAACAACCGGTGTTTTAGTGGTTGCGTTTTTCGCTTGTCTCGACTCTTCCAACAACTGGCAGCAAATCTCAAATCCGCCTGATAAAGTCGTTGAACTTTTGGACTATGACTACTCATTCAATAGAGCATACGTCAGAACGACGACAGAGGATATCTATACTTGTAGCTCCTCTTACAAAGCTAATGGGAAAGGATGTGTGAAAGTGTCGTATCCATCAGAATACCCGCCACTCAACTCTTGCGCTGGTAAAATCTATCCTACTCCTAAACCGCCAGGAGCAGTGGTCAGCCAACTTGAAGTCCATCCTTGTATCGAGGATAGCTGGGTGCAAGTCAACCTCGTGGTTCTAGATGATGATAGCATCTGGAAGTGGGAAACAATTGAGGGCGAGATTATTTTCTTTGGCAGGATTTTCCTTGTTGGTATTGGTGCTGTTTGTGGTGCAACTCTTAGCCTGATTGGTGGAATTGGTATTCTGTTGTTGAAACGCAAACGACAATGGCGGACAGTGTAAGAGCCAGTCAATATCGCGCCTAACCAGAGCGTGCCGCCGACGCGCTGCGTGCGTCGAATTCAGCGGTGCTTCGGTTTTTCGCCGTTCGTCTTCTGCAAGCTGTCACACGACAGAGAATGTCATGAAATTCAAACGAGCTTTGCTATGGGCGACAATCGCCCTTTTGACAAGTTGCACTTCCCCTTCAGTCAAATCAGACCGGCAAATCCCTCTGCCTGCTCGGACAAGCACTTTCACCGTGTCCCCCACTGCGACGCCAGAGAGCGAGCCGGAGAATACAAGCGCACTCTCTACAGCCAGCGCCACAGCGACGGCGTATGTCACGCCAACGCCGTCCCCTGCTTTGACCGCCCAGGACACACTTGCGCTGGTGAACGGCACTCTTGTGGATGGCACGGGCGCTGAGGCTGTACCTAACGCCAGCATCGTCATCCGGGGCGACCGGATTGTGGCTGTTGGGCCGCGGGCATCAGTGAGCATCCCGGCCGGCGCGCAGGTGCTCGACGTCGGCGGGGGCACCATCTTGCCAGGCTTGATCAACGCGCACGTGCACTTTGCCTTTGATGAGCAGAAGCTGGAGGTCTGGGCACAGGGCGGCGTCACCACGGTGCGCGATGAGGGGATTATTTCCTCACGCCCTATCACCGAGTTGCTTGCGCTGCGAGACGCCACACGCAAGAACCCGAAATATGCCCGCCTCGTTTCGGCTGGCTACATGATGACCGTGCCCGATGGCTATGGGAGTTTGTTTGTAGCCTCCACGCAAGACGCGCGCCTCAAGGTCTTGTGGCAGCTTGACGCGGGCGTGGACATGATCAAAGTCTCCCTGGAAGACGGTTACGCCGGCAAGTCGGGCTTGCCCAAGCTCTCGCAGGAACAGCTTAAGGCCATCATCGCCGCCGCACACGAACGCGGCACGCGAGTTTCGGGCCACATTACGCAGGCTCGTTATCTGAGCGACCTCGTGGATGCGGGAGTGGATGACGTCGCCCACAATGCCTATGACGTTGTCCCGCTCGACGTTTTGCAGCGCATGGTAGCCAGGGGCATTTACCTGGTTCCAACTTTTACGGTGTTCAGGAACTATAACGCTCCGGTGCAAACCTGCGTCGAAAACTTGCGCCGCTTTGTAGAACAGGACGGCCAGGTTGCACTGGGCAATGATTACGGCGGCGGGCCGGGCCAGTTCGAACTGGGTATTCCCATGTACGAGATTGAGATGATGTCCAAAGCGGGCATGACGCCCATGCAGATCATCGTCGCCAGCACTCTAAATGCTGCTCACGTCTCTCACCTGGAAAACGAACTGGGCACGCTGAAGCCGGGCAAAATCGCGGATGTGCTGGTCGTAAAAGGAAATCCACTGCAGGATTTGCACGCCCTGAAGGATGTGCAACTTGTCATCCATGCCGGAGTCGTCATTCGCAATTGAGCAGACGCTTCGCGCCGCGCTGCCCCGCACAGCGTGTCATCGCTCTACGTCTTTTCCACCACCAGCAAATGGGATAACCCGAAGATTCGCAGCGGTGTGCGCTCGGCGGTGTAGGTGAGCGCGCGGAGGATGCGCCCCACTGCTGGGCGACGCTTCACGATGTTGTCGTAGCCAGGGAAGATTTGTGTGTGCACGACGACGCGCACCGGCAATCCCTGAAACAGCGACTGCAATTGCTTCCTCGTGTACGCGCGGACATGTGGAGCCAGCTTGTTCCTCAGCGTATCCGGCAGCCAGTTGACCAGCGGGATATTCCCAAAGTGATACACGCCGCGCCAGTAGACTCCATGCGTCTCAAACAGCCACAAACGGTTCGGGACAAAGACGACCAGCCGCCCACCCAGTCGCAGGACGCGCACGGCTTCGCGCGCGGCGGCACGGTCGTCGTTCACATGCTCCCACACTTCGTGGCTGAGCACTACGTCGAAAAAATCATCCTCGAATGGAAGCAGCTCTGCCGGGGCGACCTGCAAGTTGGGCAGCTCGCAGCTCGCCTGGGCGATCTTGTCCGGGTCCACGTCAATGCCATACACTTCGTCGGAAAACTGGCGGAACGCGCGGACGTACATCCCCAGCCCGCAGCCGGTGTCCAGAATCCTCCGGCCCGCGAGTGGCGCGTATTGGCCCATCATTGCCAGGCGGCGTTCCTGCCCAAAACGCCAGACGTAACTGGGATGGCCCAGCGTGATGGCCCTCTCTTCAACACTCGCCAAGGAAAAAATCCTCTTTGTAGCCAAAGCTAGTGCTGTTATCCAGCCAGCGCATCCACTTGGGCGTGATGCGATAGATTTCCAGGCGTGTGACGACATCCGTGAAGGACTCGTAGAACGGGAATTTGTCGCACATCATGCGCCACGCCGCTTGACGTTCGTCGAGGTCGTCCACGCGCACAGCCTCGCCTTCCAACTGCACGCCCTTGATCTCGCGCCAGTCCATGGACTCGACCCGCACCGCTGCGGCCACTCTCGGGTCGCGCGCAATGTTGCGGCTGTGGCGCGAGGCCGGGTCCGAGTAGAAATAGAGATTCAGGTTGGCGTCCGAGCAAAAGTACACGTCCGCCGCGCGCGGCGATCCGTTCGGGCTGACCGTGGAAACGGTCAGCGCAATGCGCTGGGCCAGGAAATCTGCAATTTTGGAGCGCCATGCTTCTGTGAGGGGGATCATGGGTTCCTCTCTCGTTTCGTCTGTCGCTTCGCTGGCGAACATCGGCAAGGAAAGTCGTCATCCTCGCGGCTGAGTCTTGAAGCGCGGATCGCGTTCCAGCGTCCAACGGAGTCCCGTGTCGAGGTCTACCTTGGGCGTAAAGTTCAACAGTCGCCGCGCCTTGTCAATATCGGCGCATAAGCGCGAGACGCCCCCCTTTTGAGCGCCGCTGAGCAGCGGGGCAACCTTGCGTCCTGTCACGCGCCCAATCTTGTCCACCAGCGCGTTGATGCTGACGTCCGCGCCGGAGCCGAGGTTGATGATTTGCCGGTCCACGTTCTTGGCCGTCGCCGCCGCCGCCAATCCGTCCACCACGTCGTCCACGTAGGCAAAGTCGCGGCTCTGCTTGCCGTCGCCAAAGACGACCAGGCTGCCTCCGCCCAGCGCCTGCTTGAGCAATTGTGGAATGACCGGCGCGTGCGCAGGCGGCAGCGGCTGCCCCGGCCCAAAAGCGTTGAACACACGCAAGATCACCGTCTCGATGCCCCACAGCGCGCCAATCGTGCGCACATAGTGTTCGGCGGCCAGCTTGCTCACGGCGTAAGGCGAGTCGGGATTGGGGCGCGCATCCTCGGACACCGGCTGGCGTTCCTGCTCGCCATACACCGCGCCAGAGGAAGTGAACACCACGCGCTTCACGCCGGCGTCGCGCATCGCCTCCATCACCGCCACCGTCCCACCCACGTTGACGGTGTTGTATTCGCGCGGATAGAGGACGGATTCGGGCACCAACACGCGCGCCGCCAAATGATATACACAGTCCACCCCTTGCAGCAGCGTCCATAATTTGGGCACGTCGGACACATCGCCTCGGGTGAATGCGACCGCCGGGTCAAGCCGCGCAGGATCGCCCGCGCTCAGATCATCCAGGACACGAACCGTGTGACCCGAACGAGCCAGCCAGTTGGCGAGCGCCGAGCCGAGAAAGCCTGCCCCGCCGGTGACGAGAAATCTCATAATCCATGCTCCACGATGAACGTTGAATGGCAGGACGAATTATAACATAGAACGCCGTAGACTCTCCTGGCCCATTATGGCCCATTCTGACCCCTTGACGCCCTGTCGTTCTCGTGATAGAATCAGGCCATCATTTCCGAGGGAGAATAGCACCATGCGGGAAAAACCCGCGATTGAGCCGAATGCCATTTACTCGCGGGAAGAAGCCGCCGCCGTGTTAGGGGTCAGTCTGACGACGATCAAGCGACTCATTACCCAAGGCCATTTGATGGCAAGCCGCCCGAACGGGACGCGGCGCGTTCTGATACGAGGATCGTACATCCTCAAGATGCTCGATCAAAACGTGATGGAGAGCCAGGCATGATAGCCAGGCCGCATAGTTACCGAACTGATTTGTCTTTTGAATCAAGCCCTGAGCAGCAGCGGCTCGATACATCGTTCACGCAAACCGTACGCTGGGTCTGCATGGCCGGTGCGATCAGCCTGTGCAATCCGGGTGCTTGCGCCAAAGGAGGTGGGCAGTAGTCCATCCCCTGCCCGTGTGCTTTTGGCGCAAGGCCCTCCGGGTCTTGCGCTTTTTGTTTATTCGGGGTACTGGGTCCTCACCCTTGCGAAAGGTTACTCGGAATATGCTGCAAAATTGGCGAAAACCTTCGCAAGGGTAAGCAGTTACATTTTGGGGGTGTTGGCTCAAGACGGCCTCCCCCTACCGACTCCCCCCGCAAGCGGGGGAGCGAGAAGGGGGAGGCGATTGAGCCAGGGGCGGGCGACCGGTTGACGACGGGTCTGCCGTCGCCCGCCACACGGAGAATTCGGCTGTAACGTGCGGTGCGCGGTGAGCGCGCCGCACGGGAGAGGTTCGACTCCTCTCATCTCCACCTGGGACATCGGTGACTTTCGATGGTCATCGTCCGAATCGCCCGCTTGCGTCCGGCGAAAAACCGGGATAAACTCAAGCCCGCGAAGGAACTCCGAGTCGTCGGTGGCGACGGGGGACGGCCCCGCCGAGTGTCCCGTTCATAGGCCAGAGGCGTAAACATGCATCGAGTCCTCGTCCTCAACGCAACCTTTGAACCGCTCAACACGGTGAGCGTGCCGCGCGCCGTGGCATTGCTGCTGGCCGACAAGGCCGAAATCGTGGAAGCCGCCGAAGCCAGGCTCCGCAGCCAGCACATCACACTCCCGCTGCCCGTGGTCATCCGGCTGGTGACGTATGTGCGCATCCCGCGCATGATGCCGCTGGCCGTGACGCGGCGCGGCGTGTTCAACCGCGACAACCATACCTGCCAGTATTGCAGGCGCATGCTACATTCGGCAGAGCTCACGCTCGACCACGTCCTGCCGCGCTCTCGCGGCGGCAAGACCGCGTGGGAGAACGTCGTGGCCGCCTGCAAGCCTTGCAACCATCGGAAGAACGACCGGACGCCGGCTGAGGCGCACATGCGTTTGCTTCGCGCGCCGTTCCGCCCGCGCTACCTGGCATTGGTCGTGCTGGATGTGCCGTCGGCGTGGCAAAAGTATTTGTAGAATTCCCCCTCCCCCGCGCTCATGCGGGGGAGGGCTGGGGTTGGGGGTAATGCGCAAATTTCTGCGGCGTCTATGGAGATCCATCAAGCTTGCCCTATTCCTGGCCGCAGTCGCCTTGCTGATCAGCCGCGAGTATCAGCCGCCGGGCGCACTCAGCCCGGCGGTCAGCCGGCTGGTCGCCGACGACTCGTTCGACTTTATCAATTGGGAAGCCAACACATTGGCGGCCAAAGGCGCGCAGATGGCCGTACCCGCTCAGGACTATGTGGACGAAGCGCGCCGTAAAACGCTCGTCCTGGATTACATGCAACTGGTGCAGCGCATCCTCCAGTTGCAAGACAAGATTGACGAGATGTATGCCGATCCCAAAGTGTCGGACGCCGCTGCCGCGTCTGCCCCTCAGCGCGCAGAGCTGGCGCAATTGCGCGTGCAACAAGCCACCCAACAAACGACGGTCGAATCCATCCTCGAAGAGCAAATCTCGACCGTGCTCAGCGAGCTAGGTTTTGCCGCAGGCGGTCAAGTCATTCCTCCCGTCGAATCCCGCCTCACCCCTTTGCCACAGTTCCTCATCGTTTCGCCGCGAGATGAAATTTATCAGAAAGACAGCTTTCCTCTCGTCACTGGCCTGACGACCGACCGGGCGGAACAAATCGAGAACGAGGTAGACAAGCGATTTGATGTATCGTCGCTGGTCGAGCCTATCGGCGGGCTGGCGATTTATCCGTCCATGATACAGGAAACCACATCACTGGAGTGGACGATTGAAGCGACGTCGCACGAGTGGACGCACAACTGGCTCGAGTTGCGGCCACTGGGGATGAACTATGAGAAATCGCCCCAGGTCCGCACGATGAATGAAACAACAGCCAACCTCGTCGGCAAAGAGGTAGGCGCGTTGGTGTTGCGACGCTTTTATCCAGAACTTGCCCCTCCGCCACGCCCCACGCCCACACCCGGCCCCACACCAACTCCGGCGCCTACGCCCACGCCTGACCCGAACGCCTTCAACTTTCGCGCCGAGATGCGCGTGACGCGCGTGGAGGTGGACCGGCTGCTGGCCGAAGCACGCAAGGCCAAAGACGCAAAGGACATGGACACTGCCAGGGCGCGGATCGAGCAGGCCGAAGAGTACATGCGCCAACGGCGCGTGGTCTTTGCCGATCACGGCTACCTGATTCGCAAACTCAACCAGGCTTACTTTGCCTTTAACGGCGCGTACGCGGACGAGCCAGGCGCAGCCGGCGAAGACCCGGTCGGTCCAGCGGTCAAGCGGCTGCGCGACCGCAGCCCGTCGCTCAGAGTGTTCCTCGATACCATGGCGCCGATGACGACATTCGACGAACTCGTGCGTGCATTGGGGGAAAAGTGAGCAGAGGTCAATCGCGAGGGGAAAGAGATGTCATCAGAGAATCCGCAAAGCAATTCACCCGAAAATCACCGGCTGGCATTAGTCGTCGGGGGTGTCATATTGGGCATCATCATCGCGTTTGTCTTCAGCGTCTTTTATAAAGGCCCGGTCAAATCGCTCGACCTGATCTTTTGGGCCATCGGCGGCGGGCTGCTGGGTCTTTCGGCCAGTCTGCCCACCCGACGCAAGTAATCTGTTTGAGATTTCAGGCTCTCTCGACTTGCGGGAAAAACCTCGCGCAAAGCCGCCAAGAACGCCAGGAAGCCAAATATTTTGCGCCTTTACGTCTTGGCGCGGGCTATCCCGCTCGATCCGGTAGAGCCAGATTTCAGTAACGCTGCCAACTCGTCACGCGCAAATCGGCATCATAGTTGAACTTGGCGACAAACAACCCGCCATCGAGCGAGACGCAGTGCCGCCACCATGTCTCATCTGATTGCGGCATCGGCAGATCGGGCATCCGGTCGAACGGACACCACGCTAACTCGCCTTCGTCACTTGCGCGTGCCTCGCCTGAGAAGCAGTCAGCGCGGAACAGGAACAACAACCACTGGTAGTCCGGCCTCGCGCTGACTTCGGTGATGACACCGCGCAGTTGCGGCAATTCGATCCGCAGCCCGGTCTCTTCAAGGATTTCGCGCACTGCGCCCTCGTGCGGCGATTCGCCCGGCTCCAGCTTGCCGCCGGGCGCGACCCACAACCCACGATGCGGGTTGCGCCGGCGATGGATGAGCAACACGCGGTCGCCGTCCACGACGTAGGTCAATGTGCAGAGACGTAGGTCAGGCAAAGCAATGTTCCTCACATTCCAGATCCAAGCAACCGATTCTTCTCGGACTTGGCCCCGTTTTCCAGCCAGCGAATAGGTTGCTCGTCCAATCTATCTGGATTCACCCATGTCACACTCTTGAGTTCACCTACACTTTGAGATGCCTGGGCAAAAAGCCCTCGTGCAGCTTCGTCAAGAGACACCACAATTTGATCCGTCGTCATCGCAGCCTCAATCAAGTGAGAATCTTTGAGCATCGCTGCGCGATCTTGCTCGCCGATAGCGGCACGTTCGATCTTGCTGCGCAGGTTGTCGTCACGTGGTAGCTCAACAAAAGCACACTTCTTCCTGGCCATCATTGAGGCCAGCCAAGTCCTCGCAAAGCCAGATCGGTGGTGGTGCCATTCCTCCATGATATCCGGCGTCGTGACAACACGGTGGCAGATTGTCAAAGTGGCCATCAGAAAATCCCGACAGTGTTTTGAGATCGGATACGTGGCATCCTCTCTACCAGAAGATCGAGCAACAGAAGCATCAATGACAAGACGCCTCGACGCTTTTGGCATATCAGTTTTTCCTTTGACGCGCTTCGGCTGCGTCAAGATAGCGACTCTCTGCTTCAAGAGCTACGTGGGCGAAATCCTCAGGCCAGTCTCCAAAGGAACCTGCCTCGTCCAGGTCAGCACTTTTGACTTCCGTAGTGCCATCATCACGCCGTTTGAACCAGTGAAGTTTTACTAAATTTGGTGGAATCACACCCTCGGCTACCAGAGACTGGACCCCCAAAAGCAACAATGAGCTGTGTGTCTCTACAACCACTCGAACGCCACGGCTCGCAGCATCAGCTAATACTTGGGCCATTCCGAATTGAGCATTTGGGTGAAGATGAATTTCTGGCTGCTCCAGGTAAACCAATTGCCCTGGCTTTGCAGCATTTAGGGCAACGAGCACTGGCAAAGTTTGCGATACTCCAAAACCGACATCGGCAATACTGACTAAATCGTGCGCCCCTCCTCTAGCAGCATGAGTCAACCGTCCCACCTGCAACTCAACTTGTGTGTCATTAATGGGTTGGGCAGTTACTTTCCACGTCAGGCCAAGCCTTTTGAGATCTCTGCCCAATTTTTCAAGTTTACCTTCGGTTCTCTCTGCCTGCCATTGTACAACGACACTGGCAACATATTTTTCAAATGTGCCAGGGAAGGTCGGGCCAACGGCAGTGACCGGATAAGTTCTCTCTGGATTTCCTCTGAGACCAGGCAGGTGCATCACCGCACCTATCGCACCTGCAAATATACTTGCCAAATAAGATCCACCGATTCTTCTACCTTTACTATATGTTTCCAATGCCAGAAAACAACGATCCCGAACGACCTTCCATTCAGGCTCCGTTTTCTCTTCTCTAGAGATCACTTGGTGAAAATCTCTCACCTGAGGTGCAAGATTTGCCACGATCTCATCATGAGTCATCCCTAGGCGAAGGGTCGTTTTGTCATTCTTGCTGATATGCACCATTTGCTGAATTTCAAACCCTTTATTAGGTTGTCGGCTGAAGTAAACTGTGAGAGCATTATCAGGCCCTAGCCTGACTCCTACATAAAAAGTATCAACAGAGCCACCTCTTCCAACTCGTGGCAGCATTTGCTCGGCAGATGTGAACCTCAGGTGAGGTCCGTTTAGTAAAAGTGCGCCAGCATCATAGCCCGATTCTAAGGTCTGCTTGAGCAAGAGAAGGGGCTGCATGATGCTAGACTTACCCGAACTATTGGCACCAGCCAAAATCGTCAATGGCCTGACTTCGATGGACTGTTCCTGGCTTATGGACTTGTAACCAGAAACAGTTATTTGGGTGATTCCTTCTTTTCGCCGAGATGGCGACCTTTTCGCGGCAGTTGAATTTTCCATTTTAGTTCACCTTTCCATGCTACACAAACATCAGCTTGAAGGAGATTACGCCAGTCATTATCTACCGAATATCTCACCTCAAATCAAAAACTCGCCGCCGTCGCGCGTGTCGCAGATCACACCCTAGTGGAGAGCCGAGTGATTTTGGCAGCCGATATCCGGATAGCTTGCGCCCACCGCCATTAGCAACTCTATGCCAACAGGCCAACTTGATGCGTGAAAAGCTCACACATCACACTTTGCATGATTATACCACACGCGAGTCGCCCGATGACAAACGTGCGTTAATCTGTTCGAGAAACTCGCGGAGATCGGGCGAGTCGGGATTGAGCTGCACGGCGGCGCGCATGTGTTCCGCCGCGCGGTCGTGCTGGTCGAGCGCACAATAAGCATTGCTCAACGCCACGCGAAACGCAGCCCGCTGCGGAGCAAGCTCGACCGCGCGTTCCCAATGCAGAGCGGCTTTGGCGGTCTGGCCCATGCGCCGATAGATGCGGCCACGGCTATAGTAATCCATGGACGACTTGGCCCCCCGGTCCAGCTCAAGCCGCTGGCGCACCGACTCCCATACAAAATCGCCTTGGGCCTCCAATAGAAAAAAGCCGAGGAACAGCCCCAACGCCAGCCGCCCCAACCCGATCCATAGCGAAGTCATACCCACGGCAAAGCCACTGATCGCTACGACGACATGCAACGCCGCCACGAACAAGGCCACCGCCGGCGCAGCCGGGCGACGCCACGGCAAAATAGCAGCCACGACCAAAGACCAGGCCGCGGCGATCACGTCAAACACCATAAAGACAACCGCCATTCGCAGCAGATCAGATGCCACAGTGCCGGATGCAAACGCGGCTCCTGCCAGATAAGTGAGAATGTAGCTCGCGCCGAGCGTGCTCCCTGTGACGCCGACCATCGTCATCAACGCGATGATGACCAGCACGCCGTCCGCTACATCGGCCGCGGCCTGCACGAGCCAGGTCGCCACCAGTAACCACACGCGCGCCGGAAACTCGGTGCGCTTGAGCGCGCGGATCGTCAGCGATTGTTTGCACTGCGGGCAGCGTTCGTCGGATCCGGCGACAGGTTGCCCACAATAGGGACACCCTTCCGGCTCCGACACAGGCTCGACATCGGGCGACCCCAGCGCCGCATCTGAAGCCATCGCAACATCGAAGGATGTATCGCGGGCGGGTTGCATTTCGGGCACGGCACTGGATGGCATCGGCGCAGGCGACTGTTGGTTGAGCCAATCCAGTCCGGCCCGCGCCAAAGCATTCTCCGGCTCAAGCGCCAGCACGTTCTCTAACGCCACGCGCCGATCTTCCAGGCTTTCGACGACTCCGGAAAGCCAGAGCCAGGCCGGCGTGTTGCGTTCATCATGCTCGACCACGCGCAGGAGCAACTCACGCGCCCGCTCATGCTCACCTGCCTTTGCCCTGGCGATGCCTTCGGTCAGCCACTGCCGCGTTTCGTCGTCCACGTCACCTCCCAACGAGAATTGTAGCTCAGAACGCGCAAAACGTGAAATACATCACCCGTCACATTCTTGCGTTCGCCTTGACGGAATCTGCGTCCCGTGCTATCATCCTGCTAGCATGGTCAGGTTACATCGCACGGCTGATTCTCCATAATCAAGATTGCCGCCAGGCGCTCGTTTGGCTTCGGCGGATTTTTTATTGTGAGTGGACAACAGGCCGCGCACTAGCTCAACTTTTCGGCGCGGAGGCGTAAAATGAGTGACACTAGAATCCAAGGTACCGTCCGTTGGTTCGACGGATCGAAGGGCTTTGGCTACATCGAGCAAGAGCAAGGCCCCGAAGTGTTCGTACACTACACGGCCATCAGCGACAAAGGGTTTCGGAATCTCTCGCCTGGACAGCGGGTCGAGTTTACTATCCAGGACAGCGTGCGCGGCCCCCAGGCAGCACAAGTTGTCCGAGTGTGAAGCAATCTCAATCACCCCGGCGTAGTCCCGCACCCTCGGGACGCGGCGGGCATTGACAACTTCAACGAGACCACATGGCAGAACACTTACGCATCATCCCTCTAGGCGGCAACGGCGAAGTCGGCAAGAACATGCTGGCCGTCGAGTATGGCCCCGATATCCTCATCATTGACGCCGGGATCATGTTCCCCGAAAACGACATGCTGGGGATTGACTTTATCATCCCCGACTGGCAATACCTGCGCGACGCGCAGCGTGCTGAACACGTCCGAGGAATTATCATCACCCACGGCCACGAAGACCACACCGGCGCGCTGCCGTACGTGCTGCGCGAGATCAACGCACCGGTCTACACCACGCGGCTGACGCGCGGCCTGATCGAGCTAAAACTCAAAACCCACAAGCTGCTCGACCAGACCGTATTCCACACCATCCAAGCCGGCGACAACATCACCGTCGGCCCGTTCCAGTTGGAATTCTTTCGCGTCTGCCACAGCATTCCCGACGCCGTGGGCGTGGGCATCACCACGCCCGCCGGCTTGATCGTCCACACGGGCGATTTCAAGTTTGACCATACGCCGGTGGACGGCAAGCCGACCGATTTTGCCAAGCTGGCGGAACTGGGTGGGCGCGGCGTGTTGGCACTCCTTTCCGATAGCACCAACGCCGAGCGGCCCGGCACCACGCCTTCGGAGCGTGTCGTCGAGGCCGCCTTCGATCAGGTCTTTCGTGAGGCGAAAGGGCGCATTGTCGTCGCCACGTTCGCCTCACTCATCAGCCGCATCCAGCAAGTGGCGACCGTCGCCGCACGTTATAACCGCAAGCTGGTCATCACCGGACACAGCATGAGCGAGAACATTCGCATCGCGCAAAAGCTCGGCTATCTCAACCTGCCCGAAGGTCTAGTGGTCAAGGTCGAAGAAGCAGGCCGGCTGCTGCCCTCGGAAACGGTGATGATGGTGACGGGCGCGCAGGGCGAGCCGGCCTCGGTGCTGGCGCGCATGTCCACCGGGCAACATCGCCAGGTGGGCGTGATGAAAGGCGACACCGTCATCATTTCGGCGCACGCCATCCCCGGCAACGAGGAGATGATTCACCGCACCATCAACCGGCTCTTCCAACGGGGCGCTGAAGTGTTGTACGATCCCATCGCGCCGGTGCACGTTTCCGGGCACGCCAGCCAGGAAGAACACAAGCTGATGCTCAACCTGGTGCGGCCCCAGTATTTCATTCCCATCCACGGCGAGCTGCGCCAACTCAAGGCGCACGCGCGGCTGGCACAGCAGGTCGGCATCCCGCCGCAAAATACGTTCATCGTGGAAAACGGTTACGTCATCGAGTTCGACGATGGCGAGGGGATGATCAGCGGACGCGTGCCGGGCGGGTACGTGTACGTGGACGGCTCGTCGGTCGGGGATGTCTCGCCCGAAGTATTGCGCGACCGCGAGGTGCTCAGCCGCGACGGGTTCGTCGTCGCCATCGTGCAGCGCGACAGCGAGACAGGCCAGGTGCAAGGCCGCCCGGAGATTATCACGCGCGGGTTCGTCTTTGAGCGCGAAGCGGAGGATTTGCTGGTCGGGGCGGAAGATGCCGTAGTCAACACCGTCAAAGCCAACCACGCCAGCGGCAAGACGCTACGCGACAAGGTGAAAGACGCGCTCAGCGAATACCTCTACCGCGAGACCAAGCGCAGGCCGATGGTGATTCCGGTGGTGTTGGAATGATTGGGGATTAGGGATTGGAGATTGATCAGCCCTCTCTGCAAATGCAAAGAGGGCTTTTTGTTTCAGTCGAGCCTTGACTACAAAGGCACTGGTTCAAATATCCAGCTGCGTGACTTTGCCTTTGTGATGAGAATGCTTTTGTGCAGCTTGCGCAACTGGAACGTATCCCAGTTCTTCCAACTTTGCCAGCACCTTGGACGCGCTTTGCTCTGGGTTCTCGCGCCCATCGGTGTGGCAGACGACTTCGGGATGCAGTGGCGGCTCGTAAGGGTCAGAGACGCCAGTGAAATTCTTGATCTCGCCATTCAGCGCCTTTTGATACAATCCCTTCACGTCGCGCTCGGTCAGCTTTTCGATCGAGCATTCGACGTACACTTCCACAAAGCGCCCAATCTTGCCCCGAATCTCGTCGCGGATTTCGCGATAAGGCGAGATGGCTGCGCCGATGGCAGCTACGCCGTTGCGGCTGAGCACCTCGCACACCCAGCCGATGCGGCGGATGTTGGTATCGCGATCCTCTTTTGAAAAGCCCAGCCCCTTGCTCAAATGCGTCCGCACTACATCGCCATCGAGCACCTCAACTCGCAAGCCACGGCGACATAGCTCATCGGAAACAAGTTGACTGATGGTAGACTTGCCCGTGCCTGAAAGCCCGGTGAACCACAGTGTGAATCCAGTTTGACAGCACATATTCCGAGTCCCTCAGAGTTCCCTCAAGTTCCCCAGAGTCCCAGGCAGGGGAACTCGGAGAAACTTGAGGATTATGCCTTGATGATAATCCCATTCATATCGCGCGGCACGGGCAAGCCCATCAGGTCGAGCACCGTCGGCGCGATGTCCATGATGTGCGCTTCCGTCCGCTTTCCGCCGCCGTCATGCGCCGGGTCGTACAGAATGAACATGCCATGCTGCGCGTGGTTAGCGTCGTCCGGGCCGGTGTCGTTTTCGAACGTGTAAATGCCGCCCAGGCCCAGGCTGCCGACGGCACGCCAATCCAGGTTGCCAAAGTACACAATCAGGTCGGGCGGGATATTCTTGACTTCTCTGTACACCTTTTCCGGCTTGAACGCCACCGTACCAATGGCCCGGCCATCCGGCGCGGGGATTGACTTGAGCGCCTCGGCCAATTCATCACGCACGCGCTCGTAATCGGCTTGCGGGATGATGCCTTGCGGCTCACGTCCGGCGACGTTGAGGAACACACGGCCATAGTAACCGCCACTGCCCCACGCGCGCGTCTTGCTCCAGTCCACCTCGACCTTCTCGAACGGCGTGATCTTTTTCGGCGATTCGTCTTTCAGCACCAGCCAGCCGTTGCGGATGAGCCACTCGTTGACTGCAATGCCGCCGTGCATCGTCTTGGCCCCATGGTCGGAAACGACGAGCACAGCAGTATCAGGCGGGACGAGCGACAATACTTCGCCGATGTAGCCGTCGAGTTTCTTGTAGTAATCGCGAATTGAATCTTGCCACTTGTTGCCCGGCTCATACTTGGGGTGCGAAGGATCGGTGTACTTCCACATCCCGTGATGGATGCGATCCACGCCCATCTCCACGAACATGGCAAAATCCCACGGCTTTTCCGTCAGCAGTTTCTTGACCACGACAAAGTGCTGGTCGGTCATGTCGTAAATCTGCTTGAGCAGGAAATCCTTGTCTTCGGTGCGGAACTGGGGCACGTCCACCTGATACTCGCCCACCCATGCCGCGATCTGATCCTTGATTTCGGGCGGGTAAGTGTATTGCGACTTGGCGCTCGGCGAAAGGAAGCAGCCTACCATCACGCCATTGACCGGGCGTGGTGGATACGAGCCGGGCACACCGATAGTGACGACCTGCTTGCCTGCGCGCGAGAGAATATCCCACACGCGATCTTCTTTCACGGCGGAGCCAGTAGCAATCGTCATTTTGTCGTACGAGTAATCGGCGCGGTTGCGGAAGCCATAGATGCCCAGTTGACCGGGGTCTTTGCTGGACATCATCACACTCCACGCCGGAACCGTGATAGCCGGGATGCACGATTCGAGCCGCCCGTACACGCCGCCGGACATCAGCCGATTAAAGTTTGGCAACTCATCGCGCCAGCGATCGAACACCAGCGACGGCTCGGCGCAGTCCAACCCAATAACTAGTACCTTTCTTCCGCCCCACATCCGTTCCGCCCCCTTTTCCTTGTCTACTTGTCCGCTTGCGCGTGTTTCCTGTTCCCCGCGCTTTGCCTTCATCCCTTCCACCAACACTTTGTAGACTTCCGGGCGGGTGAACTCGGCCGGGAGCGATTCACCAGCCTCCAGGCGTCGGCGCACCTCGGTGCCGGAAAAGATCACATGGTCTTCATCGCCGTGCGGACAAGTCTTGGCCGAAACGATCCCGCCACATTTCTTGCAGTAGAACGTGTTTTCAAACATCAATGGCGCGATGCCCAGCTCTTCCGGCTTGAACTCGTCAAAAATCTTTTGCGCGTCGTAGGTGCCATAGTACTTGCCCACGCCGGCGTGATCGCGCCCGACGATAAAGTGCGTGCAGCCATAGTTCTTGCGGCACAACGCGTGAAAGATCGCCTCGCGGGGGCCTGCATAGCGCATTGCGGCGGGAAACACACCCAAGAGCACACGATCGGGCGGGTAATAGTCGCGCAATAGACTCTGGTAGGAAGCCATGCGCACATCGGCAGGAATATCATCCGCCTTCGTTTCTCCGACGAGCGGGTGCAGCAGCAGACCATCTACGATTTCGAGCGCGACCTTCTGGATGTACTCGTGTGAGCGGTGAATCGGATTGCGCGTCTGGAACCCGACAATCGTCTTCCAACCGCGCCGGGCAAACATCCGCCGCGTCTCAACCGGCGTGTGGCGAAATTCCAGAAACTCGCGATTGGCCGGAAAGTCAATCAGCCAGATGGGGCCGCCCAGCAAAACATCACCCTGCTTGTAGAGCCGGGCCACGCCGGGGTGTTTGTCATCTTCGGTACGAAAGACCTCGCGCGCTTCGCGGCACTTGTCGTAGGTAAACTTTTCCTTAACCGTCATCACGGCAAGGATGCGGCCGTCGTTCTCTGTCAGAGTAACCTCTTGCCCTTCGTGGATGCCAGAAGCCACCTCCGCCGAGACCGGCAATGTAGCGGGGATACTCCACACGTTACCGTCGGCCAGGCGCATCTCGCCGACCACGCGCTCGTAATCGGCGCGGGTCATGAACCCGGTCAGCGGCGACATTGCGCCAATGGCGAGCATCTCCAAGTCGGCCAGCGAAACCGGGCCAAGCGCAATTTGCGGGAGGCTCCTGGCTCTATCCCGGGCGGCCTCCCGCTGGTCAGCGTGCAACACGCGGCTAATCAGTTCGCCCCCGTGCGGGGGAATGCCTTCAAAGTCGTTCAAGGTAGGTTGGCTCCTTCAAAAGATGGGCGGATTCTAACAGGGGATGGGAGATTGGTCAACACGCAAGGTGCAAAATCAAATATCCACATGATGCACAATTTTCAAAACGAGCAGCATATCAGCCTGACGTGGGTTTGGGCAGAGGAAGTAAATAGATATAGCGCATCTTGCCCTCTTCAGTCCGCTCGGTACGCGCCTTGGGACTAATGCCCACCTCATAAATATAGAATTGATATGTGTTTGCTGGTAACACGAACAGAAAACTTTGCCCGGCAGGAATGGTTGTAATCGTATCGCTGACGGCGACACGGACTGGATTGCCCGTCTGATTAACAAACAATACACCACTGCTATTTGGAGGCAGTCTGATCTGTGTTGCATTAATGGTGGCTGGCATGGGCGTGCCAATTGCCGGAGACCTGAATTGAGAGGATGGTGGAATTTGACTGGTGCCTTTAGCAAGACAACCCACCAAGACAAAGAGTGCGACCGACGTCAGCAGCAATACATAGGGGCTTTTAGGCATATTCAATCTCACGCAACAAAATAACAACCTGCAAATCGCTGGCAAGTCTTGGCGACACGCTTGCCAGTCTAAGACTCCGGTGAGAAATCAGTGTGACAAATGGCTACTTTAGATTTACTTTGCCGAGATCTAGGACCTGGTTTGCCGCTACATGGAAAATCTTTGCACGGCCCGATTCTTGAATGGGGACAGCCCCTTCGGGGCTTGGTCCTACGACAAGAACATAGTCACCCGGTGGTACCTTTGCAAGTTGGAAAGTTCCATCTGGATTCATCATAGTATTAGGGTGTATAGAAGGTTCCAAGATATAGAAACCCTCCTGACCGCCTTCCGAACCACTAAAAGGAGAAGCGTACACGTAAAGCTCCCTTCCGGCCCAGCCGACCGATTCCGGTGCGATTTGCCCTTGTATACCTCCCATTCCAGGTTGTGGAGTCAATGGTCTAAGAGGTGTTACCTGCCGAACCGAGAGAGGGCTTACAAGGGCCGTAGGTGTTGGTAATGGGCTCTTGATTATGAGGATTGTAGGCGTTGGGAGTGGACTCTTGACTATTCTGGGGGTACAGGCTGCAAGGAGTATTAGTAAACCTGCAAATCTCCAAAACTTGACCATTTATGTATGCCTCCCACAAGCACGGGGAGAGGCAAACAACTCTGCCTCTCCCCGATACCATGTCTTTGACTCGTTGCTGCAACGATCGTTCGTATACCGCCTGACTTACCCCCTTGCCCAAACGCTTGAGGGGTACTCGACAAGCAATTCCTTTGTATCAAACCACCCGCTTAGGGTACCGAGACGGCGTTATAGTCCTCTGCAACGCGAGCGAACGTGCCTAACGCAGGGACAACCTATCTCTGGAGACGCGCGACTACGACAATGGGCTGATCACTAGAGAACTCGATTGCTCCGCCCCCCGGATGGAAGCCAAAATCGCCATAGGTGGGATTGAGGGCCCCCGCTGCCAACGGCGTGGTGTTTGTCTTGATGAAGGGATTCAACGGGGTGCCACTGGTGGCCAATGTGGCTGTCGCTACCGCCGTGCCGTTCCCGTCATAATACGTGGCTGTGATGTTCGTCGCTGGCGCGCTACCAACATTCATCACTGCGACAAAGGCGCGGAAATCAGCGGAAGAACTCGCCGCCCACCGAACATAGGGAGCGGCGAGTTTGAGGCTACCCTGAGCCTGACCGTTAAAGGCAGTGGCCATCCCGTTGTTAGCTTTGACTTTGCCGATGGCGATAACAGCGCCGCCGGTGCTTTGGATCACTGCAGAACCCGAAGTACCTGCTGCAACACCGCCGTTCGTGCATGGGTTAGCGCTGAGTTTACCCCCAGCAGCAATATTGGTAGCCGGCATAGTTCCTACCACTGCACCAGAAGTGTTGTAGTAAGTCATGACGACACTTGCGGCTATAGGGCTGGCATTCTGAATAGCATAGTAAGATATCTGCTGCTCCGCCCCGGTTTTGCACAGCATGCTGGGCATATAGATCGTGTTAGCGCCCTGCGCGGCTCCCTCAAAGGCATAGGCACCTCGACCGGCGTTATCTGTCTCTTCTGAAGCTGCCACCACTTTGCCGCCAGCATTGACGACCAGGGAGCCATTGAACCCTGGATTCAGCCCTGTGATATCGCTTGGCTTGAAGATATAGGAAGACTGACCTTGGAGCGTAATGTCTTTCGTAGCGGTCGGAGTAGTAGCTCCTACGGCGTAGAATTTGAGAGTAGCGGTGATTGCACTTGTTTCAATATTTTGGACGCCAATGGTAGAAGTGGACCCAGCCGCTTGGTAGAGCACAGTGGGAATGTAGAAGGTGGGGGCTGCATCCTCAGGCTTGAAAGCGGTGTACAAAAGCCGGCCATAGCCTGCTGTTTCGGTGGATGAAAACTGCACGTAGGTGGCGACAACGGGCACATCGGAACTTAGAACAGCAGCGCCCGCTAACGAAGCAGGAAGAGAAGGTGTTGTTGTCACACTACTTATTAAGAGTGTGCCCGCCTTGTGGGGCTGCAATGTGATTGGCGTGGCAGAGTACTTGGTACCGCTGGCGGCATAATAATCAACCTGCAGGGTACCACCAGTAGCGCTGGGGGTGTAGTACGTTATGGAAGAGGTCCAAGCTTGATTAGTCGCCGACTGTGCCAGCACAGTCGGTACCGCCAGCGCAGCTATCAAACAGACTGCTAGCATAACCGTGATATACTTAGACATTTTTGCCTCCTGGTGTTTTTATAGGTTATTAACCTAGCTGGTGCAAATATATACCCAATTTACAGAAGAACAATAGTCTTTTTGGAGTATTCAAGTATCAGGTTTGGATAGACAAGATCGCATAACATAATCGCCAATGTGATTCCTATTCAAATTCTATGACGGCTATTCAAACCTTGTGTAAGATAAGCATCGGACTGGCGCCGAGCTATCATGCCAGATGACCTGTAACATTATGGTAAAGCGTTTCGTACTGATTTGCGATGCGCGCCATTGAGTATCGAGCCACTACTGTATCAAGAGCGCGGTTGGCGATGTCTGCACGTTTCAAAGGATCGCGCAAGGCTTCAACAATAGCCTTTGCCAGACCAGCGGAATCCTTATGTCGTACTAACCAGCCTGTTTGGCCAGCCTGCACCAACTCCCTTGTACCAGGGATGTCTGTCGCGACTACCGGCACGCCGCTAGCCATACTCTCAAGGATCACAGTCGGCAGACCCTCCCAAAGAGAGGGCAGCACAAAAAGATCCATAACCCGAAACAGGGATTCAACCTCCTGACGGGGCCCAGTAAAAATGACTGTGTTGGAGAGACCCAACTGCCGAACCTTCAGCTCTAGCGAGGCTCGCAGTTCGCCATCGCCAATAATGACGAACTTGATATTCGGTAGTTCAGCGAGTGCATGCAGCGCGGCTTCTATCAGAAAAGCATATCCCTTTTGCTCAGACAGTCTACCTACGCTTCCCACAACTAGATCGTCCTGTGATAACCCCAGCTCCAGGCGCTTGCTCTGATTAATGTCCACTCTGAATCGTTCCGGGCATATCCCATTGTAAATCAAGAGAGCCTTCTTGCCGGTGATCTGCACTCCTGGACGCTGATTCAAACTAGACACCACTGCCTGAGATACACCCGCTTCGGCATCATAGCCAAGAGGGAAAATCCACTTGGTAAAAACCTGCCTACACAAGAATCCATAGAGAGTATTGCTCCACTCCCACCGTACCGAGCCATGTGCTGTGCGAATCAGAGCTTTTGCGCCGAGCCTCCGTTTAAGAAGTAGCGCAGTAACGCTGCCCAATTGGAAGTGACTATGAATTACATCAACGGGCCTGTCCTGGAGGTAGGAACCAATATTCCAAAGCCCTTCCATATATCTTGATGGATTAAACCCTCCTCCTCTATCCATGGCAAAAAAGACCTCGACACCCACTTTAGCCAAGTAATCCACCCAATAGTGTTCCGAAGGAACGCCGCGTCGCCAAAAAGCGCAGACGATCGGTTCAAACTTGTCCCGATTCAGGCTACGAGCCAGTTCGATGCCGAACCGTTCGGCCCCACCCAACGGCTCCCCGATCGCCAATCCCGATATGATTGTCAGCACGCGAATCTTTTCGGCCATACGCTCGAATGTTATCCTTCGCCTTGACGTTCGTGATGCATTTCCTCGTCACAGCAAACTTGGCGGTATACACCCATATACTGACCTGCAATGTATTCCATGGAGAAACGCGGAACTACTTCTTGCCTGGCCCTTTGTGCAACCTCGGCACGTTTTGCCGGATTGGATAAGGCTTCGATGATGCTGGCGGCAAGATAGGCAGGATCTCCTGGCTGTACCAACCAGCCTGTTCGCCCTGCCTGGATTAGCTCTCTCGTACCAGAAATATCTGTGGCCACTACAGGTACTCCACTTGCCATGCTCTCGAGAATAACGGTGGGGAGACTTTCCCAAAGCGAAGCGAGCACAAAGAGGTCCATGATGCCATACAGAGATTCGACATCCGAGCGAGATCCGGCCAGAATGACGGTTTCAGTGAGACGCAATCTTTCGGCCTGTCTTTCCAGGGAGGCCCGTTGTTCCCCATCGCCAATAATTATAAACTTGACGTTCGGTATTTGTGCCTTCACAATCACCGCCGAGTCCAAGAAAATAGAATATCCTTTTTCTTTCCTTAATCGGCCCACGCTGCCCACAACCGGATCATCTAGCAGCAAACCCATTTCGAGCCGCTTATCTTGACGGGTGCCCACCCTTGAGAAGCGATCCAGGGAGATTCCATTGTAGAACAACAGGGCTTTCTTACCACCGATCCGTGCGCCTGGGCGACGATCCAGACTGGATACCTTTGCGCGTGAGACACCCACTTCGATATCAAACACAAAGGGGAAAATCCACTTGATGAAAACCTGCCTGCACAAAAATCCCAAAAACGTATCACCCCACTCCTTACCTGCGTGGGCCGTTCGGATGAGGGCCTTTGCTCCAAGTGTCCGTCTGAGCAGCCAAGCAGCAATACTCCCTACTTGGAAATGACTGTGGATTACATCAACGGGTCTATTACGGAGATAGGCAGCAATATTCTCAAACCCCCGCGCATACTTGGACAGTTCAAGACTGCTCTCCCAATCTGCTGCAAAGAACACTTCGATACCCGCCTCAGTCAAGTAATTGAGCCAGTGTTCTTCTGAGGGTGTACCTCGTCGCCAAAAAGCGCAGACGATGGGTTCGACCTGGGCCAGATCCAAGTTGCGAGCCAACTCAATGCCGAACCGTTCAGCCCCGCCCAGTGGCTCGCCGATTGCCAACCCTGATATGATGATCAACACACGCACTCGATCAGCCATAAAAATCCCTGGCGATAGTTTCTCCCACAAGATTCACTTGTTCAACGAGACTCGGTACAAAGCACTCCAAGTGATGTCGCACGTCGGGTCGTCTCTGCCACAATGAATCCAACATCTTCCATAGATCGGTTTCGTTCACTTGGGACAACTCCAATACCCATTCTTCCTGGCGTAACATCTCTGCTAGTCCCCGCATCTTGTGAAGGTATTCGATGAGTAAGGTCGGAACTCCCATGCTGGTGGAAAAGATGGCCGAATGCATACGAGTCGCCACAAAGATATCCATCAGACCGTACATCGTCTTGAGCTTACCAGGTGAGACCGGCTTATCGACAAGAATGGCCCGTTCTGGATTCGCCATTTGAGCTATGATCCGGCGTGCTGCGACTCGATCATCTTCCTTCTCAGTGGGGCCAATAACTTGAGGGAAGAAAACCGCCATGCCATCATACTTGTTGATGAAACTCGAAAGTGCATACACCATTGATTTCTCATACCGATCCCAGTCATCAGCACTCACGTGACGAATGAGCCGATTGATTACCGTGACGCCCACCATGGGGCGTTCACTATGGCATCCTAGTTCTCTGGAAACCTCGGTTTTTTCGAGCGAAACCCCCGGAAAGGCAAAGGCGAGATCGGGTACCAGGCGCACAGTTGTGTTGGCCAGGCCAATCTCATTTGCGAGGCGCAACGACACCGGTTCTCTGATGAAGACTAATCTAGCCCTGGAATAAAGATGCCGCACTACCCTGCGCTCCCACCTACGCTCGAGTGGACCGATGGACTGTGGCATAACATACAGTGGTTTGCCTAACATCAGCCCGTAAGCCGTGGCAAAGGCTGAAGTGATAAACGGCATCCCGAAGCGTCCCATCGTCACAAAAATGTTGCCTGGGCAACTGATGACCAAGTCGGCATCCATATAAGCTGAAAGCAACTCTCGCCAAGTCCCTGGGAGCCATCCAGGTGATCGCTTGCAGATTCGATACCACACAGCAGCCACCAGGCTCATCACCATGCCCCAGATGATCACCCCTATCTGCCACCGCGCCTGACGATCCGCCTGGCATGGCCTAAAGTGCGACGTGAAAGATCGCACGACTCTGACATCGTCCATATTGCGGCCTATTTCAGGCTCGTTCATGGCAAGGACAATTTGTGATCCTGGGAAAACAGGGCGGAGACTTGCTAAGGCCATTTCCAGCAACGCCGCGTCCCCAGCATTCTGTGAAGAATGCGAGTTGATAACCAAGATTTGTTTTGCGACCAGACTCGATGGCATCGGTTAGTGCCGTCCCTAGCGAAATGCCGGGGCTCTTACTTTCCATCAACACTGAGGCGATATGCTGAAAGGGGGGCTATCGAAAACGGGCCACTTGAAAACATGATGGTGTCCACAGGCGCGAGTAGAAAAGAGCCAGGAGCTAAATTGAACACGCCTAACCAGACACTCACCATTTTCCCCTTTGGCGATTGGTGTGCAACCACATACTTGACGTTATGCTGAGTCAAATACTCCACTAGTCGCCCATGTCTCAAAGCATCCAGGTATTCCCAACTATTTATCAGCCCATCACCATTTACTACCCCACGCTCACTAAAGTATCCCATTGTACCCGAGAGATCCACCATGAAAACCCGTGTCTCTTGAGGCAGATTCGATCGCATCCAGTCTGCCATGACCAGTAGTTCTTGGGTTTCCGATTTGGGGAAACGCTCAAGATAGAGACTGAGACTAGTGAAAGTTGGGATGAGTCCAATCGTGGCGACAATCACGAATCCCTTCAGCCACGTGGAGAAATTCAGCTTCTCCATGAGGTATTGTGCAACACAAATGATATTGGTACACGCTACGGAAAGGCTCAAGGTAAAGTACCAACTGTTGATCCCTCCGAGGGCGAAAAAGTAGACCAGGGTGGAATAGATCACGACATACATATTTAGCCCCGCCAAGATCCAGTAAGCAACCGGCGAGCGCTGACCGCCGATGCTGCTAAACAAGCTCCTGGCGGGAAAGAACAACCATAACGAAATCAATGAGATGATGACAGGCAACAGGAGACGCACTTTGATTCCAATGACAGCACGCTGAAACCAGCCGTTGTGCAAGAAATCAGGAAAATCGTTCTTGATGTAGGCAGAGATGGATTCTGAATGGCCGAAAAAGATCAGATTGCTGACCGCCGCAACGGCAAGAAATGCCAGGCTAGGACCGAATATCCAAATAATCGTCGTCATGGCTCTGTGTTTGTTGCGGTGGCGAAACCACTGATATGCCGCTACCGAGGCTCCACAAGCCGCCGTCCACACAACCGCGTCTGACCGTGCGGCCACAACTCCCAGAGCCGACACCCCTACCGCCACACTCCGCCAGGCAGATGTCACTCCTGCCTCAAAAGCGCCCTGCTGCTCATACAAGCAAACGACAAATGCCCAGCTCAACAAAAGCAAGATAGGGCTTTCGATGCCGATGTTGGCAAACATCGCCATGCTCATCAGGAGCTCTATTAACAATAATAGCCAAGAGGTCGTCAGTCCAAGCTTTTCAAAGAATCGTCCCGCAGGATAAGCTGCTGCCGCCACCAAAATTCCATGCAGAATCATGACAGCGCGCAAGCCAGGAACTCCTTGCAGCGCTACGATTCTATCAAGCAGAACCAGCAGTGCCATCCACAAATAGTGAAAACCGTTTGTCATAGCAAAGCCATCGAAAGTGGGGCCCAGTCCGGCCCCCCAATTGTGAGCGACTTTTATATAGAAGAAGCTATCATCCCTGAAGAATTTCGAGAGGCTATCGCGATCCAGCCCCAGCGCCAAAAACAGAATGAGAGCCAGGGATAGAATAGGAACCAGAGCAACATACATCCATCGGATTTTCTGTACATGCTCATACTTGGGCATGAAAAAGTCCTCTCAACCTGCATTCTGCACCCCTGCGAACGCACTGCGCAAGGGCAAAAGCGTCACACCTAATCCCTTTTTCTAGCTATCCAGACATCTTGAATATTTGCATAAAAGCCATCTGTTCTGTGCTCAAGTACTTCCATATGGGTCAAGAAACTCTTGGCCACATACTGCGGGCTGTGAAAAGTGCTAAACCATTTCTTCCCCTCTTGATAGTTGCTACGTTCTACAAACCCATACGATTCATATTTGGCCAATTCGTCCGGCAATAGATATCTCTTGAGGGAATCACCATTTACGGTAAAAACGATCAGCCCTTTGGACGCTGTAATTCTTTCAAGTTCGTTAATCCACAGTCGGCCAATCTCTTCAGACAAGTGCGTAAAAACGGAAATGGCATAGACCGCATCAAATCGTTCGTCCTCAAAATTAAGAGGTGGATACAGCCCGTTTATCTCAAAATGCACTTGAGGAATGTTTTTCTTGCACCAATGAACGGTTTCAGCATTGTAATCCGTCCCATAGATTTGTCCCCTTGACCCGAAAAGCGAAGGAAGATGCCGAACAACCCGACCAGGCCCGCACCCCCATTCAAGTATGTTTAGGGGGGCGCTTTCAGTTTGCTTTTCATAGTTCTTTATTATACCTGCAAAATAGATGGCAGTCTGCTCCCCGCTTGTCTTGTAAAAACTCCAATCCAGCCTGTTGTATGCATCGTACGCTAAGTGCTTAGGAGGTACAGCAAAGCCGGGGTTATCTCTACAGAATACGGCATTCTTTCGATATGATGCCATGACAGCCGTTATATATCTGACTTTTTCCACTTGATTGAGTAATCCCAGAACTCGGAGTAAACGGGGTATTGGCTGCAGAGATTCCTTTACAAGTCGTTTTCTTTCCACTTGATTGAGTGAGCTTACTCTGAGTAAATTCTGGATTCGCTGTACAGATTCCTTCATGTTAGTTCCTCGATTGGGTGAACATATCTTATCCCGATGTGAACCCTATCGCCGCGAATCTAGGGCCAAAACGCGACTATATCTCTTCCATCGAGTCTGCGCCGGCTCAAACAATGTGTCACGGCAATGACTCGCGCTTGCCGGCATCCACCCTTCGCACCCAACGAATCACAAGTCCCATGTATCCGACCGTCAAGAGAAGCTCGCTGACAACATAGACCACGGCGACTCCGGTGACACCAAAACGATGAATAATAGCCAGGTTCAATGCGACGTTCGCGATAGCCGAGGCTGCCTGAACGACTGTCCGCCGGTTTTGCCAGCCGACCGCTACCAGAAGAGCGGCGGCAGCAAAACTGCACGATTTCAGGAATATGATCGGACTGAGTATGGCCAACAATGGGCCAGATTTTTCGAACGAGTTACCCAGGATAAATCTAGGAAGAACGCTTGAGACATACCACGCGCCTACCCACAAGATTATGCCACCAACGGCAAAACTTGCAATGGTCAGGCCCAGCACTCTATTGAGCGATGGGCTTTTTGCTTCAACCTGGCGGACGAGTACTGGTACCATGACCGAGTACCCGGCGCTGGGGATGACAAAGAGTGCATTGATCAAACTCGAGGCCGGAGCATAGAGACCGACCGACTCTTTTGTGAGAAGAATGGCCGTTATGGTGACATCGGCTTGCATGTAGACTGAGGTAAGCAAATCCGACAGCGCAAACGGCAACGACTCCCGCGCAGCCTGTCTCAACGAGACCATCGAACTTGCTCTAGGCTTTACAGGAAGGAGCAACGCCGTCACAAGCAGGCCGATTACCCCAGCCGCTAACCTCACCCAGGCATAGGGAGCGGCCTCCTGTGAATGAGCTGCAATCAACAATACTGTCAGTAACAAGGTTCCACCGCGTGCTCCGACCAACAACAACGCCGTCACTTGATTTCGGAGCAATGCTTTGAAGACTGAAAGACCTATAGTGAAGAAACCCTCCACCCAGATCGTCACCGCGCTGAGTAATACGAGTTGCCAGTGGAATGTTCCAGGATTCAACCGGGGGAGAATCACAATGATCCCAGCCATCCAGGGAATACCGGCAACCATCTTGATTGCGAGGGCTTTTCCCAGACTGGTCCTTAGTTGTTCCGAGCCGTGTGCTCCGTTTCTTAGTAGCCAGGTGTCCAGGCCCAAGTTAAACAAAATAGCTGCCAGCCCCACGGCAGAGAAACTAGCGCTATATTCTCCGAACTTGGCAGTTCCCAGTTGTCTCGCAGTAAGCAACACCGCAGCAGCCATGAGAGCCTGGGCGGTGCCAGCGCCAAGAGTCAGCGATAACACATTACCCAGAATACTCGCCAGGTTGCCCCCTCCCCGTGTCTGACCAGGAGATGAACTCGTTCCAGTAGTTGCATCTGAGAGCGGAGACCAATCAGCCAATACGCAATGACTCCATTCAGCCCTTCAAGATCGCACGAAAGCAGCGAGAAGATCGGCGACCTGCCGACCGATGACTTGGGACGAATAATATCTTTGATACAACTCGAATCCATCTTGGGCTAGTTTGGCACATCTCTGGGGTGACCGGCTGAGCTCCAGGACTGCTTCTGCCAGCGCGGTCGGACTTGCGCAAGGTACTAAGAGTGCTCCTTCCAGACCCTCTCTAAGCAGGATGTCGCGCGCGGCAGGTGTATCGCCCGTGATCACTGGGCATTGTGAGGCCAGAGCTTGATAGACCTTGTTAGGGACTACCCGCGCCGCTTTATCCGTTGTTCCAAAGACACCTAGACACAAGTCCGCTTGTGCTATACAGGCTGGGATTTCTTGGTAGGGTACCCAATCAACAAAGTCTACATTCTGAACTCGCAATGTTTTTGCAAGCTCATCAATATGAGGCCGCTGCTGCCCTATTCCGATCATTGTCCAACTGATATGTTTATACAGTTCCAATGCCTTGGCAGCACGGATGATAGTTTCAATACCGTGCAGGGGAATATATTTCCCGTAGAACAAGACCTGGAATCGCGAGTGCGCCTCTGTTCTCGCCGGTGTGTGAAAGACGTCTTCGGCTCCGACAGGAACAACCTGCAATTTAAAAGAAGGCACAGAGAATCTTGTCTGCCAAAAGGTTCTATTCTGCGCCGTATCAACCAAGATCACGTCGGCGAGGCAACCTGATAGCCAGTCCATTCTCTTTAGCCACCAGCCCCAAAATGACCGACCCGTTAACAGTCCTCGGTCGTTTATGACAGTGTCGTAAAGAGAAACCAGGGCATCCCAGATGATAGGAATGTGGCGCAGCCTGAACCACCATGCAGTCAGAACGAGGTCTAGCTGACCGAGGTGGGCATATACCACTGCATCGCATCGCCCGATTTGGGCGGACCGGATGGCAAGGCTAGAGTACACGTGAACCATTTGCCCCATCTCTCTAAACAACGTCCAGGGCCGTTGAGCAACCGCTACCTTGTGCGAGGTGTCGGACCACAATTGGGTGCGATATTCAACGACCTCCACGCCAGCTTGCCGCAATCCCTCCAGCATCACCCGCGTGCGAGGCTGGTACACATCATACGTGCCAAAGTAGTAAACTTTCACCGCTCCACTCTCACGCAACCTGCCGCCCCGGTCCAGGTTGGGCTAAACTGCAGCGATCCGTCGCTCGAATCCCAATCAACCCCACGTTTCAGAGCGATGCCGCTTGCATCAACGACTTGCGTGATGCCCTGCGGGGCTGGGACTGCAAACTCGCCTTTCCCCACATAGCATACTTGAGTGGCCTTTCCTGTTTCAGTCCATACAACCACTGCTGTGCCCGAGGTTGACAGCCCTCTAAAGCTAATCCGGCCAGCTATCTCATTCTGAAGAATACTGATTTCGCCAGCAGGACTCTTGATATTCGTGAACTGTCCGATTGGCGCGGATATGCCGTTTCGGAGAATCGAGGTCGTGACGACAGATGTAGCCCAATCTTTCATCAAAAACATTGTGGCTAAGTTGAGCTGACCTGGCTCAGGTGATTGATAGGTCAACCTCCAGCCGTTCGTGGATTCGTCCAGAGCAGTTTCCGGCTGCATCGAGATATTCGTCCAATCACCGTCCGATAAAGCAACTCGGGCCGGTGCTGCACCTTCTCGCAGCCAGATGGATTCCCCCACCCGCCGTCCGCTGCCGATCAAATGCCAGATGATGGCTGGGCTCGATTCGCCGCCTCGCTTCCATGCTGAATCGAAAACTATAATTGGCCCCTCATGAAAAAAGTACACCGATCGTGTGGAATCCCACCCCCTCCAATTATCCAGCGTGGTCCTGCTTACGTCTAACCCAGTCAGGGATTCAAACATTTCCACCTGCGCATAATGCGGCGGATCCTGAGCCCATCCGCTTCCGATGCTAGTCAGTATGTACAGCACATGCGCCATACCGGACTGCGGCACCAATAGGCCGTTGAGGTTCTCACGCGGCACACGCTTATCGCGGAACGCGGCACGTCCGCGCGGCAGCCAGCCGAACGGTTTGCCACTCGACTGTTCGACAATCAATGGCCCGTTCTGGTACAACGAGATGATTGCATTGGTTGCCTTGTAACGATGCCAGCCGGCAAAGCGCAAATCGAGCGTCATGTACGCCGAAGATGGCAACCAGCCATCACGGAAGACAATCTTGTCGGGAGCCAAAGGGCCTTTCTGATTGGGAAGGCCTGAATCACCATACATGAGGCATGTTCCTTCGGTTGGCGAAATACCCATCATATGCGCAGCCTCTTCCACTCCCGGCTGTACTCTCGCATAACCGTCATGTGCTTCCAAGTCAGCCAATGCACGATCCGCCAACCAGACGTAGCGCGGATCGTTCAAAAGTCGCGCGCCAAAGTAATACGTACTGACGGCCGACCAGCGACCTGGAAAATTGTATGAGAACGCCGTGCCGTCTGGGGGGACTTGCAAGAGCAGCCACTCAAAGGATAACCGGCGATTCTGTTCTACGGCCAGCGTCAGATTCTCGTAGAGCAACTGAAAAAATGCGTTGGTCATCCATTCAGGTTGATACAAGTACGAATCATCGGTATTGCGGAATCGTTGTACCCATCCTCGCCTGTTGCGCTGAAGATAATCCCGATTGGCCGGCGACATATCTGTCGGACTCAAGCTGTCAGCTTCTAGCATGGCCAGTAGCCCCGCGCCATTCTCCTGATTTTCGTAAGGCCCCTCCGGCCACTTGGAAAACGCCAAAGCATACATCCAGTCTACCCACTCGACCGTTAGAGCGCGCCGATTGATAGCTGCAAACCACGCGCGCAACGTGCTCCACTCTTGATCGGTAAACAAGCCGGGAAAAGCAGTCCGCACACGCGGCGCATAGTAGACTCGCAGGGCCGCTTCATACTGCCCAGACTTGACGCTGTTGGCTGGCCCCGTGAACTGGCCAGCCCGCGCCTCAGCCAGAATTGCCTCGCGGAACGATTCGGCCCAGTGTCGCTCGCCAGTGCCCAGCGCCAACATCCCTAACTCTGGCGCACCCTTGCGTGGATTGGCTTCGACGCGCGCCAAAAGCCGCTGGTACACATCCTCGCCCGATGGCTGCTGTGGATCAGGCGCAACCTGGCCGCACAGGAACGGAGATGTTTCTGTTATCCCAGGATAGCCAGTCGCCGTCTGCGTGTAAAAGCTGCCCTGATAGGCCGTCACGCCCCAGAGTCCCAAGCCAAGCGTCACACCTGCCACACCGATCACGACCAACCAACTCTGCAGACGTGTCGGTTTACCAGCAGACCAGAGTGTTTCCCTTGGGTGGCGACCCAGATAGCTCACACCGGACAAGAATAAGAAGCAAAAGCCGGCCAACGCAATGCCCTGCACAAAGACAAAGAACTCTTCGTCGGAAAAGCGAGTCTCGATCTGGTTGAGGACAATGGGCACAAAGCCGCCTACCCCGGCCAAGACGAGGCGAGCGACCCAACGCCCGATTCGGCTACGAAAAGTTGCAGTGGCAAATTGATCCAACCAGGCCACCAATACAAATAGCACAATGACCAGCGCCCACGCAGCCAGTGTGCTGCGTCCGAACGCGTACAGCGCAGACGCCAATCCAACGACTCCTATCAGCCCCGCTGCCTGCCTCCCTCGTCCCCATTTCAGCCCGGCCAGGTTTGAGGCATCGGCAAGCATCAACAGCGCAACGACACAGCCTGCGCCCGTCAACAAATGGCGCAGCCAATCATCTGTGCTGCTGATGAACTGCACCACGCCCAAGAAGCCGGTCAGGCCGCCCCACACAGCCACTCGACCTATGACGGCTCTTTGCACGCCAACTCTGATAGGCATTGTTCTCCAGCATGTGGACCTGTCTGGCAAAGCTCAAGACAACTATACGCGTCGCTTGATCCTATGTGAGCCAACCGGGAGGGAGATTCCTCGGAATCTCAATTTCACCAAAGCGCCGGCTCTGGCGTGGGCCAACAGACTTGACCCATTGAGCCATTCGGCTCAGCCCCTCTTGCAACGGCGTGGGCGGAGACCCGCCAAAGATACGGCGACACTTGTCGTGCGAACTATACGCGTGTTTGACCTCGTTGCGAGATGCGACATGCACGATCTCGGGCTTGATGCCCATTGCATCTGCCACCGCTCTAGCGAGGTCGTTGAGCGTATAGGGCGTGTCCGCACCCACGTTGAACACCTGGTTGTGCGCCGTGGGCACGTCAATCGAGCGAGCCATAATCGGCGCAATGTCGGCAATGTAGGAAAAAGCCCGCGTCTGGGTTCCATCGCCAAAGAGGTCATCGGCTGGCCCTGCATAATCTGATTCATAAAAATGCCAATCACGTTGCGATACTTGTCGCCGATGTTTTGATGTTCGCCATACACGTTATGGGGCCGGAACACGACATA